>Ga0187801_10000003_pt1 | contig 79652 bp, 125 predicted proteins | sample NC_wetland_sal_i_10_FD_132465 | JGI IMG/M metagenome (GOLD analysis project Ga0187801, IMG submission 132465) | Wetland sediment microbial communities from Neuse River Estuary, North Carolina, USA - Control_1 | ecosystem: Environmental > Aquatic > Freshwater > Wetlands > Sediment | place: USA...
ATCCTGCAATAGACAACATAACTATTCCATTAGTGCAATGGAACTATGCTTCCAAAGATCTTTTAATAAAGAAGTTGAAAATTTTAATACTCTTTTCGTAAAGTAATTTACTACTATAATTAATCTAAAATGATAGACCCTAATTTGAAATGGCAAGTGCTACGAGCATATAAAGATGCAGCCACCCCACTTACAGCCTCGCAAGTCAGTTCCATAATTGGATATCCTATTGCATCCGAAGTGCAAAAAGTAATTCACGCTCTTGCTCAAGAAGGTAGATTAAAACTCCACTATCCTGGTGGTATTAAATATATGAAAAATGTAAGAGGCGGTTCAGCTAAATATGAGTATGTATCTCCCCAACCCATAACACCCGCGCAAGAATTACTTGACAAAGCTAAAGTCTATCCTCCTCGTCCCATTGAAGATGTGCTTAAAGAAATCATGTCCGACGACGAGAAAGAGAATGCCTTAAAAACATCCCAAGATGGAACTCTTGAAAACGGTTTAAGATTGATTGCCAGCATTCCTAATAAGTAAAATGATCCAACCTCCCCAAACTCTTTTTCATAAAGATACCTACTGTGGATGGTGCGGCACGCGCTATGCTGAACAGCAGTTGTATCCTCGCCGCTGTTTCCACTGCGGAAACGATACTTACCGTAATCCTATTCCGGTCGTGGTGCCCATCGTTCCTGTTCCTTATCCTGGGTTCAGCATCTATAATCGCAAGCACCCCACCCAATGGTTGATCCAACGACGCAATATTGATCCTCAAAAGGGCGGATGGTCTCTTCCATCAGGTTATGTCAATTATGCAGAGACTTGGCAGCAAGCGGTTGTCCGGGAACTGCAAGAAGAAATGGGCTTGCTGACCAAACCAGAAGACTTTGAAGTCTTGGAAGTAGTTAATGCGACCAATAATAATATGCTGATCTTCTGCTTTCACAAGGACGGAGTCAAGGAAGAAGATATTCACTTCACCTCAAACGAAGAGGTAAGTGAGATTCAACTCATTACTAACCCATATAAGATTGAGTTATGCTTTCCTTCCCACAACGAGCAGCTGCGCAAGTTTTATGATTCGCTGGATTGGTGAGCTTATTCCTGTTATAGAAATTACCCCGCCCCTTCTGACCAAGTCTCCTGTGCCCGCCAGGCAATAACTTCTACAATTCAATTATTAGAATTACACTACCCTTGACACATCAAGTGTAAAAATTATATTGGAGCAGTTATGACTTTCAAAGAAAATATGGTTCGAGAATTGAACGAAAAAAGATTACAGTCATTAGAACAGCTGATTAGCGATGCTAATGCTCGTGGTCATCGCTATCTCAAAATCGAGATGGAAGAGGGCGCGGATGTAGTGCATAAATGGCTCTTTAGCTATAGACTACTTCCTACTGGACAAGCAGTGTGGGATAAATTGGTCAGCCTGGGATTTCAACCCGAATTTACTTGGGGTGGTGATTGGGCGGGTCCTCCTGGCATTCATATTGGGTGGTGAGATATGTCCTGGCAAGATAAGCTAAAAGAAGCTAACATTAATATCCATTATGTTGCCACAGGAGGTGGAGCTAATTTTCAAGGTGAGCTTTGGAGCGAACCGGGTAGTTCTGCCTATTTTTCTGGTGCTTCCTTCCCTTATTCTCCCGAAGAACAAGCAGAGTTTCTGGGATTTATGCCGGAACACTTCTGTTCTGAAGGGGCAGCAGTGGATTTAGCCTCCGCGGCTTATATGAAAGCCTATCAGTTCGGTGGTAAAAACCCAGTGGGATTAGCTCTCACCGCTTCGGTGGCTTCCGAAAAAGAACATCGAGGCGATCATCGTATTTATAGCGCTATCATGACCAATGATAGAATGATAACGGCTCATCATACTCTAACCAAAGGGATAGGTGCCCGGCGGCGAAGCCAAGATAATATCGAGTGTGATACTTTGGCTTTCTATACTCTAATAGATGGCTTGAATGGTCCCAAAGGTCGTGAATACAAGGATGCCACTTCCCTGGCTACCGAGAGGTTTTTCAAGAGACCTTTCTTTACTGCCAACGGCAAGAGGTTGCAAGAATACGATATTGGATATCATACCGCTTTGATGCCGGGCGCTTTTAACCCTCCGCATGATGGACATTTTGGCACCGCCGATTATATGTGGCGCGACTATCGTTATGATGTGGTGTTTGAGATTACTGCTAAACCGCCCCACAAGGAAGCTCTAACCGTGCAGCAATGTTTGCAGCGTGCCAAACTGTTGCAGGGTCATGATCGACTCTTTACGGTAGCCGATCCTTATTATTTGGATAAGGCACGCGCCCATCCCGGCGTGCCTTTGGTGTTGGGCGCCGATGCCATGCTACGTTTGTTGGATCCCAAGTGGGGAAAGTCAGCCACTCCGACTCTGCAAGAATTTAATCGTCTGGGAACTGAACTCTTTATCGTGGGCAGGGAAATAGATGGCAAGTTTATCGAGGTGGGTGATATTACCAATAGCTTGGTCTTCCCAAACGAGCGAAGCATGTTCGAGCGTATTGCCCATCCCGTGCGAGGGGAGTGGCATGTTAGTTCTACCGAGATTAGGAATAAGACGATATAATATTTAATTATGTGAGGGTGGTGGAAGGGCGTACACGAGCAGAACCCATAGTGTGTTTATGCGTTCTGCTTATGTTAGATAATCACACTATCTAAACATTGCTGGTTCGATTCCAGCCCCTCACACCAATTATCGTATATTTTCTTTTTACGATTCAAATAAATTGTAGCATTGTGATAAATAAAATCACAGATATTTTTTACATCTGTCTTTTTGCTTATGCGAAATGCTGTAGTTCCCTTATGATTAAGATTTATTATTTTTGGTTTGAAGCTGGTTAAACAATTTATTTCTAATATTTTTTTATATGTTGCAATGAATGCAGATGAACCGATTATATCAAATGTAATTCCACCGTTTTTATTAGTAAATAATGAACCATCGCCGTCAAAATATCCTCGCATAAAATGATTAACCAAAGGATGCTGTATAAGCCAATATGGAAAAGTGTAAATTAAACTTTTACGAGGGACAATATTGAAGCGAGACAATTCATCACATATTTTATTACTTGTGATGACGATTCCATATGTATGATATTTGCCGTTCGCATTTCTGTTAATATTTCCAGTAAAATTAAGTAAATTTTTCATTTTTTCTAAATGTAAAATGTCCTTTTCGGATAGAAAAAGTCTCACTTCTAATGATGATCGAAGATCATTAATACATCCATCAGCGGCAATAAATCCAGCAATATAAAAAGAGTTTTCAGTTTCCGTAGAAAAGAAGCCTTCATCAACTTTATGGAACTTTCTTTTATTATACTTAATATTAAGTGAATGTATCTTACTATGAATAGTTGCCCCTGAAACATTATATTTTAATGCAATTTTTTGCATGCTCTGTAATTCGTCATAGTCTCTTTGTAAGTCAGCCGGAGATATAGTAAAAGTTTTCATACTATGAATATATCAAGAGTTTATATGTTTTGTGTATCTAATTTAGTGCATCCACAATACGGTAAAGTAGTTTTCATCCAACGTGCTGAAGAGGGCAATATCGAAACCCCTTTCTTTGCCATGCAGGCAGCTCTCAAAAATAAACGTTTATGGAAAGCAGAAGGAGCTAAAAACGTTAGGTTCCTGGTGATAGACCAGATTATGACGCTTTCTCAAATCAATCGGTGGATACATGAAGAGTATCAAGGTCTTCCAAAATGTGCTAACTGCGCCAAAATACTTCATGGAGACGTGCATACGCATCAGCTTGGTGGCGATAGTTTATTCTGCTCACCAGATTGCTCGGGTCAAGACTATCATACGCAGATGGAAAAGTTAAAGGATGAAGAGGAAATAGATTACTTATGAAAGTATTTGATATTTTAAAGCTCAAAGATGGTATTAAGGTTGTATGCGGAGAAAGCTTGTGGGACGATAATATCACTCATAAAGTAGATGACATTTTGGTATGTGGTGAGAAACGATGGCAAGTAGTGTCTGTAGATCATCTCCATCAAGGATGTTTTGGTGTTCCAACTACGCGATGGCATGCTTTGCAATTACAGCCAATTGGTCATAGCGATCTTCCAAACATAGATGATATCTTGGTGAAAATATGATTACTTCTGAAGATCCCAGTCTCGGAATGGGAGCCACCATCCATATTGGATCGGATCGAGTGGCTGCCACCATAATTCAAATTACCCACAACTATAAAAGGATAGTGCTACAAGAAGATATGGCTACTCGAACTGACCAAAATGGTATGTCGGAATCGCAAACATATACATATCAACCTGATTTTAATGGAAAGTTATGGTATGCTTCCAAACGTAAAGATGGTCGATGGCGTGTTTCGGGCGGTAATTACTTACTTGTTTCTTTGGGAGTGAGAAACTCTTACTACGATTACTCTTTCTAATTTGCCGGATATATGATACTGTAGCATTAATTGTGCCACGTAGGAGAAAAAGATGTCCAAGAAAGTTGCCAAGAAGCCAGCCAAGAAGGCTGTTTCCACCAAGAAACAAACCAAGAAGCCTGTCAAGAAGACGGCTGCTGCCAAGAAACCAACCACTCGTAAGCCGCGCAAGACGGCGGTTGCTGCGGCTCCCGTTCAGGATGTAGCGGTGAAACCGGTAGTGGATCCTTCTGGTGTCGTGATGATTACACCAGTAGTGCCTGACGTAGTTAATTCCTGAGTTTTATGTTTGTGTTATCTTTGGTGCGACAGCTGTGTGCTGATAAGCTGCCTGTCCAGCCTGATGTGCGCCAAGGGTCGGGCGCGGATGGAGAAGTGTTCTCTATTAAGGATGATCCACATAAGGTTCTCAAATTGAGCGTATTGTATGGACGACCGGGTCAAAGTGCTGACCGACCCTTTCGGGTAATACAAAAAGTATTGGAGACTATTCAAGCGGAACGCCCCAGCGCTTATGTGCAGCTGTATCAACATGGATACCTAGGCACTTATTCACGTCAGATGCATGTACGCCCCCGTGGTCGTGTTAAGCAGGATTTTATTCTTTACTATTATCTGATGGATAAATTATACCCTATTACCGAAGACGAAGGGAAAGTATTTCATTCCATTTTGTCGCATGAGGATAGGAATATTAAGAAAGATTTTTCTCCCGACAAAATTCGAGAAATGTTGCAAGGGATGAGTCGCGGACTTGATTTTGATACAGAAAAGGTTATCTTATTCTGTCGGAATATTAAGCGGGCGGAACAAGAGATAGGAGTGTTGCACGGAGATATTTCTCCGCGTAATATTATGAGAAATATGGAAGGACAATTCAAATTAATTGACGTGGATAGATGTGAAATTGTCGCCCCTCGTCGCAGCTCTTCAAATTAAAAACTTTCGAAGGGGCTTGCGCCCCTAATTTACTTGATTATATTATTCTGGATTCCTTTTACTTCCCATAGGAGATTTATATTATGCAAAGCACCAAGACTCGCAACGAGATCAAACAACTAGCTCAGACGATGGAGACCCTCGCACATGAGGTGCAAGTTCGTTTGGATGCCGGTTCCGATATTCTTACACTGGCCAACGAACTGGTTCGCAACAGCAGCACTTTCGTTTTTACTTTGGGCGAGATGTATGCCTTAGAGCAAGCGGGTTCCACCAGGACCCGTACGGCTCGTAAGGTCAGCAGTGGCAGCACCACTTCCACCTCTCGCAACTACCACAACCTCCGCGACAACCTGGGACGCTTTACGCGTAAGGTTTGATGCCGTTATCAGATCACTTTCACCGTGGTTTGCAAGCCATCGCAGCAGCTTGCTTGCTGATTCTTGGCAACGTCTTCATTTGCTTTACTGTCGCGTTTGTAGTGGAGATCGAGCTAATTGCCAGCGGTTGTAATCGATATGTAGCTTTACTTTTAGCCATCCTGACAGGCATTGTTTGCAACACATATGTCGTGTTCAATCATAAAATCAGGAACTTTATCAAAAACCAGAGGAGCTAGAATCCATGACTGATCCAGTAGAATCTTTCTTAGATAATCAAAGACCGTTACTTAAATTAGTAGATGAAATGCTTGATGAGTGGAAGAGTGAAACCTGCTATCAGGTGCCTCAACTACTTTTGAATATGGGAGCGCGTTTGAACTGGAACTCGGAACAGCTCCGCAAATTCGACCCCATCGTTCGAGCTTATCTTAAAGACCATCCAGTGTGGTATGTCACTCGTGGCGCCCACGGTGGTATTATGAAGAGGGCAGAACATAACAAGAAAGAAGCTGATAAAGCTGCCAAGGAAGCTGCTAAGCAAGCGCTGAAAGCCCAGTTGGAAGCTAAAGCTACTGCCGTTATTTCTGTCTCTTCTGTCCCAGCTAACGGACAAGACAATACCAATACGTAACATCATCAAGCTGGTAAGTTGAATCGTGCCAGCTTGACTATTTAGGAGTGATCATGAAAAGGCTATTGTTTTTGTCTGTGGTGCTGATGACAGGCGTGATGGCATGTTCTTCTTGCGCCAAGAAAAGTCAAACGAGTGCCCAACCAGATGTTGCTACTTGTACTGATGCCAGCTGTCCTATCAAGCTTCCGGAAGCTGGCACAGAGACAGTTAATGATGTCATCCAAGAGGATAATTGGCAATTCACTTTGCCCGGCTCTGGATGGGTTTCGGTCAAGCCACCCGATGATACTATCAAGGTGATCTTTGCCAACCAGGAGACCAACACCATCGTCTTCTTGGCTAAAGACCCTACCACACAAACTTCCAGCGAGTACATCATCAATGCTCTACGCTCTTTCAAGGCAGCTGGCACTCTGATACAATCAGCCCAGCAAGTGTCCATTACTGACACCAACTTCATTATGGTGACGGCGCAAGGAGAGACTCGAAAAATCTGGACTTGGATTTCGGTGCAGAAAGGTTTTGGATACATTTTTACCTGTGCCGCAGATAACTCGAATGCCGATACCGGTGCCCAGCGTTGCCAGGATATCGCCAACACCCTACAAATTCGATGAAGCATGGATAAAGTTCTCTTCATCGATGGTCATAATTTCATTTGGCGTGCTAATACTACTTTCGGTGGTCCAGTTAAGCATGAACTAATGAATGATAGGTGTTCGTGCAAGTCTCCGTGGAACATGGAGAATAACTTCTGTTATGGTGAGACCTACAATGTCATCTTTAACTTCTTTCGTAATCTACGCCCTATTATCGAACAATTCTCGCCAGAAAAATGTTTTTTCATTTTAGAGGGGCGACCACAGTTTAGATATGATCTATATGCCGATTACAAAGCCAATCGTTTGATCAAGACGGCTTCACGTCAAGATGATCAAGATAGATTTATGACTAATCTTCCAGTTATTGTGGATATGCTCAAACATCTTCCCATCACTCAGGCACGCGCGCAGGCGTATGAGTGTGATGATACAATTGCCTCGATGTGTGAAAACCTGAAGACGGAAGACCTAACTATCATCAGTTCGGATACTGATTATATTCAACTTATTCAAAAGGGTTATCCTTCCATTCAGATTTACAACCCCATCAAGAAGACTTATATGCAAGCGCCCACCTATCCATACGTGGTGTGGAAAAGTATAGCAGGTGATAAATCAGACAATATTCCCGCGCTCCTCAAACCCAAGAAAGCGGTCGAGACCGCCAGTAGTCCAATACTATTCCAAAAGTTTTTGGAAACAGAAGAGAATAGGGCTAATTTTAGCATCAACCGTCAGTTGATAGAGTTTAGAGCGGTTCCGGCAGAAGAAATTGAGATACAAGAAGGGGAAAGGAACTTTCAATTCTTGTATGATGTATTCTCTCAAATGAAGTTCGAAAGTATTATTCGTCCCGATGCTTGGAAAAGATACGTCAAAACTTTTGATTGCATCAAGTATTAGGTGAGGACATGCGTAAGTTTATTGTTTATACTCGACCCCTTCCTGCTGGCTGCTGTCAGATTAGCACTGATGCTCCCGCTATCGTAGAAGTTGAGGGAGAGATGATTACTCAATTGGAGGATCCTTCGGTGGGCTGGCTGCCTGAAAAGGCATTTAGATTTCGTATTACCAAACCCGATTTTCTCTACGAGCCGCAAGAAATTAAAAAGGCAGACGGTTCTAGAGAGAAAGTGATGGTTCCGCCAGTCTATCATAGTCATGCAGTTTATTACAACATCTATCAAGCACAGGTAGCCGCAGAACGTGTGGTGCGGGAGGGTTTTGCCTTTGCCAAGCGCAAGACTGGAGCTGAATTTACTGAGGAAGACGTCAGAGCGAAATTCTCCGAAATTCAAGAAGTTCTGCTGTGATATATGAGATGATATAATGAAAATATTTATCATCGGTTTGCCCAAAAGCGGACGTTCCACAGTAGCCAAAGCCATTACTGAACAGCTGCAAGCTTGCTATATTGATGCTATGTCGTGGGTTAAAACTACCTTTCGCCAAAAGAAGGGAGGAGAACATCCTCATCGATATGATGATGATTATGAACATTTCCTTTCTATTAGGAGAATGGTTAATCCATATTTTGTCATTAATCATGTGCAAGATTTGCTGAAGTCTAATGAGTCGGAAAAGATTTTTGTTATTGATGGAATTGCCAGTCCCAAAGATTTTTCCGATTTATTTGATTACCGACAAGACGTAGTAGTCTTTTTGAATCGGACTGATGGCACTGCCGAGTTTAAGGATCATGAAAACATCGGCGTCTCTGTTATTAGAGATTATTGTTTTTGGCTATCCGCTGCCAACTTATTGCCCAGGCCTAAATGGTTAGAATACAACTTTAAGATTCCTGGTGAAGAATCAGATTTTGTTAAAGAACTAGGCTCTAAAAACAGTGTATTCATTGTGAGATCTATTACTAAGGTGATAGATCATACCATGGTTCAGTTGAAAGATATATTAGGAGAATAATGGACATTATATACACTGGAGAGGAAATGCCTCAATCCTTTACCAAGTCTATCTTTTTAGCTGGCCCAACTAGCAGGAACAAAGAAGTTCCATCGTGGCGCCCCGATGCTCTCAAATTGTTAGAAGACATGGGTTTTGATGGAACTGTTTTCGTGCCGGAAGATGCTAATGGTGAAGTGCATTTAGATTACGATCACCAAATAGAATGGGAAGAAAAACACCTCAACGCTGCCGATTGCATCGTCTTTTGGATTCCTCGCGATCTCTCACCAGATAGTGAAGGTTTTCCTAAGCGAGCTGCCTTCACTACCAATATTGAATGGGGAACTTGGGCAGATTCAGGTAAAGTAGTTCTCGGCGCCCCAGAAGATGCTGAGAAGATGGCGTATATCAAACATTATGCCGAGGAATATAGAGTTCCTTTTGCTGAAACTTTGACCGAGACGTTGAAAAACGCTATGGATAAATTGGGTGAGGGTGAAGAACGCAGTGGAGGAGAGCGCTATGTTCCCCTGTTTATTTGGAAGTTAGACTCTTTTCAAAACTGGTATCAGGGGCAAAAAGGGGCAGGTAATGTATTAGAAACGGCTCGTCTTCTCTATACTTTCCGTCCTCGATTCAAGGATTTTGTATTTCTTTGGACGCTTAAAATTAAGATATATGTTTCATCTGAAGATCGTTTTAAAGAAAATGAGATAGTTATTTCTCGTCCTGATATTTCTTGTGTTATGCTTTATCATAAAGCTAGCTATTACAGAGACACAGAGGTAGTTCTCATCAAGGAATTTCGCTCTCCCGCCTCTACATTCGATGGGTTCGTTCATGAGCTGCCCAGCGGTTCTGTCAGAAATTCAAAGGCAGACGAGGCGGCTGCGGTAGAAGAGCTGCTAGAGGAGACGGGATTTTATCTGGATCCCTCTCGTCTGAGAGTTGTCAATGTCAGGCAATTAGCCGGAACTTTCTCGGCGCATAAGGCACATGCGTATTGCGCGGATTTAACTGATGAGGAGTTGGAGTGGTTCAAATCTCAGAAGGATATTCCACATGGTGTAGAGAAAGATTCTGAAAGAACCTTTGTGGAAGTCAAGACCATTCGAGAACTATTGAATACTAACTTAGTGGACTGGTCGACGCTTGGTATAATATTTTCTACTCTTTCCTCCCAAGGTTATCTGTAAGTGATCTGCTAACTGTTTCGCATACAGTTATGTTCGACACTAATGATAAACAGACATTTCTTTTTAAATGTGATGAATGCCAAATGATAGTAAGCGTGGATTTAGAAGACGAAGCAGATATCACCGAGGCTCATGATGATAAAATGGTGCTGGCGTGCCCATGTGGCGGTAAATCTAAGGTGCTTCGTAATTAAAACATTTATATTTATAGGTAAGTTATGAACAAAGATCAATTTATTGAGGCGTTATCTGCTTTGCGCCCAGCTTCTACCTTTCTCACTTTAAAAGGCTATCGCAATAGTGCAGATGAAGTAGCAGATTATAGTATAGCGTTCCACATTAGCTACAAGCGAGCCCTGGAAAAGAGCCTTGATTTTTTGGAGTCAGTGATACTACAAACCGCATTAGAAAGATTAGCTCGTGACGAGCTGGTAGAGTCTTTCCGTAAGTCTCTAATTAAAATAGAGGAAACTCTCATCGAAGATATTGAGGATGGTTACACGCGTTTCTTTGATGAAAATAATTTTCCTATTAAGGGTGTTAAATTGCATAATGCCACCGCCACTCTTCACTTATATGGTAATGTGGTGCGTAAGCGTATTATTCAACCTGGCACCTATCCTCATGTCAATAGCAAGCCTTTAACCATCGCTAAGGAAAAATTGCGTTATTTGACATCGGTGGGTAAATTTCGTCAGTTCCGCGTCACTCCTCAGCAAGTGGAGAGGATTGCGGTTCAAAACCTTTCCCTCCTTCCGCCGAATGATAATTTGTTAATTTAATTAAATTGAACACCTATCAATAACGATATATACTCTCACGCAAGAGGGGAAAATATATTTTGGCACCAATTGCCTCGACAATGGTTGAGCGTAATTCCTTATCATTCGTATAAATTACACGCTCTTGACGTTGTAGCTACCGTGATTATAATGCGGTGCTTGACGAAGGCATCGTCATTTTGTTGGAACTTTCTTCCAAATAAAAGGAGTATTCACATGTCAAACAAGAATCTATTTTCGAACAAGAAGGCAACTGTGTCTCGTAAGGTGACTCGTGCAACTGACACGACTAATGAAGCAGGTGGAACTGCCTATAAGCTATCCGACAAGGCTGCTTTGGCGCAATACGCTCTGACTGGCACTTTCAACGGCACCTACTATGCTTCGGATGCAGAGCAGTTGAAGAAGACGCTCGAATTGGCTAACAAGGTCGATGTTAAGTTCGTTGCCAAGCTTGCCGTGTACGCACGTGAACAAGGCTTAATGAAAGATATGCCCGCCGTGTTAGCTGCAGTAGTGGCTAGCCGAGATACCGAATTGTTAGCTCAGATTTTTGATCGAGTGATTGATAACCCGAAGATGCTCCGCAACTTCGTGCAGATCATTCGTTCAAGTGCGGTGGGTCGCAAGTCCTTTGGCACTCGTATCAAGCGATTGATTCAGAACTATTTGGAAAACTTGACCGACGAACAATTGTTTAAGGCTGACGTGGGTAACGATCCCAGCTTGCAGGACATTATTAAACTGGTTCACCCCAAGCCTTCTAACAAGAAACGTTCCGCCATGTATGGATATTTGCTGGACAAAGAATATAATGCTCGCGATTTAGCGCCTTTGGCTAAGGAGTTTGAGCGTTTCAAGAAGGAACTGTCTGGAGAGATTCCTGACGTTCCGTTTCAAATGTTAACGGCATTACCGTTGACGGATAAGCACTGGAAGCAGATTGCTGATAATGCCACCTGGAATCAGACACGTATGAATTTGAATACGTTTGCACGTCACAATGTATTGGTTGATCGTGATATGACGGTTAAGCTTGCCAAGCGTCTCTCTAACCCAGAGTCAGTGCGTAAGGCGAAGGTGTTTCCTTATCAGTTGTTTACTTCATATCTCAACATGGATACTACTATTCCTGCCAATTTGACCAATGCGTTGCAAGATGCTGCGGACTCAGCTTTGGATAATATTCCTGAGTTCTCGGGTAAGGTCTATGTCATGGTAGACACTTCCGGTTCTATGAGTTCTCCAGCCACGGGAAACCGTGGTTCAGTGACCACCAAAACTCGTTGTGTAGATGTAGCAGGACTCTTTGCTGCCGCTATCTTGCGTAAGAACCCTGATACGGAAATCGTTCCTTTCGATACACGTGTGCACGTGGACTTTCGTTTGAATACTCGTGACTCTATTATGACCAACGCTCAAAAGTTGGCTTCTTTCGGTGGCGGTGGTACCGATTGTTCCGCTGCTTTGAAGTATGTCAACAGTCAGCTTAAGAAGGGCGACCTGGTTATCTATATTAGTGATAACCAAAGTTGGTTAGATTCGGGTTCCTCCTATTATCATGATGCTACGGCAACTATGAATGAGTGGAATAAGTTCAAAGCTCGCAACCCGAAGGCAAAGTTGGTGTGTATTGATATTCAGCCGTATGCTTCAACCCAGGCACACGATCGTGAAGATATACTAAATATTGGGGGATTTTCTGATACTTGCTTCGAAGTAATCAATAATTTTATGGAGATGGGATCCAACAAGGATCTTTGGATCAAAACCATCGAGTCCGTCACGCTCTGAAAAGAATTGAACTTTAGACCAAAGCAAAAATACGATGATCAGACAACTTCTCAAGCACATATTTTCTCTTTCCGAAAATAAAACCGATTCTACTTGGTGGGTTGGACTTATCTGCTCTTCATGTGGAGAATCTTTAACGCAGGCACCAAATAGCTACTGTGGTCATTGTAAAAGAACTATCTGCGAGAAGTGTGGCTACATTCCAGGCGGATGTGGCTGGTGTGGAGGATGAATGATTACCTTAGATAAACTTATTTTAGAAGCTAAACGAGCCGCCGAACTATCTTATTCCCCATACTCACACTTCCGTGTGGGTGCGTGTGTGGAAGTGGATGGAGACCTCTACTATAGCGGCACCAACATCGAAAACGCCTCTTATGGCTTGACCATTTGTGCGGAACGCGTAGCCATCTGCAAAGCCGTTTCTCACGGGCATACTAAGCTCAAGAGAGTGATTGTCTATGGTCCTTCTGAACAAGTTCGTACTGCACCTTGTGGTGCTTGCCGACAGTTCATTAAGGAGTTTGCCGACGAAGAAACTCGAATTCACTGCGTGTGTAACACTGACTCTACTATGGTTTTTACCATGGAAGAATTGCTGCCTAAGGCATTTGGACCCGAAAATTTGCTGAGGAGAAAGACGGAAGCTACTGCTATCTTGGACGCCCAAAGCACCCGAGATCCAGTTAGAGATTGTCGCTTCTGTGGGCAGTTTCCATGTCCCGATCATGCGCCATATTATGAAGAAATAGAAAGAAAACTTCAGGAAAGATTAAGGGAAATTCAAGCAGAAAAAGATTTTTTAGAGAAACCTGGCACGTCTACCTCTTAAAATGTGTAGACGGCACTCTGTATACCGGTATCACTAATAATTTAGATAGAAGAATTAAACAACATAACAAGGGTCGCGGCGCAAAATATACACGTGGTCGTGGTCCCGTTACCCTGGTTAAGTCCTTCCAATGCCTCAATAAAAGTGATGCTCTCAAATTAGAATACAAAATCAAGAAACTATCAAAAGATGAGAAATTGAGTTATATAGACTCAATATGAGTAAAGATATCGATAATCTTCTTAGATGGCTTCAAATTCGTGAAGAAAATGGTATTGCTTTTCCTTCTGGTTTATCCCAATTTAATGCCGACATTGGACACTCAGCCTTATTGAACCGCTTAATGGAAGGTAAAGAGCCATTACCCATTGCCCCTCCGCGAGCCTATTCTTATCCTTGGTATCATCTCATTGAGGATGGATATGGTTACCCTTACGAAGTATGGGAGGCGCCTAAAGAATTTAGCACCGAATATAATGCTCTCATTATTGAACAGTGCCTTTGTTGGAAAGTTTTAGAAAAAATTTCCGATAACGAATGGATTGTTACCTATTCCTATCAAAATAGAAAAGAAACAAAATGGCACCCTGATAGGTGGCACGTATATCAAATAGGCTCTCGTATCCCACAGCATCCCGACCAAAGATCTTCCAATAAATTATGGAAAATAGAGAAGCTATGAGATGAGGATATATTTAGGGTTGACTAAAACTTTTACCTTAGGATTTTATAAAATGACCAAACCCAATTTTACATCTATCAACGTCGTGATCGATCGCTCTGGCTCTATGTCCAGTTTGCGGCAAGACACCATCGGCTCTTTTAATAGCTTTCTTCAAGAACAAAAGGTAGTACCAGGTGAGTGTGTTTTTACTCTCTGCACTTTTAGTGACGACTATCATTTGGTGCATGATTTCGAAAAGATTGCCAACGTCCCCGAACTTACAAAGGCTACTTATCGTCCAGGTGGAAATACCGCTCTTTTGGACGCTTTTGGTGCCACTATTGATGAAGTAGGTCGTAAGCTTGCCGCTATGCCCGAAGGAGAGAGACCCGACAAGGTGCTCTTCTTGGTCATCACTGACGGACAGGAGAACAGCAGCAGCCGTTATACTCGCGATCAAATCAAGAGCATGGTGGAACATCAACGCTCTGTTTATTCGTGGGAATTTGTCTTTGTTGGCGCGAACATCGATGCCTTTACTGTGGGCACTAGTCTTGGTTTTACCGGACAAAATTCGGTAGGTTATGTTCCAACAGCGGCTGGCACCAATAGTTTGTACGGCAGTATTTCCAGCAATACTACTGCTTACCGTTCCAGCAAATCTTCTTTGTCTCCTGATTTCTTTAGTCAGACTGGAATTACTCCTACTACTCCGGCTCCTGCCGCTCCGGTTGTCCCCACGACTCCGGACACTAGTGGCAGCACCCCATCTAAGTAAATGTGCGCCGTCTCTGTTATCTACGATATGTTCGCTAAACAACCAGATACTTGGTTCAATAAGGAGCGTATTGAGTTGTTCTATGATATGATAATTGCTGCTCGAACCTTTGATGTTGAATCGGGACAGCCGGATTGTGAAGATCTGGAAAAGGCTAAATTAGAAGAGCGCATTGCTGAGTTAGAGGCGCAATTAACCAATAAAGAGTAAAATGACGAAATTTAAAATTCGAGGACCCGAAAAAGTGGTTCTCGATAAGGTAAGTGACGAAACTTGGCAACAAGTTTCCCGACTAAGGAATGATTATATCTCCTGTCTTAAATTGGCTACAGAGACTGATTCCAAAAAAGAAGATACTTATCTAAGAGCAGAAGCTACCAAAGCTTTAACAGAGTTACGACAAATTTGTCCGCATCAGCACTGTGTATGCTTATGCTCTGAATATAATGGTTCATATAGTATGGATTATGATGATAAGCACAGGGAACATAGAATATGTTTATGTTGTGGGGTTGAGGAATATGCGTGGAATCCTGATTGGACAATATTAAAGGTGGAACCCTTTTCGAGATTTGAAGGTAAGTTTCCAGATCAAATTAAATATCCACTATCATATCTACTGTCAGAGGCTACAGATATAGCAGAGTCACAAGGATATAATTATTTTGGATACAGAAGGTAAAAAGATGATAAAGGCAATTTACCCAGGTTGTTTTGATCCTATAACTTGGGGACATTTGGATATTATCCGGCGTAGCATGCAGTTCTGTGATCAATTAGTGATCGCGGTGGGCGTTAATTCTGCCAAGAAACCTTTCTTCTCCACAGAAGAGCGTATGAAGCAAATTGATACGGTAGTTAATAATCATATGGACTTCTTGGTTTCTACCAACATTACGGTCACTTCTTTTGAAGGTCTTTTAACTGATTATGCCAAACTAATTAGTGCCAAGATTCTTATTCGTGGCATTAGATCTGTTTCTGACTTCGAATACGAAATCACTATTGCTAATGCTAACAAGATCTTGGCGCCCAATATCGAAACGGTTTTTCTACCCACCAGCCCTAACCTGGCGGTGGTTTCTTCCTCGGCAGTCAAAGAAATCGGCAAATATGGCGGACCTTTGTCCCATTTTGTTCCGCCCGAAATTGAGAAGGCGGTGAAGACAAAGTTTGGTTTTGCTGAATCTCCCGCCACTGGATTTATAAAATACGGCGACCCACAAAAGTAAAAATTAGCCAGGGTGTTGACAGGGCGGTCAAGTGGGATTATATTGCTTTGATATTCGAGGGGAAAGTTAGGCATAAATCGATAATTTTGTTATGAAGTGTTCTCGATGTGATAGGAACGATCTTACTGAAGAAGATTTTTATAAAACTTCAAGTGGATATCTTTATTCTTTCTGTAAAGTTTGTCATAATAAACAGAGCGCTAAGGCAAAGAAAGCCAGGTATCAGCTTCCTGAAAATAAAATTAAGATGTCTCAAAAAGCTAAGCGGGCGAGACAAAATCCTGAAAAACGAGCAAATGTAATTTTTACAGATTCAAAAAGTTCTGACAAAAAACATAATAGAGAGTTCGATCTAACAGTAGATTTTATTAAGGAAATTATTAGCGCAGAATGTTCTTATTGTGGTGAAACTGAATTGCAAATGACAGTGGATAGAATAGATAATAATATTGGTCATTTACAAAACAATGTTGTGGCTTCCTGTATTAGATGTAATTTAATAAGAAAAGCGATGCCATACGAAGCTTGGCTGTGTCTATTGCCGGGTTTGAGAGAAGCGAGGGAGAAAAAATTATTTGTCGATTGGTTGGGTAAATAGGTGATATAATAATATTTATACATGGGAAGGTAGCTCAGTGTCAGAGCGCAAGGCGTCCGCAAGGAAAACCTTGAGGTCGGTGGTTTGATTCCATCCCTTCCCACCAAGCTGAATGCAGATGTGATTACATCGGAAAAATGCAAAATCTCATCAACTCTTGTCAGCTTTTATGCACCGATAGCTCAGTGTTAGAGCAGCTGGTCAATGTCCGAATAAAAACGGATAAACTTGCAGGTCGTGTGGTTCAACTCCCGCTCGGTGCCCCACTTATGGCTTGATTCATGTAAAAGTGAATTGTGCCACCACACCGAATGCCAGTAGGATTACATACCATAAAAAACAAATCTTACTAACTATTGTCGGTATGGAGTAGACGAGTCATCGGTAGACTCACCAGTCTGTAAAACTGGCGCCTTTGTGCACTGTGGGTTCGAATCCCTCCTGCTCCACCATCCAGTTCTAAACTGGTTTGTTCGATGACAACTTAATAACTTTTCGTTCGGCGATTAGTACAGTCTGGTAGTACGCTTGTTTTGGCTTGTTAATCATAAATAGTGATGGAATATTCGCTACTTATGACAAGTACAAGAGGTCAGAGGTTCGAATCCTCTATCGCCGACCAACTAGTTTAGCTTCTTTATAGTTTACCTATAAACGTGAGATTACTGAACCTCACCACTTTGTGATGCTTAGCATGATAAAAGCCAAATTATAATTGTGGTACTGGTCAACACGCCAGTGAGCTGAATGAATGTGTTAATCAGAGTGTGGTGTAAGGATAGCATGAGCCGCTTGGAACGGTTCGGAATTCCGTTTGACTCGGATCACTCTGACCACTCTATTTCGAAAAGGTACGTAGTAATTAAGTTTACCGGGGTAGAGCGTTTGCTAAGTATCAATTTATGCAAGTTAGTAAACTTGTGGTGTAGTTCCATTTCTACTCCCTAATATGCAATGGACCAATTAGAGGCTGAACTCTAATAGCGTAATCGGATGCGCTTGATATTCCGATTGGCGGCGGGAAGATAGTATAATAGCTATCCCTCCTGAGATTGTTAATTGCTCATTAACTAATTAACTTGCAGCCCAGAGCTTCGAGGCGCAGAATATCGAAGCTGCTTATTCCTGCTTAGCTCAGTGTTAGAGCATCATCCGTTATGGGGTGAAGGTCGGTCGGTTCAATTCCACCAGTGGGAGCCATATGTTTCAATAGCTTAAGAGTTAAGTAGGCAAGATGATTATTCGCGCGAAACAAGTCTTGCCGAAGGTAGAGCGCCCTTATTCAATAGGGAGATGGAGGTTCGAATCCTTCTTGAGACACCAGGAAACAAATGCCCGAAAGGGATTACATTTTTATTAGTAAAGCGACATGTTTTCCGAATCGATGATATATGTCATAGTATGAGCACGAAGAAATGCACTCAATGCGGTATTGAAAAAGAATTTTCGGAATTTAGCCCGAAAGGTAATGGTAAATACGCCAGTCGATGTAAAATTTGTATCGCCGCTAATAAACGCGTAAAATATGTTAGGCACCCAGGGGCGACCCGTCCTCCTGTTTTAGAAGGAGATACTAAGCGGTGTCGAATCTGTTTAGAAGTGAAAGATATAAGTGAGTTTTATTCTAATAATGGATGTGGCACCCATAGAAATGAATGCAAATCTTGCCTAATAGACAAAAGAAAAAAGAAATACGATCAAACGCGCCAAATTTTATGGAACTATCTAAAAGAGCATCCGTGTGTAGATTGTAGTGAAGACGATCCGCTCGTTTTGGAATTTGACCATATTTCGAATAAATTTCAAGAAATTAGTGATCTAATAAGAAATGGATATAATGTAGAAACGATTTTCAAAGAGATTGAAAAGTGTGAAGTAAGATGTGCCAATTGTCATCGCAGAAAAACTGCGATTCAACTCAATTGGTATAAAGATGTGCAAAAGTAATTAACGTCGTTGTAGCATAACCTTCAATGCAGGGGACGCCTAATATGTGTGGTGTAAATCCCACCAACGGCGCCAAAGATTCCGGTTCTGGTGAAAGTGCGCACAAGGTTGGTTCGATTCCAACACGGATATCTAGGCAATATGATGCATAGTATTGCCGCCTATTCCTAAGTACCATAAGAGCAATGGACCTCGCTGTTAACGAGTTATATGTGGGTGCAACCCCTACCTTAGGAGCCATTATATGAGCGATAATGCTAATTGATTTTTTCTTGGCATAGATAGTTTATGTTCAGGGTAGTATAGCCAAGTTAATAATTTTTGGGCATTTGAATCATTAAATTGTAGTCGATATTGATTGCAAGTCGCAATGACCTCTTTACCTCTAATGATTGAGTTTTTTGGACTCAATGTAATTATGTGGCAGCTAATATTACTTGGTATTAGTGATGATATTTGTTCAATAAATATTTTTGAGGCAGAACACAAATATATTGTTCTTTTAGTATACCAGTATTCTTTATTGTTTTTAACTTTCTTATATGGGCACGAGGTAATTGATCCGTCCCCATCAATTAGTCCTCGGATAAAGTCTCGATGATATTTTTCTGGTATCGTTTTTTCTAATAATAAAGTTTTAGATTTGCGTGGAGTGCACCCATAAGATATGAGCCAACTCATAGCATCAATATCCGAAACTTCTATTGCGCAGCAATTAAGTCGGTCGTATAATGGCTTGTTAGGACAAATAATATCTCGGATATTTTCAATCCAATCTCTATCTTTAGATATTATACTAAAGGAGACGTGATGCTTGGTATCGTTGATATTACCGTCCGTCATATACGCGCCCAATAAATAAAATGAGACATCGTCTTCACGAAGAAACACATCAGAGTTAACGATATATTTTCTGACAGTAGCTTTTTTCATAAGTTCCATAGTGGCTCCTAAAACATACACTCGAACTAATATATCAGGCTATGCATAGATTTTCTACCCCAAGAAAGGTAAAATTAACATGAGCGCACGTAATGATGCTAATTGGATTATCAGCGCCTCGACTGGTGTGCCAGATCCCCGCACTAGTCAAATTCTTAGGAAAGCTGGTGAAGCTATTTTAAATCTTGTTAGAGATTTGGAAGATGCTCAAAATGAAATTGAGTCTCTCAAACGAAAAGTGTAAGCTTAACTTAGGTTCCCAATAACCTTTTAATATTGGGTGGTGCCCCTCTAACGAGGGCGGGTTTCCAATAACCTTAATGTTGGATGGTGGAGGCGAACAATCGTTCGCCCTTTTATTATCTCCTCTGCCCAATCTGATTGGGCTATCTTCGGATAGAAAACAGGCTGAAATAATGCTTGAGAGGAGACTATTTTTATGGTGGAACAATGACTATCAGTGATGGAAGTCGTGAGTTAAAGCCTGGCAATGTGTTCTATGTGGGAACCGATGAAGGAGAAACGGTTAAGTTTCAATTCCTCCGATATCTCAACGAAGAACAAACTAAAGCCGAAGTGGAGTTCCTGTCTGGTCCTAATAAGGGTTTGACTACTATCATGGAAAAAGAGCTTAATTGAAAAATATCTCCTCCTCGTATAACCAATACGCTGCCCTCTAAAAGCAGAAATCAAGGTTAAAATCCCTGGGAGGGGACCAGTCTGTGTATGGTGTAATTAGCACTCTAAATAAGGTTCGATTCCTCTTTCACGCGCAATTTGATGAAGTCGTGATATATAATATTATATGAAACCAGATTTCGAGACAAATTGTGGATTTTGTGGAAAACTTTTTATCGTCAAAAGAAAAAGTTATCTCGATCAAATTAGACGAAACAGTAATCATACTTTTTATTGTAGCGACGAATGTCGTCGTGAAAAAGCTAAGACAGGACAATATATAAATTGTCTTATTTGTGGCAAAGAAGTTTATAAAAAACTAAATGAAATAGAAGCGGGCGCCCGCTTTTGTTCCTCATCTTGCGCAGCCCAATATAATAATCAAATCAGATTAACTACAAAAGGCAAACTTAAAAACTTAATTTGTGCCAAATGTGGTTGTGAGTATATAGGCTCAATTCATACTCCTACATCAACAGGGTTATGTGATTTGTGTGGTAGTGAGTCTAATTGTATTGATTGTGGTGCAATAATTCACGGGAGTTCTGGCATAAAATATTGTGATTTTTGTAGAACAAAAATAGTTTCTACTAAAATTAAAAACAGAATTAATAATGGAACTTTATTTTCTAAAGCAATTAAATGTGAATATATGTTCAATGATAAAAAGATAAGGTGCGATTCCAAATTAGAGTATGTCTGTCTGACTTATTTTCAATCCACATATGATGTGTTAGATATGAAAAGGGCGGATATGGTAATTGCATATATCTTTGATGAAAAAATATGTCATTACTATCCTGATTTTGAGATCTCTTTAAAAGATGGAACCAAATATCTCATAGAATGTAAGGGCGTGGTGGGCAAAAAATTATCAGATAAGTGGCACGATTATAATAAAAAAGCAGTAGAGAAGAAAAAAGTTTTAGAAAAATGGTGCCAAGAAAACGGATATATACCGTTTTGGTTCGATCAACAACGGCATAATAAGATATATAAAAACACGAAAATAGATGCGTAGGACTTCAGCAAATCCATCACATTGTCAATGTGAACCAAGCGGGGGCAGCACCCGTCGCATCTGCCAAATTATCCGCCATAACGAGCCGGTAGCTCTGTCGGGTCTTATAAATCTGACGGTCAGGTTCAACTCCTGAATGGCGGACCAGACGAATGCTCGATTGGGATTACATTACTTCAATGAACAAACATCTCAGTCAAAATCTTGTCGTCAATGGCACTTTAGTTCAATGATAGAACAGACCGCTGAAGACGGTCGGACAACAGTTTGATTCTGTTAGGTGCCACCATAAGGTAATATTAAGATGGCGATCGATATCGGAAGAATAGCATACCAAAAATATTTCCAATCAATGGATGGGATGACGGAAGATGTTCGCGGTCTTATAAGTTGGGAAGATTTATCTCGAAGAGAGAAGGATGCTTGGAGACACGCTGCCGTAGCAGTTGCCCAATATTTAGACGAAGAGAGAAAAAGATACGAATCAGAAAAAGACGAAGATAGCGCAGGTTTTGAAATAGGATAATATCGCATAATATAATCGACCATTCGTCCAACGGTCTAAGACGCGGCTCTGATAAAGCCGAGACACAAGTTCAACTCTTGTATGGTCGACCACATGAAATATAGTGTATGGCACAAACAATATCGCTCATACGTAGAGTACGATGATGAGACGGGAACGTTCTTCGATCCTTTTTTGAAAAAGAATTTAAAAGTTTCTTTCAAGCCCATCAGTTATCAATTAACAATTGATAAAAGAAATTGGATTGTGCAATATAATCCTTTAACAGGTAAAGAGTTCAGAAGAATTGCCCTATGAAATTTTGTTATAAATGCAATTCTGAAAAAGATGAAAGTGCTTTTAGCAAAGATAAAAATAGTCCAGACGGATTACAATCTCAATGCAAAGAATGTTTCAAGTTATACAAAAAGCAATATCATAAAAGTAATAAAGATAAAGCGGGTCAATATAAGAAATCATATTACGCTAATAACAAGCGTTCAGTATTAGATTACAATAATCAATATTACAAGGACAAAAGAAAAAATGATCCATCTTTTAGATTGCGAGATATAATTTCTTCGGCAGTCAATAGGGCTTTACGCGGCAAAAAGGGTGGCAAATCATTTTTACAGCATGTTCCTTATTCTATGGATGAATTGAAGGCTCATCTCGAAAAGCAATTTGAACCCTGGATGAATTGGAACAATCATGGAAAGTTTTCGCCAATTAAGAGAACTTGGCAGATAGATCATATCATTCCGCAAAGTAAATTGCCTTATTTTAATATGACTGATGATAATTTTCAAAAGTGCTGGGCTTTGAGTAATTTACGACCTTTAGAATCTTTCATTAATCTTAAAAAGAGTAATAAATAAAAATTACATTAACTATTTGGATATTAAATTATGAGAAAGTTCAAACCCTATTTAGAAATTATTATCAATTACGAAGGTGGTCAAGATTCCAATTTAGACTATCGTTTGACAGAATACGCCTGGAAGTTTGATGGAGAACAGGGTGGTTCTGGTTTTTCTTTTGTGAATGGAATGCGCGACATTAGTTTCGAATTCTCTACTATCAAAAATGCTGTTGCTTTCGTTAAAGCTGCCAAGAGATTCAAGAGGGTCATCTCTGTCACTTCTCGATCGGTGCTGACTCGAGATGATGGATAATTAGAGATTTAGGAGATAAAAATATGGGTTGGTTTGGGTATAGTCTTTATGATGGTGATGATACACAATCGCTGCATATAGATTTTATTAAGTGGGCTATTCCTCAAGTATCCGAAGATACAATTTTTGGGTGGCTACATTACCGAAAAACAAAAATACCAGCAGGATATTTTTTACAATTCAGAAAAGGCGTTCCTAACCTTTTAAAGAAAATAAAAGCCCCTAAAAACAAACTTAATTGGAATGAAGATAAAGCTATTGAATGGCAGATGTTATTGGCGTTATTTGTCGATAATAACTTAATAGTTCCTCATAAAGTTCTGGTATATGGTATGTTAGCCTGTTATTATCTATTGGGAGAACATTCTGCTGACTTTCGTGAGCCAAGTAAACGAAGAGCAGTCATTAGAAGATTTATGAAAAAAGTAGATAGTCTATTTTGTTCTGTTAAGGCTCGTAGAGAAATATCTAAATATATTTGAAAACGTTGGGGATAAAACCAACCGGCTGCAATCTGGGAAGTTTTGATAAAGATTCTATGCAGAGAATGGCATAAAGTTGAGAGAGATTTGAAACCTCGTTCTCGTACCCAATATATGGGTTCATAGCTTAATGGTAAAGCAACCGGCTCTTACCCGGTCGATTAGGGTTCGATTCCCTGTGGACCTACCAAATTATTAAAAGTGAAAGTCAATATGAAAAAAGATAAACCCAACAAAAAGCAACAGGCTATGATGGATTTTCTAGCTCTAATTGAGACAGAAGGTCTTCATTATGGTTTGGTTCATCATGGATGTAAAGATGAATTAAAGGCTCTTAAGGACGATGATTTGACAGAATTGGTCACTCAACTTAAAACTGTCACGCGTAAGATTGAGGCTAAAATTGAAAAATATGAAGAAGAGGTGGCTCCTTTCTTAAATGATGATTCAGATTTTTAAAATCTAATTGTATAGGGAGAGTATGGATACGGTTGCTAAATTCTTAATCGAATATCTTTATTCTAAAAATATAGATACGTATTTTGGAATACCGGGCGGACCTATTGGTTATTTATTTGATGCTCTATATAGAACTTCCGGCACGACTTTAATAGAGTCTAGACACGAAACGGCAGCCTTGTTTGAAGCTATTGGATATTATAAAACTACTGGAAAAATTCCTGTTGTATTAGTGACAGCGGGTCCAGGCATTACCAATTCATTAACGGGTATGGCTTCCGCTAAAGCTTTGCGTGTCCCAGTGTTACTTCTTTGTGGTGATACGGCTTGGGAAAAACAAAATCATATTCTTTTGCAGACGGGCGGTCCCGAAGGGATTGATATTGAAAGAACTTTTGCGCCCCATACCGATCACATTATTAGACATCATAACCCGATCGATGTGGTGCAAGAGATAGCTAATCTCCTAAATACTAGAAACAATCTATCTCCTTCTATTTGCGTTTTGCCACATAATATTAGTAGTGCAAGAGTAAAGAAACCTATTGTGAGTGATGTAATTTGTAAATCAAATTACAAAGGCAGCCACTCCCGAATAGATAAAAAAATTCTGCAACACATCGCTTCTTTTTTGCAAGAAGCTACGCATCCGTTAGTGGTGGTGGGATATGGTGCTCGCACCTCCGTAAAAGAAGTTACTCAATTCATTAGTAATGTTGAGGTGCCGTTCGTTACCACACCGCAAGCTAAAGGATTAATTTCTGAAACTCATAAATTATCTTTGCGCCATGCTGGGATTGGAGCTTCACAGTGGGCACGAAAGTATATTAAAAATACGCCTGATGTGGTGATAGCTCTGGGCACCGACCTAGATGATTGTGCTGTTGGCACTACAGAGTTTATTGGTAAAAAGACCAAATTAATTCATATTGACATTAATAGCCGAGTTTTTAATCGTAAATATAAAACCGAAATTGCCATCCAGTCTAGTATTAAAAACTTTTGCCAAGAATGGAAAAAATTAAAGTATAAAAATTCCACTAATCAATGTATTGATTTGGAACATTTGAAAAATGGTTCCGCTTTTGATGTTCCCTATTTTAAAAAAGATAATAGTTTACCTATAGCGCCGCATCGTGTTTTAGGAGATTTAGAAGATTCATGTCCTCCCAATGTTAGATTTGTTACTGATATTGGAGAACATATGTTATTTAGTGTACATTACCTAACTATTAAAGAAGAAAATCAATTTTCTATCGATTTAGGATTAGGTTCTATGGGATCGGGCATTTGCCAATCTATTGGTATGTGTTTAGGAGATAGAAGACCTACTATTTGTATTTGTGGTGACGGTTGTTTCCAAATGCATGGTATGGAAATCTTAACTGCTATTAAGCACAAACTTCCTATTATTTTTGTCATTTTTAATGATGCTCGCTATAATATGGTGAGTTATGGTTTTCAGTTTTCCTTTGGATTAAAGCGATCACCGGGGCAAACCGATATTATTGATTTTGTTAAGATAGGCGAAGCTTTAGGAATTAAAAGTCTTCGTATTGAAGAGGGTGGTAAAATTAATGCACCCATGATCAAATCATTATTTGATAATGCTCCTTGTCTTTTGGATGTTCGCATAAATAAAGATATTCATATTAAAGGTGCCGGTCGTAATGAAGTGTTAAAACAGATGGGGGAATAAAGATGGCTAAAATAATAGGATTAGGAAGATTCTTTCCAGAAAAAGTAAGAAAAAATTCGGATTGGAGTCCTGAATTGATTAAATCGTTTCAAGATCATCTCAAGAGGGATTTATTAGATATTGTTGATCACGGTCTTCACAAAGATATAGATCAATTTTCTCTAGATAATATCCAAAGAGAAAAATCGGATCCGTTTCTTGGAGCTAGTGAAAGAAGAGTAGTTTCAGATCATATGACTTCTTATGATTTAGATTTTGAAGTAAGTAAAATTGCTATTCAAGGTTTTGATCCCGAAAATATAGGTGCCGCCTTTTCTTACTCATTTATGCCTGATCGAATTGGTTTACCTTCGGCGGGTGTAGTTGCCAACCTCTTAGGAATGAAAAATGCCTTCGGTTGTCATATTGAAACTGCCTGTTCATCGCAAATACTTCAAATTAAATTAGCTACCGCTTTAGTGGATTCTGGGGTAGTATCCGGAGTGCTCTTAATGGCTTCCAACCTTATGACTCGTGGTTTACTGATGGGACACCCCGCCTCTCCTGGTATTGGCGATGCCGCCACAGCAATTCTAATTGGACCAGATACTAACGAAGGACATAAAATCATCAACACTTTTAGCCGCACCCATGGGGAATATAAAGATGCCGTGGTGTGGAGAAGAAAACATGATGAGAATCAAAATTGGTGGAAATCTGGGGGAGATTTTTATTTAGGAAGCTATGATAGTGACAAGGCTCGTGAGTTAGTGCAAATCACTGCCAAGTGCGGCGCAGACACTATTTCGTCTGCCTTGCAAGAGGTAGGAATGTCTGTTAAGGATTTGAATTTTGTTGTATCGGTTCAGCCTCGAAAATGGATCAATACAGCTATCACTCGACTCTTGGGTATGCCGGATGAAAATTCTATCGAAACCTACGAGCAGTATGCTCACATTGGCTGCTGTGGTCCGGTGGTCAATTTGATTGAAGCCGATCTACAAGGTAAGATTAAAAAGGGTGATGTAGTTGCTTTGTATGCTCAAGGTGCTGGATTTACTAGAAGCGCTTCGATTATTGAGTGGTAATTATGTTCACTTTTATGCTATTAATATTAGCACTTCTTACTCCCTCCCCGCAACCTAAGGTAATACTGGTTACTATTGATGGAGTAATGTGGCAAGATATTTACAGCAGTAATGCTCGGTTAATTGTTCCTAATTTGTATCTTGATTTTGTGCAGCAGGGAATTGCGGTTGGTAAAATGTCTCCCATGTTTGCCGCTGGTCCCATGCATATTTCTTTGCCTGGTTATTTAGAGATTACTCGAGGACATCCTTCCAAAGATTGCCAACGTAACGATTGTCATCCCACTATCGATAGAAGTATTTTTCAGCTTTTTTCAAGCTCCGCGTTCTTTGCGTCATGGAAAACCATCCAGCGCACCATTCCTGCTAATGTCAACGTTTATACTGACAATGGTCCTCAATATCGTTGGGATGTAAATACCATCAGTATAGCTGATGAGTATCTTAAGACCAACACCCCAGAGTTTTTGTGGGTGGCTCTTGGAGACACTGATGAATGGGCGCATGCCAATGATCATACACGCTATTTGGCGGCTCTCACTGCTGCTGATAAATATATTCGTTCCTTGGTAGTCAGATATCCTAATACCACTATTATCGTGACCACCGATCATGGTCGTAGCAGTAATTTTCGAGACCATGGAATAGATTCTGCTTCAGGAAGAGTGTGGTTGATGATGCGTGGTCCCAGTGTTCCACATAAAGGTTTGGTTGCTGCTAACTATTTGAGTCTTTCTAATATTTATGATACAATGTCAGAGATACAGTCTGGAAATCATTCGAATAATTCTATTCTTACAAGGATTCAATGAAGACAACAATTATTAATTTATATGGTGGTCCGGGTTGTGGTAAAAGTACCTCAGCAGCCTATCTTTTTTATCTATTGAAATGCGCAGGAGAAAATGCCGAATTAGTTAGAGAATATGTCAAGGATTGGGCATATGAATCTCGTAAGTTTTCTGCTTATGACGAAATCTATTTTTTGGGTAAACAAGTGCGCCATGAAAGTATGTTGTTCGGTAAAGTAGATTACATTGTCACCGACGCTCCAGTGTACATGACAGCCTACTATGCTTCCATCTATTGCAGTCCCACTCTGGCTAAAGGTGTTAAGGCTACTGCCCAAGCTTTCTATCAGCAGGTAGCCGAGGATGGTCATCAGCATCTGCACATCATGTTGAATCGTATTCGACCCTATGCTCAAGAGGGTCGATATCAAAACGAAAGCCAAGCTCATGCGGTCGACGATGGTGTAGGAGATATGCTGCGCACCCAAGGTATTAGTTTTATTCTTGCCGATCCCAGCGAAGAATCTTTACGGAGAGCGCTGGAGCATTGTAAAAAAATGCGCCACAACGCCGGCATGTTAGATTCTGCCCGAACCCTTGACACGGAATCGTAGAAGATTACCTTACTTCCATGATCGACTCTCTAAAAGACCTGGGAATTACCGGGGAAGAAGAAATAGAACAGCTTAATCTCATCTTCCAAGAGAAGCTAGGAATTAGCTTTAATCAAATGGTAGGGATGTTAGAAACCGTTTTGATCCAGCGAGCCGATGAGGTAGCGTCGGATTTTCTGGTGATGACTGCTTTTGGAGATTACGGTAAGCTGTTAGAAGACCAACCAAAAATGGCGCAATTTTTGCGTCAAGAAGCTTCTCAAAAAGATAATTGGAAGCTAACCTATGTTGGTTCCAGTCGCGACCCTCAGTTGCCCAACATGATTGAAGTATTGTTTGGTAACATAGCGGTGGATGAGGGAGAGTCTTTAAAAGGTTATGTTTTCCTAAATTATGCTGGCAAAATTCTTCATGTCTTTGTGCAAGGTGATCCTTAAACCTGCGCATTTCTTGATGTAATACATACACTAATGGGTCCGTCGTCTAGTGGCTATGACAGCGGTCTTTTAAACCGTCGCTTCGGCATCGTGGGTTCGAGTCCCACCGGACCTACCATTTAAAGAAAGTAATTATGAATTGGCTGCAAAAACTATTTCATTTTCATCAATGGGAGAAGACTTATAGTTATACTTCTTTGAGGGATGCGTTTGCTAATCCGCCTGGAGTAATAGATCGTTCTGGCATCGTGACCATCGGTGAGAAGTGTTTTTGCGGTGAGACTCGTAGTAAAATGACGGTTTACGCTAAAGATGGTCGTGTTGAAAAAGAGTCTATTATCTAAAAGAAAACTTTGCCAATAAAGCGGTATATTTGTGTAGGGATTTGAAGTCCTTAAAATAGGAGATAATCATGTCTAGTTTTTTGCTCTTTGTAATGGTTGCCGCAATCTTTGTGCATACTTTTCTCAATTTCCTTTTGGGAGTATATTCCAAGGTAGTCTCTAAGGCTTCCGGAGTGGGCGCTGCTGTTTATTCCGTGGAAGAATTCTTCGCCAAGATTTTTGCTGGAGTGTTCAACTGGTTTAAACACCTCTAAAATTCCGATTAGGAATTAATCAATAGAGCATGAACTTGAATGGGCAGGCTCTATCTAAGCTATGAAAGTAATTAGCTATTTATTTTTCTATTTATTATTTTTAGTTATCTTTATTGGGTGGTTGCCCCAAGATAATTTTAATATAATAGCCAATATAATGACCAATTTTATTTCTAGTGGATTTACTTTGATTAGTGTCTTAACCCTCTTATGTGCTTTTATACCAGTGATAATCAACCTATTTACTTTTCCATCAGCCTGTGATGATGTATTGGATGATCAATTTTTTTATGGATCATCCCCTCAAACAAATTGGAGTTCCCTTTCTGATAAAAGAATTGATGGCGGTATTCATGTGATAGCTTTTTGGTGGCTCCGTCATAAAAAGATTATACAGGGTGAGAGGCGCGCTTATTGGGCAGGTCCCAACTATAAAAAATATCGAGATAAACAAAATAAAAAATGGGAGAAATTTAATTCTCCGCCCAGTGCTCGATAGCATGACAGTTGCAACATAAGACTTCAAGATTATCATCCGCATCGTTCATGCGATTACGATCTTTATGATGAACGATGATAGCCGCTTCGTGTTTGTCATAGCCGCAACGTTCACATTTTTTAGGACGCCCATCCGTAAAAAATACTTTACGACGATATGTATTATCAGCTCGACCTTTGCCATAATGGGGTGGCATAATTTCTTGAATACCGCCGACACGTTGAGCGGTGTCTTTGTGTTCGCGACAACAAAAGTAAAGTTTTGATTTAGATGCGGCTTGTCTTGATAGATTTAAGTAAAACCCTTTATTACAATAAGCGCACTTGACATTTGGTTCTGGTGGTATTATATTTTTGCTCTTGTATTCTCCGGAACATTTTCGAGAACAAAATTTTCCAAAACCCCTTTTAATTTCCTTGTTTTCGATATAAGTTTCTTTTCCGCAGTTCAAGCAGTTAATCTTTGTTGTAGCCATAGTGGAAATACCTTTCTTTGGGCAAAGTCGCCCTATTCCACTATAACAATATATGCATAGCTTGTTATAAGTATTAATAACGGGGCGCGAGTAGGATACGAATACGGCACGCTTGCACCGTGCAAGACGGGGAGGGTAACCCCGGCGCTCCACCAACAAAGTTATGGGGTCGTGATATAACGCGATTATGGATCCTCGGCAGGGATCTCACACGGGTTGGACTCCCGTCGACTCCACCATAACTCGCAGTAAGCCATTTCAGTGATCACATTTTGGCTTACTTGATCGAGTAAAATCTTGAGCTGATATATACAGCCAGCAAGTCCTAGACATGACTTGAATTCGGAAACTGTCTGGTTATACCCTGCAATTTCGAAATAATCCTTGCTGGCTGTCTTATCGCAGCGCTGAAACGAAGAGCTGGCATAGACAAGGAACCAAGTGAAAGTCTTGGGCAGGGTACCATATGGATAATAAGAAACCCGTAACAACTACCACGCTCACGCTGGGACAAAGGTTCGCAGATTGGGTGGCACAAATTGTTCGTTCTTGGTTTTTTGTTGTTTGTCAAATCATCTTCATTGCGGGGTGGATTTGGTGGGTGCACCATTTCCCATCTACCACTTTAGATAATCATTCTTATGATATATTGAGATTGATTCTCACTATTGAATCCTCTTTCATTGGTTCCATTATCTTGATGAGTCAACATCGACAATCAGAAAGGGATCGACGTATCATTTATAATGACTATATTCTCGATCATCGCATTTATAAAGAGGTGCGAGAAATTCGCCCGATGGTGGAAGATATCCACAAGAAAACAGGAGAATGTCTGAACCAACCTGGCAATAATTAAGAATAATGGGTATATTCGGGTGTCGTCCAATGGTAGGACCGCAGACTTTGAATCTGTTTACGGGAGTTCGATCCTCTCCACCCGAACCATTATTGGGGACTAACACAATGGTAGTGTGAACGACTCTGACTCGTTTTATGGGAGTTCGATCCTCTCGTCCCCAACCATATAAAAATTATGCAGATGAGAGAAACGGTTTCCTCGCGAGGTTCATACCCTTGAGACATCAGGTTCGACTCCTGCTATCTGCTACCACGAAGTTCAGTGAATTATTTGGCATCACTGAACCATGTTTCAAGTTTGGTCTAAAGTCAAAGTCATAGCTTCCGATCTTGTTGGTGATTCTAACACCAAATATTATGGAAATGCGAAGCTTGCAATAATCAGTTATAGTACTGGAACATTTAGACGCGTCGGATCTTCTGGATTTTCTAGAAAGAGACTTACTTTAAGGATGAGAAAATCTGAGTTCAAATTCCATAATAGTCAAGAGGCTAGATTTGAAATTTACACTCCTGATGAGGAATTTCTAATTACTAGGTGGGGCGCAGTTGTTCAAGCATATAGGAACACTGTGATAGTAGAGTTGGAGCCAGTTAATTTATATTAAACCAATAGACCGATAACTATAGTATCGAATAATGGACTTTGCTTTATTTTGCTTCCTGTTAAGAACTATTTTATATTTCCCACCATAAATTTGTTCGGCAAATTTTTTACAATGCTGCCCTCCTATAGACATTTGGTATAGTTGATTTTTGGCGGTGATTATATCTCCATTCATCATTTTATGATCTTGCATTTTTACTTCGTAAATATGAGACATGATATCATATGTTTCTAATAATGTTTTTTGCATCGAATATATAAATGATTTACTGGCAGAATATAATTGTGCCCTTGGTTCTAAATATCCGTTTGATCTATGAGAGAGTGAGATAGAACCATCTCCATCCCAGCATCCTCGAATAAAGTCAGACAAATAAATATTAGGTAATTGTGGAAATTGAACAGTTAATGTTTTATTAGGAGTACAATTGTTAGCAACTAACCATTCTCCTATTTTAGTGTTATGTAATCTAAGTCGTAAACATTTGCTATTTGTAGCAGGAACTAAAGGTAAATTTTTCCCACATAATTTAGATAGTTTTTTAATCCAATTATGATCTGCAGATTTTAGTTCACAGCTATAATAGATTTTATCAATAGAGTGTGATTTTTGATATGAGACATTTCCGTCAGTAATAAAAACACCTAGCAAATAATATGAAATGTCATTTTCGTTTGTAAATGATTTTATGTTATAAATAAATTTATTATTATTTGTCATATTCCGTTCTCCTGGACCATATACTAATATATCGTCATATTAGCATGACAGGAGAAAATAAATTCAAAGTGTATGGACCGTACCGTCGTCAGTCTGATGGTCGTTCTATTGTTGTCGTAGTTGATGATAATGGTGATACGCAAACTATTTCCTACCCAAAATGGTTGTTGGAAATGCAATTGGGACGTAAATTAGATCCCAATACCGAGACCGTGGATCACTGGGACTCTAATAAAGAGAACAATGATTTATCTAATCTTCGTATTGTTCCTCGTGAAGAGCATTCTGCTAATGATACGCGTCGAGTCAAACCTGTCAAATTTAATTGTGCTTGGTGTAAAAAGGAATTTGAAAGGTCTCCTCGTTTAGTGAGAGATAAGGCTCGCAAAAATAAAGCGGGCCCCTTCTGTTCTAGGAAGTGTGCGGGTCAATATAGCCGCAAGTTACAACTCAAACTGATCGATAAGTTTGATACACAACCAGTTGTAGATAGTGAATATTACAAGAAGAAATATGTTAAAGCTTACGCTCCGCTGATTAGTAGTGATGATTTGATTGATTATTTGTGCGACGTGTGGGACGAGTAATTTTACAAAATCGTCGCCCTTGACTCCGTCCCCGGAATGATTATATTTTCGATGTATTTAATTGATTCTCATTTTTCAAAAGGAATAAACCATGTCTGATAAGGTAACTATTGCGCAAGCTTTACGCCGAATTAAGAAACTCAAGGGGCAAATTGCGGAACATAGCACCCGTGCTCAACAAGGTGTCAGTTATGTTCAGGGTAAGACTCCTGCTTTCCGTTTTGCGGAAGCTGTTAATGCTTTGCGTACAGCTCGCCAAGAGATGCTAGATTTGGAAGCTAGGGTTGCCTTAGCTAATGCTAAGAAGACGGTGACTAATGCCCTGGGCAATAAGATTACGCTAGCTCAAGCTATTCGTCAGCTTCAAGAGTGGAAAGGAGAAATTGCCTTTCTTCGTAGTTTGAATCTGCGTTCAGAAATAGTTCGTGAGCGCGAGCAGAATTGGGATGAAGAGCAGATGAAGCACATCACTCGTGTTATGGAAGTGGCTTATGTGTCTGACCTTACTGAACAGGAGCGTGATGTCCAGATCAAATCTTTTCAAGATGCATTTGAAGATTTGAATAACCTCGTTGAGGAAGCTAACCACACGGTGTTGGTCTAAAGATTCGCCCACAAGGGGCAAAGGACTAGGGTACGGAACGTAGCACCTAGGTAACTGGGATCCCTCCTCCAAAGGAAATGTCCTCGGACATTTAATTGGAACCGTTGTTATCTTCGGATACCAACAATAAACAAAGGCGCCCTGAAGGCATTACTTCGCTATCGATGCCGATAAAACCATCCAGCAATAATAAGCTGGTTAGCTGTTAGCAATTATAGCATCTGTAGCACTCAGCCCTGATAGGCAACCCCGAAAGGGTTGCGATGGGTAAGCAATGAGTTCTAAGCAGGAAGCATTTGTTCACCAGCTTACTAACGTACGAAACTTCGTACCCTATTATTTTTATACTTGAATGAAGTTAGCTGGGCAATCGCTGGATAACTAGAGGAAAGTTCATTGAATAATAAAATGTAGAGTAGCTCGGGTAATCGCTACATAATATGTAGAGGAAAGTACGGGCTTTATAGGACAAGATGCTGGTTAACGACCAGATACAGTAATGTAATGGAAAGTGCAACAGAAAATACAACGCCAACTGATAAGACCTAGTCTTATAAAGGGCAAGTGTGAAAAGGCGAGGTAATAGCTCACCGCATTTACAGTGATGTAAATGGCAAGTGCAAACCCCATCTAAAGCAAGGCAAACAGTAAACGCTTGAGGGCTGTCCGTCCAATGTTTACGGGTTGCTGCTTGAGTCAATAAGTAATTATTGACCTAGATTAATGATTGCCTGATTTTATACACAGAACCCGTCTTATAGGGCTGCTCTACTTTTTCTATAATTAATAATGGCTGTTACTGCAATTTTAGTTTCCTCAACTGTAAGAAAATTATTTCTTATTGAATTGCATTGTTTACAACAAGGTAAAACGTTATCAACAGTATATCCTTTAGTATTATCTATTCTGTCTAATCCAGATCCATATTTAGATTTTGCAGCAAAGAAGTCTTCACAATAATAACAAGGTTTAGAAATCAATTTTGCATATTCATCAATAGTAATTGCCCACTCTTTATGAATTTTAATGCCTCTTTGTTTAGATTTTGCAAAACGAGATCCAATTTTTTGTTGTTGTTTAGATGCAGCCTCTTTGACTTGTGGTGTTTGTTGGTAACATTTTTTACATATTGGACCAGTATACCACTGATAGCTTTCGTGTGTTCCGCATTTAATGCACGCTTTCATATATTGAAATATATCAGCAATATCATCATTTTAAATGAAAAAAGAATCGTTATTAGGTGTCACATGAAAAATAAAAATCCCATCACTAAAGGACCCATCACCAAGGGACTTGTAGTCGATTGGCAAGAAGCTCGCGAGAAAGCCGATCAACTTGAAGATAAAATAACTGATCGACTTGATTACGTTATTCAAACTATTTTTGACGCCTTTGGCGTTATATTATACACCTGGTATTTTGGTGATGCAGCACAAGGAGAATTAGGTTCTCTCACTTGGGATGAACCAGAAATATTTATGGTTTGGGACGCTTCATCTCATGAAGAATTTATCATCCTCGACAGAGATGGGAACGAATTGATAATGGAAGGATCGGTACCTACCCGTTGGCTCTTCCAATCTTTCGAAGAAGAGCTAAGAGACGGCAAAAGAAAATATGAGGAGCAGGAGTCAGCTCGATTGGCGAAAGTTCTTTCTGTTAAGGAAGCTACTAAAAAGTTAGCTGCCAGTGCCAAAAAGAAGTTGACCAAAGAAGAGCTAGCAGCCATCAAGAAAACTTTATGAAAATCAAACTAGCTTACCCTAAAATACCTGATACCTTGCATTGTCCACTTAAAAACTGTATAGCATTTGAGAAGATAGATGGAACGTGTTTGCATTTTGTCTGGTCTCCTGAACATGGTTTCCACAGTTTTGGAACTCGAAGGGATCGATTCACTTATATTGATGCTAGCTTTGCTCAGTTTCATCAGGATCATCCCGGGCTGAACGGGTTGGAACCAGCCTTCCAGAAAATCGAGCAGCCACTGTCAGATTTTCTGATCAAAAATTACTATAGCACCAAAGAAGTTATCATCTTCACCGAATTCCACGGACCTCACTCTTTTGCTGGCACCCACAACCTTAAAGAGGAAAAGAAGCTGACCCTCTTCGATGTGCAGGTAGATGGGGCGATGCTGGCGCCAGATGAATTTATAAAACTGTTTGAGCCCTTTGGCGTCCCCAAGGTGGTCTTTCGGGGAAAGTTCACTGGGCAGCTCTTTATGGATGTGCGCAGCGGCAAGTATCCCGTTGCTGAAGGTGTGGTGGTTAAAGGCATGGTAGATGGTCAAGTCTATATGGCTAAGATAAAGACGAACGCTTATTTGGCAAAATTGAAGAATCAATTTAAGGATAATTGGCGAGAATATTGGGAATAATCATGGCGATGGATGAAACACATGCTTTGGCGGCAGCTATCATAACTGGTAGTAAAATTCAGCTAAAACTGCAAGATAAAACTTTAGTAGCCGAAGTTATTTCTGCTACCATCCATTGCAACCATAGCACCGGCTCTTTTGACGGTTCCGTCAATTTCTTAATAGAAGGTGAACGGTATGCCAAGATTGAAGCTTTCTACAATATGTGGGTGCAAGGTTGGGAGCCTGTAAAGCCAAATGAGTATTTAGCTTATTTAGGTGGTTGTAATGCAACATAATCTTCGTGGATAACGTAGATCAACAGCGACAGTCCCCAACGGTTGTCGTCAGCGATGAAGCTATCTTTTTTGCTGTTTCTGATGGTAGAGCAACGCCAAGATGTAAGCATCTTGGTCGATGACCTTGGGGCTCCACAATTATTTTTAATTGATTCGCGTTGACACTCTCCAAGCTGTGTATATAATTACTAATATACATGAGGCACATCCTCTAATTTTGGAGAATTACTATGAACGCAGATATTGAAACTATGGTTACCAGTGCTAAGGCAGCTTTTGAAGCAGCCCAACGCATCATTGATGGGATGAAGGATCGCGAACGCATTCAACTTAAAGATTTAGCAAAAGATGTAGGTTTAGCTTTAGCATTAGATCCAAAAGAAGTGTTTGGGTTTGTTTATCATTTTGCCCACAATAATGGCAGCGCCTATGTTACTCGTGGCAAGAATGGTGGCGTCATTAAAGGCGTTAAACCAGTTAAAGTTGTAAAGGTCAAGAAAGTTAAGGCAGCTCCTGTTATCGTATCTACCGATGACACTGACACTCAGTCATGAGTAAAGACCGAGAGCTTCTGGCTCAATTACTTAAATCATGGGCACAGAATCATACTACTGGATATATTGTGGCGGATACTGCCCTGGGTGACCGAGGCGTTAGTAATACGGGAGCATTTTTTACTTGGTTAGTTCGAGAGACGGACTGCCACATTGAACTAGTTGACTTGCTCAACCGACTAGAAGAGTACGTGGAGAGTATCCGCCGTCGTAAAGGAATGGACGGAATGTTCTGCTGCAAATGCGGTCAATTCTATGATTTTGCGGAAGCCAACCAAGAGGATGGCTCCATGATTTGCTATTCTTGTAGACATAGGACTTAAAATGAGTAAAGAGCAAGAAAAATTAGAGGCTATCAATTATGAATTGGGTGCTATGATTCAGTGGTTGGAAGATCGTATTTCTTATATTGAAGAGAGCGTGGGAATTCCTTTTGGTCTGGAATATTATCAAGAGATGCTGTCCAAATTAGTTTTAGTGAGGCGCGGCAACTATCCAAACCTCGAAAATATATTTCGTTTTCATGACGCCAAAGTATCCAAATTGTTAGACCGTATTGATCGGCTCGAAGAAGAGCCCATAAAAGAGAGTATGAAGTCTGATACTATTAAAGCCGCGATTCTTTTAATTCAAGAGGGACGCACCTTAGCTCTTCAAGGAGAATATGGTTCTCGAGATTTAGAATATACAGATGTTCGAGAGCGCTTTGATGCTGCTATTAATCTTCTGCAAAAACTGGTAAATGATTCTGATAATAACGCCAGTCCTATTACTAAAGAATAATAGTATTGAGATGGCAACAAAACTAGAAATTGAAAAGAAGTTCCTGGTTAAACTTCCACAATCTTGGTCAGATTTGGCGGAGATGTTTGATGACATTGTGGATGTTAAGCGTATCATTCAACAATATCTCACCCCAAAAAATGGCGAGCCGGCATCCAGGGTTAGGAAGACGGTGGAAGGTTTGGAAGGGCAAACCAAGACTGTATATCATTTCAATCAGAAAAAGCCCACGGGTGATACTGGCACCCACGAAGAGACAGAACGAGAAATTTCTGAAAAGGAATATCAAAAATATCTCAAAAACGCTAACCCCAGTAAATGCGCCGTGGAAAAGACTCGTTTCGTTTTCAATTGGCATGATCAAGTCTTCGAATTAGATTTGTTCAAAGGTCATCTCAAAGGATTGGCTATTCTGGAAATTGAGCTGGACGACAAGGATGATAAGGTAGAGCTGCCACCTTTCTTGAGGGTTATCAAGGAAGTAACCAAGGATAAGCGTTTTACTAATTTCGCGTTAGCCGATAAAAAGTTGCAACAGAGAAACAGCTAATAACACGATATATAAAGACTACGTCGCAGTACCAAAATGGCTACTGGCTGTGGTTGCAACCCACATGTTTGTCCGTTCGATTCGGACCTGCGACTCCATAATGGAAGGTAAATTGCGTGGGACGCAACCGTGCCTGGAAAGTACGCGGCACCTATAAAAGGGTGTTCGGATCGAGACCGATGCCTTCCTCCAATATAATTTTTACTTGTTCCCATCGTTTATTTTTGAGAACTTTGTTCAAATATTTGTCATTTTGACAGTCTAGCTCGAATAGTTTGATACCTAGATCAGAACACTTATCTCGTTTTTCTTGATCGAGTTTTTGGATCTGCGCCAACTTCGTCTGCCCATAAATAGGTTGATAATGTAGGACGCCGTTGATTTGAATAGCTAATTTGAGAGTGGGAAAATAAAAGTCCAGCTCTGACCCGATGATACTTTTTGAATTGCATTCAAATGATAGGTTAGGGAAAACAATTTTGACCTGATCTTCAATATATTGCTCTATTTTCGAACGACGCGTACCATATTCTTTGTTTCGATTATTGAAGACAGCTGCACATGATTTACTACAAAAATGATTGCCGCTTTTGCTTTTATTCATTTGGCTAATGAGTTTCTCGAATAGAATTCCGCAATTAGTGCAAGTCAATTTTTGAGATGTAGATTCATAATTGTAAAGGCACTTACGAGAGCAGAAAAACTTTTTATTTCGTCGCAGCCCTCGCAAAATTTCGCATTGTGCCTTATAATGTAGCTCACCGCACTGAGCGCATTTTATAAGATAGCACAGTCGTTTGCCGTTTGACATCTCCATTTCTTTGGTATCAAATACCTGTAAGTTTTGCATGATATAAGTTGAGTCCATCCCAGATATATATCAGCGAATCACGATCTTTCCGCAAAGAAAAGATCGTCATATTTAGGTATAATATGTATGGAAGGCAAATCCGCCAGGGCTGCGGAGCTAGTCTTGAAAACTAGTCGTCCCTTTAATCGGGGATGCGTTTCGATTACCGCTACCTTCCTCCAAACGTATCAATAACAGGATATAAGTAGTATTATGGAAGATGAATCGGTCGGGGACCGAGCCTCTTTGCTAAAGAGTGCGTACCTTATGGGTATGGGAATCAAGATCTCCGTCTTCCGTCAGATACAGGGGTATCGTCTAATGGTAAGACTGCCGCCTCCAAAACGGCTAATGTGGGTTCGATTCCTACTACCCCTGCCAGATTAAGATGACACAGAAAGTTTGTCAGGAAGTCTATAAGCAAGAGGGCTGCCCTGATCGCCATTGCACATTAGATTACTATCACGTTGGTTGCTGTGAAGACGAAACAGGTTTTATGTTTATCGTCGAGCATCTACCTTTGGGTTTCAAGGTATATTGGCCGGACCATCTAGGTAATGGACCAAGTGGGTATCCTATGAACAACCCAGCCTTCGATAAGGCTGCCCAAAAGGTGCTCGACGAACGTAAAGAAGATATTGAACAGGCTGAAGATTTTTTGAAAGTGTTAGGTAATAACCTTCGACGATTGAAATAGATCATATTCAGGAAAGAAAATATGCTACCTCCCAAAGATGAAGATCCAACCCTGTGGTCCTTAAAATTTCAATACCAACAGCGAGACTGGTTCTATGATGTTGGGTATGATCAATTTGGTCGTCCCGTGTTATACGTTAAGTATGAGTGCCCAGAAACTATCTGGGATATCCCAGATCGTTGGGATGGCAAACAGTTGCTGGTGCACTTTGCACCCAGTGCTCCCAATTGGAAGAGCGATTATGTTAGCGTAGAGTCTACCTCTCGTCTACCTGTAGCGGTATCGTTCTCTCCCAAGGTTTTTATCGAAGCTGCTAAAACAGCTCAAACCAAAGGTATCGATACTGGATTCGTTGGAGCTATGGATGCTGAAGGGATAGCAATATTGGATCGGTTGGCAGAGCAGGAAGAAGCAGAGCGAGAGCGTGAGCTGGAACTGAGTGTTCGAGCACTGACTGACGAACTGGATCGGTTGGAACGGATCTGCGGTAGTAATATCTTGCAGGACATTTTCTATGAAGTCCAGGATGGTAAGAACGCTGTCACCAACCTATCTGCCAAATTCCCTGAGGTTCGTCAAAGGATGGAGAAGTTGCATGCCAAGTATGGCTTCGATATTATCTACGAGGAGTTGGATGGCTGATTGCGTTCTACGTCACGATTTTTCCTGTCTCCACGCAGGTAAAGTCTGTGCTTGGGATAGCTATGATTATAGCGATCCAAAAACCAAATTGGTAACTCATTTGGAACCAGGCACTTCAGCTAAGATAATCTCCAGGAAGTTTCCTGGAATCTTGGTGAAAATTAGTGACGGAACCCAATATTGGGTATGTGAATGGGATGTTTATAAAATCGGTGGGTAAGTGCAAAGGAGTTAAAAATGACGAATGTTAAAACGATTTCCAAAAATAGAATAAGCGAACTATTGGAATTATTTTCCAACGGCGATAATGCTGATTTCAAATTAGAACTATTCGATGGTCTAATGCTATCTAAAAGAAGCTTAGTAGAAGCAAAGGTTCAAATAGACCGATGGAATACGGTTACTACACAATGGATTTTTCATAGCTCAAAAGAGCAAATGGTTATTTCTCTTTTTGAGAAAGATAATGTAGAAAATTTAAATACTAGCGGGATCAAGGAAGCCTTAAAGGTAGTTGTTAAATATTCCACTGCCTTAGATCTCAATAAGAATGTAGATGACTTAACAGGGGAAGAATTAAAGTCTCTTTTCAAAATAAATAATTCTTCGTTCCGAATTTGGGGAGCTGATGTGATTTTTACGGACAATATCGATCCTCATATGGGTATTGGGCTATCCGTAAATAACGATGATACTTTACGCCCTAATGATAGTGGGAAATTAGCTAATAGCATTGTCGTTTTTGATATACCATAATTTGGAGAAATATGGGAACCGAAAAGAAACTCATCCGCAAGAATTTTCGAGACGCTGTGTTCAAGCGTGATGGGCATATGTGTGCCATGTGCGGCACGACTTCTGCGATCTGGCAAGCCGCACATAAAATTCCTATTACTATTGAGACTTGTCTCGACGCCCATCACATAAGCGATCGAAATTTGCTCCCTAATGGCGGATACGTTCTCGAGAACGGCATTTCTCTCTGCCCCGACTGTCATCTAAAAGCCGAAGAGTTTCATTCTACTGGGGCAGCCCATCCTGGTTATGCTCCCGAGGATTTGTATAAAGTAATCAACTCTACATATGAAATAGCGGTGGAAGCAAGCAAAAAATTGAAATCTTGATATAGGTTATTATAGGGTTGTCTTCTAATAAAAAGGCATTTCTATATCCCAATTACTATAGGAGGAATTCACTACTTTTTCTTTTCACGCTCAACTCTTATCATATTGGAGTAGCATTATGACTATCAACGACTTGAAAGTTCTAACACTAATTGACACAAAAAACTCTAACGACCAAGATGAGGAATTTAATATCCCGATCGATATCTCTGACATTATTAGCATTTGCAGAGAATATAATAAGTTAGGATGGCAAATTCAACAACAAGTAGAGAATATTCTAGAAGTCGGTATGGAAGAGTCCATTAAAACTGGATACGTGAAAAAAGAAGCTTTACCTCTTATCAAGAATTTTTTGCGTCAGCTTTCTAACAATCCTTACTTCGGCGATGCAGTAAGCCAGGCACACGATGTCATTAAGTTGATCCAGAAATATGAACAAGAGCATGGCATTATCTATGTTTCTAGTTTTAATTAAAGCCGATTAAAGAAATTTCCGATATATGGGAGAGTGAACACTCACTCTCCCATTTTTGGTATCATGAACGATTTATTTGACAAAGAAGAACACGCTAAGAACCTGTATGTCATCAAGCATAAGCTGGGCGACCTAAAAAAGGTGCCCTATGGGAATCATTTTGAGTGGCAGATCGGGCACTACGTGGTTAAGATATTCTGTGCCAAGCATGGCGATCCCTCCCCACTATTTATTACACAGTGTGAAAAGGTGGACGTTCATGTCTATGAAGTGTCACGTCGTGAGGGCAAAGAGCAAGAAAAGTTGCTCGACCTACTAAATGAGCCCCTGTTCAAAAACTACAAACCCATTCAATACAACACCATCCAAACCCCTAATGGAACCATCAATTTGAGTGATGGTTCTGAAATTCCCATTACTTATCTTTGTGAATTAATTCGTTATCTACATCGTTTAGCTAATTTGTCTGTTTTTATGTGAGGTATATCATGTTGAAGGAAGATATTTATAGCCTACAAACCATCGTCCGTGAATACGGAACCAAAGGAGCGGTAGCTGGGCTGATGGTAGCCTTGCAACGGTATGCGGATGAAATGTCTGATTTGGGACTGAAGGAGAAGGCGATTCAGGCTGCCAATATGGCAGATGTGTTACGTGATATCAACGACGAGTAAAACAGAGATATAGGTAGTAGTATGCTTGCAATTCTCATCACCGTCATCATCACCTTTTTTGTTGGCAGTTTGTTTGGTTATGTCGTCCATTATTCTTTGCATCAGTCTTGGATGGGCAGGTTTAATGATGCTCATATGACACATCACCTGAAGTTATATCCACCCAGTGATTATGTCTCGGATAAGTATCGAAATGCTGGTAAGGACAATACTGTTATTATTTTTGGATTGGCTGCGGTGCCCATCTTTGCGGTCCCTGTCGTTTTAGGAATATTACATATGTTACCATTAACACTAGTGATTACCTCACTAATTGTTATGTCAATTATGAGTTTGCTACATAGCTATCTACATGACTCCTTTCACATTAGGAACCATTGGCTACATCGTGTGCCAGGAATAGGTAAGCTGTTTTCCCATTGGGTTCATATTCATTGGCTACATCATGTCGATATGGACACTAACTATGGGATATTCATTTTCTTTTTGGATAGATTGTTTGGAACCTATTGGTCTGATTAACGGAGATTACTATGAATGACCGAATCGACCCTAGTGGCGGACTTTTTACCGTTGACTGTGAGTGTGGCACCACCTTTGTAGTAGAGGATATTGTATGCCCCTCTTGTCATAAGATGAAGGGAACACTCAAGTTGCATATTCCCAAGTTCCTAACCAGAGTCTATACGTTCTCGGAGGAAGATCAAGACGATGATGCCTTGGATGTTATCTTTGATGTCTTCTGGAACTTACACAACAAGTTCGATATCATGAATGATATCCTGGGTCAGCTTGACTTCAATAAACTTAATGAGAATTTGATGGTAGGCTTGATGACGCAAACCTTCAAATATGCTCAACAAGTTCCGAACCATAAAATATTGTGCGACAAGTCGGAAGCTCGTATGAGAGAGCAGGGAGCCGACGATAAGTTAATTCATGACCTAGTGGATCCTTATCGTGTTGATGCTGAGAAATACTGGAAGGATATGGAAGCTTTCGGCGCCCCCGAATGGCTAACCGGTCCCAAACCACAATGAAGTTAGGAATACTTCTACATCCTAATTATGAATAGCAATATGCTACTTCTGTTGTGCGTCTTATTGTGGGGCACCACGACCTTTCTGCAAAGGTTATCTGCGGACCACATGTCGCCTATTGTAATACAGACAGTAGTAGCGTTAGGGTTCGTTATATTTGTTCCAATTGCCTTTCATATGGAAGGTGGATTCTCCAATATTAGATGGTCTCCTTTAAGTATTGGTCTCAGTTTGACCGCAACGGCTTTATCTATTTGTGGTAACGTAGTCTTTTATTCTGTTCTAAAAGGCAGTAACCATACCGGTTCGATGGCTATGTTTCTGTGCCTTTATCCGATTTGGACATTAGTATTATCAGTTATATTTTTGCACGAAGCTTTTACTGTGTCCAAAATTATTGGCATCGTAGCCATGATAATAGGAACAATTTTCTTGAGTTTGGGGTAATTTGTGCTAACTATTATCTTCTCCGAAGGACAGACTAATAACCTGTTTCTCAAGTTTTTTCGACCCTTTGTCCATAAATATCGCTCTACTCATGTCTCTTTCGGCATCGAAGTAGGAGACAAGCCATACATTTTCCACATGTCTTATAAGGGTGCTATTAGGACGCCTCGTGACCGATTTTTAATTAAAAATGACATCGTGAAGGAGTATCGTATCCTGCCTGACCTTTCGGAAGAGTTGCAAGAGCACCTCAAATATTTGGGTAAAGCCAAGTATAATCATTTCTCTGCCATAGTGCATTTCGCTACTTTGCTCTTTCATCCACTCAAATTATTACTGATGTTCTTTAAGATTAGAAATGGGTTTTATTGTAGTAATTTTGCTCGTCAATTAGATAAAAATAATAAAATTAAATCTTGGAGAAATATTAATATACACTGGGCATCAGTCGATGAATTACAAGTAATTTGTGAAAGCAGCCCAGAATTCATGGATATTACTAACTAATTGTAGTACATCTTTCTTTAATTAGCACTTGTGCTACAAGATGCATTTCTTTGACTGATAGATTATTACTTCTAACGGAATTACAAAAACTTCCACATGGTTGTACATTATCAGGAGTGTATCCTTTAGTATTATCAATACGATCTAAATTACAACCAGCGATTGTTTTATCACACAATAAACCATTACAATAAATACAGGGCAAATCACATAGATCAGTAAATTGTTGGAGTGTTAACGACATTTCTCGCCGTATCTTTTTACAGCGTTTAATTAATGCGCTATATCGACCTTTGATAGATGTGTATCGTTTCTTATTTTGAGTAGTCATAGAAAACTTGTATGATTCAGTTTCTTTATAAATTTCGTGATATTTCTTTTTGCGCCTGCGTTGTTCGGGCTTCTTTTCGAATGCTCGATGGTATGCTTTGGCACATTCTTTACAGGCGCCCGCTCGTTTATTTTGATCATACCATAGTGGATTGAAATCTTCTATTGGAAGATCTTTCTTGCATTTAATACAAATTTTTGTGATGTCCATGTTTATCATGCGTTATTATTAGCACAGTGGTTATTAATAATTGCGCTAACTCTTAACCGACTTATATCACTGTTTTTTAGATTTTTTCTTGGGTTTCCCGCCCATATTTTTATAAACCGAATAAACGACCGCCCATGGTTCCTCATACTTCTTCCAGTATTTCTTGACCGCTTTCTTCGCCTTGTCCCAAGTCTTTTCGCTAGCAATAGAACCGGGTGGATTATGGGGTTTGAAGGTGGGAGCGGTGCCGTTCTCTTTGATTAGGCGGCGTTCTTCCTCCGTGATCCATTTGATGTCTTTAGCCTTCTTATCCTCGGGAGCGTGTTCCTCGTAGTGATGTTCAGCTAATTTGATAGCGAATTGTTCTGCTAGTTCGGCTACTTTTGCAAAGCTCATACTTGTAATGTAAGGATAGTAATATGTTAGATAAACCCGCTATTATAGGCTGTGACGAAGTAGGTTATGGGTGTTTAGCTGGTCCTTTGGTGGTAGTAGGTATTAGGGCGCCCAAGGACTGGCACCTGGAGGGACTTAATGATTCCAAGAAATTATCAGCCAAGAAACGCGAAGCTATGGCTGACAAGATGAATGACTTAATCGTGGATGGTTCTATTACCTGGGCATTAGCGGAGCGTTCCAATGTTGTTATCGATAAGTTTGGAGTGGCAGTAGCTCTCAAAGATGCTTATGTGGAGGTATTTCACCAACTCTATCAGTCGGACAGTTTAATAATTAGCGACGGAATCTTAAAATTTGACGAGCTGGGCGTGGATGGTTATGATATTCAGTCTCTAATAAAAGCCGACACCAAGATCCCGCAGGTGATGGCTGCCAGTATTTTGGCGAAGGTGTATCGTGATGGTAAGATGAAAATTTTACATGAACTTCATCCTATGTACGGATGGAATAAAAATGTGGGGTATGGCTCTGCTACTCACTTGCAAGCTATTGAAAAGTATGGACCTTCTCCTTTACATAGGTTTTCTTACGCTCCGATGCGTAATATGAAACTGACTGATCCCCGCCAATGCTTACTACCTTTCAGTAAATGATGTTATATAGGAAATAACAATGTACGTCCCTATCTGGCTAATTATTATCTTTTTGTTACTAGCTTTTTGCTAATATTTTCGTATGGAAATATTGTGGCGGTGCCTATTGGATAGGCGGTCGTTTCATACGCGACCTATTGTGAGTTCGATTCTCACCTCCGCTACCAACCATGGGCGGTTAGTTAAATGGTATAACATATCCTTTACACGGATAATTCAGGGGTTCGATTCCCTTACTGCCTACCAGGTTTAATGATAGTTAGGGGAGCGCCCCGTTGTATAGCTGGGACTTGGTAAAGCTATCTGAACACGAAAGCCTGTCGCCGAGCCAATTAAGTGCAGGTCATTAAACTATGGGCGATTAACTCAATGGTAGAGTGCTAGCATGACTCGCTAGTTACAGGGGTTCGATTCCCTTATCGCCTACCAAATGAAATGGTATAAGTTTTGTGCCTTTTGTGATTTCATGGGCAACCAGCATCAATCTCATTGCGTTTTCTATAAAGCCATGAGAGCAGCCTTATGGTCTCCTAATGGAGTCTATGTCGCCTTGGATGCAAGGAGAGCTAATGAGCACGGTTGAAAACTACGATGGTCTCTGCGGCATCATTCATCTCGCTGCTTCTTCTAGCAAGCAGGTTAGGTGCAATTATGAGTTAGGTCATCATGGTCCTCACTCTTGGGCGAACAAGAAGGTAGCTTACCACATCTGTGGTTGTACCGAGGATAGATGGTACGAAGAGAAACAATTCATCGCTTCTGTTATGGCTAGTATCAAAAAGTAATCCTTTATTGGAGATTTTAATGACTAAAGAAGAGTTTTATGAACTGATTAAGCAGTGGTCTCATGATACCTGCTTTTTGTCGTATCATGACACCCAGCATGAAGCTTATCTCAAAGCCCTACAGGCTGGGGAAGAAATTATTCCTTGGGCACTAGAGAGATTGAAGGACAGTATTGGTCATGATAGTGGGAACACCATGGATCGTGACAACTCTCCGTGGTTTACCGTCTGCCTATTGGGCGATCTGAGCAAAGGTGAATGTTTGGCTACTATGCCTCGCGAGTATGCCGGTAGGCTGGTCAAGATTAGAGAACACATCCTCCAGTGGGGCGAGTCTAAAGGCTTCATTAAGCTATCATAAACAAAAATGCCAGATGATTGTTCACCTGGCATTCCCGTATTGATTGACTCCGAAACACTATATCACGCGTTTTCTGGACTCACAAGATTGACCATGTAAGTGCAAGAGCATTGAATGCCCAAGTATCATTGGCTGCTTGTCCCGTGGTAGCATCAATACCGCCGAACAGAATAGTTCTGCTAGATTGAGAATCATAAGCTAATTGAGCACCAATACGACCAGATGGTCCGGCGCCAATAGCCGCCTGAGTCCAAGTAGTTCCGTTGTAAACCCAAGTCTCTGGCAAGTAATTGTATTCGTTCTCACCGCCAAACATGACGTATAGACCACCGTGAGAGTCATAAGTCATAGCAGCATTGCTTCTAACAGAAGGAGAGGCGGTCGGAGTTTGCTGAGCCCACGTGGTTCCGTTAAAGATCCAGGTGTCATTGAATTGGCTGTTGGATCCTTGACCACCAAAGAGAACGATACCTAAAGGACCGGTAGACATAGCATGATAGACACGAGCGTTGGGACCTGCTCCATTAGCTACGCTCACTTGAGACCAATTAAGACCACTGCCGTCCCAGATCCAGGTTTCATTTAAGTAAACGCCGTTACCAGCTCCACCAAAACCACCGAACATGACGGTGCCAATACCAGCAATAAAGCCAGCTTTAGCGCCGAAACGACCAAATGGGGTAACGGTTGGGGATCTCTTGGTCCAAGCCGTTCCGCTCCAAGTCCAGGTATCTTGAAAGATTTGACCAGAAGCACCACCCGCACCACCGTACAACATAACGTTATAACCATCATATACGAAGGTCATTTGGGTGCGACCGGGTAGTGGTCCATTAGCATCAATTAGGGTAGTGCCAGTGTTAGTCCAGTCATTTACGTTTCCGTTAAACGTCCAGGTTTCATTTAGAAAGTTGGAGAAGGCAGGATAGTTGCCGGTATCCATTAGAACGAGATAGCCGTCAGCATCCGGACCAGCCATACCAGAGAAAGAGCAACGAAGTGGGGAGTGTGCAGTCATATTATCCTCTTATTAAAAGTCAATCAAAACTTCAATACTTAAACCTATGGCATAAAAGTGATAGAATATTTTCAAGGATTTTGTTAATAATTTCCTTTTTAATATCGGGGCATAAGCTGATATAAATGATACACGCTTCTGTAATTCAGTGGTAGAATGCTGCGCTTCCAACGCAGACGTCGCTGGTTCGAATCCAGTCGGAAGCTCCAGGACGAATGCAGATAGAATTACATTGGATAAAGTTGGGCGCAAGCCTGGCGAGATAGTTCAAGCCTATCAACAGTTCCGTGAGGAATTGAAAACAATTTTATCAATTCTTGTCGTCTATAAGCGGAATTAGTTCAGCAGTAGAATGCAACATTGCCAATGTTGATGTGATGGGGGCAGCACCCATATTCCGCTCCAATTTTTCAGAGATAATGCTCTTAATTATATCGAAATACTTTTTTGAAGATTTTTCCTTGAAGTAATTTTCACGAGACACATCAATAATAACAAGTTCAATTCCTCTTTCGATGCAGGCTTGAAACTTTCTGTTGTCATTGTTTTGAATAGATGCTAACTTTTCTACACCATATATTGGTTCATAATGGAAGATACCGTTCAATTCAAAAGCAAGATTAAGAGAGGGAACATAAATATCGAGTTCGGCATTGATAACTTCTTTGCTGTTAAAAAGTATTTTAAGATTGGGTAATTGACTAGTTAGTTGTATTTCTAACCAAGCCTCCAATTTAGAACGCCTATTTCCTTTTATTTTATGTGTATTATTATATTTTGCCGCGCAGCTTCGTGAGCAAAAATGATTTGGAGAGTTTTTAATTTGATTAGGAAGTTTTTCAAACATTATTTTACACTGTAAACACTCTACTTTTTGTTTAGTAATTGCTGCCTGCGCAGCACATTTATGAGAACAATAAATTATCTTCTCGTGATTATGTTCACCAAACTTACTTTGTATTACATTCTTGGGGCGAGTAAAAGAAATGTGGCATTGTGGGCATTCTAAAGTGACGATAGTGCCAGATTGTAGTGAGTTGATATAAGTCATGAACTCGGGAGTATTGATGGGTAGCATAATAGAGATATATCATCATATTAGTAGAAATTAGATTTTCTATTCCTAGTGTCCGCTCCATTTTATATTATAAATGTTTAAGTTAGTTAGACAGCAACACAATAATGGTTGTGTGCCGGCTGCCATTGCCACTATTACTGGAATTCCGTATCAGGATGCATTGAAGGCAGTTTATCATGCCAAAAGACCCAAAGAATGGGATCACCATGGCACTAAACACAAAGACATGCTGCGCGCCTTAGATCGTCTTGGTTTGAAATATCGAGAACGATATTATTTAGTTCCTTTCTCTCAATTACGTAGTAACGCCATTATTATAGTAGAACACTCCATTTATGGACCGCCAGGTCATCGCTCTCATGTGGTGGTATGGGATTATGAACAGCAACGTATTTTAGATCCTTATCCTTCACCCACGCGCCATATGAAGCGCCACTTGCCACAAACTTCTTATCAAAAGGCAGCCCAATTTATTATAGATGTGAAATAAAAACCTCGACCTCCATAAGAAAGTCGAGGTTAATATTTTTAGTTTCTATTATTATTTGGAAGTTCGACTACCGCGTGAAAAATCTTTTTTCTTGGTGTCGCGTCTCCACTGGGGCATTGCTTCTCCAAAGATTTGTGTTTCTGTTCCAGGACCACCAGTTCGTTGAATAGCATATCCTCCAGGAAGAATGGTGAATGGAGCCTTCAAGCTATTGAGATAGTTAAGTGGAGCATTTTGAGGCAAAGAAGCATAAGGATTAAAGAAGTTTGGGAAAACGAAATCGCTGACCGAAACATTCACTCCATTGACCATAATACCATATCCAACTTGTTCCACCGGATCGCACATTTCTTGACACCAAGAAGTTGTTCCATTATCACAAAATACATTGGTAAATCGATCCATGAAGGTTTCTAATACCTCATGACTCAAAGTGGCAGACACAGTATACTGTCCGGGATTAGCGGGATTGAAGTTTAGGACTGCTCCACCGTTAGTCAAAATGGGTTGACACATGATGTATCCGTCAATTTTGCCACTAGTTTCTTCTTGATGGAAACCTAAAGCACCGGCTACTTGAGCATCGCTATCTATGATATGAATCAACCAAGCATATCCAGGAACTGTGTTTTTGTTTGGATAGAATTTAATTGGTATGGATTTCTGATTCCATGCGGGCGCGAAATGAAGATCTAACTGAATCTGAATGGCTTGACACATAGTATTAACTTGATCATTAGTTACCATAGTAGATTCGTTGATAACGGCAATTAACATATTGTCCTCCTAGCAATTATTTCTTAAACATATGATCTATTATGAGTAGTAGTGGATAAATACTTTTCTCGAACGAGATGTGGTCGGGAGAGTTATATGAGAGAGGGTTGCGCAAGTGTCGGGAGCCTTTATGAAAAATTGGACACCCCTTGACATTCAATTTTCTAAGATTTACCTTATACTACTAGGAGGAAACTATTATGAGCAACACCGATCTGATCAAAGAGCTGCGTGCGTTGACCCAAGCTGGTATGAAGGACTGCAAAGAAGCTTTAGAGGAAGCCGGATGGGACCTACAGAAAGCTGTAGATATCGTCAAGGTCAAGGGACTCAATATTGCAGATGGTCGTAGTGGTCGTGTTGCTTCTGAAGGTCGTGTAGTCATTGTAGATAATGGTAAGGGTAAATGGGCTACTATGGTAGAAGTTAATTGCCAAACCGACTTCGTAGCTAATAGCGAAGGTTTCATTGCTTTTGCTAATGATGTTGCTGTTGGCGTAGCTCAAGTAATGTTTGCATGTTCGGATCCTAGCAAATTTGATGTAGGAGCTTTTGAAGACGCTCGTAAGGCTGTTGTTGCCTCTACTAAAGAGAATGTGGTGGTTCGTCGATGGTGGGGAGAAGAATCTTTGGACCCTTCTGTGAGGGTATTCTCTTACACTCACTCCAATAATAAACTAGGAGTTTTGTTGAGTCTAAAAGCTCCAAGTGAAATGGCAGCGCATCATGAAGATTTCATTAAGTTGGGCGAGGAACTAGCGATGCAGGTTGCTGCTATGAACCCGCTAGCCGTTTCTGTGGATCGTTTGGCTCCAGAGGAAGTCGCTCGTCAGAAGACTATTTTCGAGACACAGCTTCAAGAAATGAACAAGCCACAAGCTGCTTGGCCCAAGATTATGGAAGGCAAAATGCGCAAGTGGAACACTGAGGTATGCCTTTTGGAACAGGAGTCGGTGGTTGTTCCTAAGACTACCGTTGAACAAGTTATAAAGAGTGTTAGTGCCAAAGTTGGTGGCGAAATTACCATTGTGAATTTCGTGCGCTGCCAAGTCGGTGAAGGTATCGACAAGAAACAAGACAACCTCGCTGAGGAAGTCGCTAAGATGATGTAAGGTGTAAAATGGATACTCAAATTTTATTAGACAAGTTAACAAAGGCTGTATCTTTTCAGTTCAAAGATGATAAGACTTCTCCTGGCGTGACCGTCTCCGCCCTCAAAAAGGGTTATTACTGCTCCGTGGTTCGCTATACTGGCGCTATCGCTAAGGGCAAAATAGTAGTGTGTTCAGCTCGTGGCGATACTCTTGACCAAGCTTTACAGGGCGCGGCTAAGGAGTTTCTAACTAAGATTAATATGCAGCCCGATCCTGTTCAGCAGTTGGATACCTTGGTGCGGAGCTCCTAATGAATCGTGAAGACCTTCTTAGAGAGATGCGAACCAGTATTGGAACCCAGGCACCCCTCGTCTTTTTCGAGAAAATGACAGATCTATTAGGGCTATTGTTTGATCGTATTGATGAGTTGGAAGAAACCGTGAGTCAGCTTAAAACCCGCAGTGCTTTATCCATTCAGTGGGAGCCTAAGGTGGCGTCTGATATGCTCGCTAAAGAAATTGAGAAGCTTAAAACAGCCGATCGAGACACCTATGCTCTTGAGATTGCCACTCTTCGTCGAGCCTATGCTGAAAATATAATAACCCAAGAATATGTCGATTTCTGTCGTTTCTGGCAAGACAATTTAGGCTATCATCCTTTCTTGGATTACGACCGATGAATGCGTTGGCAGCTTTCAAACGAGCCCTCTTCTACATATCGAGTGTGTGTTCTTCACGAACGCTCAACAAACCTGGTGCAATTATCGAAAGACTATCTGACAATGACCGTCTGGAATTGAGAAAGCTCAAATCATCCGATATCGATGGTAGCGTCGAAAGAATAGACGACTTGAAGTATTTTGTTGGTTCAGACGAGTATTATCGGAATAAAGAGTTTGAGAAGGATTGTTTAGAGTTCGATAAAAAAATCGCAAAAGGGATTCCTACACCAAAGAAATACTAATGAACTTATTTGGACGTGTTAAGGTTAAAGAAACTCTTAGAATCTCTAAAAAAGATTTGTATAAGCTATTGGATGAGAATCGACACATGCAAAGACAAATTGCAGAATTACAAGCCGATAACACCAGGCTACTTTTGGAAAATCGAGAACTAAGGAATGTAACTCATGGATAATGATTTGGAGGCGATGACTCTCGAAGAGCTCAAGGTAGAAATCAAAAAACTTCGAGCCGGAATTAGACAGCATCGTGACGCCTCGATGCACGATCTTTGTTGGTATGTCCCTGAATTGTGGAACTTATTGCCCGAGAAGGTCGAGCCGCAGCCCCAAGTTCCGCCGACTGAAGAGTTCTTACAGTGCTGTCAGATTTATCGTAAATCTTTGGACAAAAAAGTATAGCAATCCTAGGTATATAGTTAGTATACTCAGGGTTCGACTAATGGTAGGTCGTCATTTTCCGAAGATGCAAAATGTGGGTTCGAATCCCACACCCTGAACAAAATTAACTTTTAATGTATATGGATAACGAAGCATTAATGTATGGCTAAGAAAATTATAATTTTAGATGAAGAAAAATTTGAAATTAAAAGTTTGTATCAACAAGGTTTAACGATTAAAGAAATTGCCTCTCAATTTGGAATTGAAAAGAGGAATATTTCTAAAATTCTTAAAGGGTTAACGAAAACTGGTCGATTCGTAGGAATGACTGTAAATGATATTTTTACAGAAAACTCTACCTACAATAGAACCAATCTAAGAACAAGAGTTTTAAAAGAAAAATTAATTGATTATGTGTGCGCTATTTGTAATATTAATGGATATTGGAATAATAAAGAACTTAAACTTCAAATTGATCATATCAATGGTATCGCCACAGATAATAGAATCAACAATTTAAGATTTTTGTGTCCAAATTGTCATTCACAGACTGAAACTTTTGGTACTAAAAATAGTGCCACAAATAAAAAGAATAAAATATTTGAGTTTCCTCTTGCCGAATTAAAACTAATTATTAGATCCTCAAAGAGTTTTAGCGAAATAGTTAAAAATATAGGTATGCCAGTTCATGGGGATTGTTTTAGATATCTTAAACAAGTTATAGTAGAAAATAACATAGATATTTCTCATATAACTATGCGATATCAAACGCAAAGAAATAAAAATTATGATATCCCAACAGATCAATTGTTAGTAGCAGATTCAACATATCATTCAAAAACAGTTAAAGATAGAATAATCAAAGAACATTTATTATTTAATAAATGTTCTTTATGTGGTCTTGTCCCATGGTGGAATAATAAAGAATTAATTTTGCAGCTTGATCATATAAACGGCAAAAACAATGATCATAGGTTGGAGAACTTACGATTGTTATGTTATAATTGTCATTCTCAAACCGATACATTTATGCTTGGAGCGCGTCGTTTGGCAGCCAAAAAAAATGATATTTAAATCAATTGGTAAAGTTGTTTATTCGCCAAGAACTCATCTTGCCTCAAGTGAGAATTGGGCGGCAGTTTTATGTGATGACAATATGTCTGCCTATTACAGGCATTTATATGAGATGGAATATCCATATCTTAATGGTGGACGAAGCATTAAATTAACACGTCCGATCTGGGGCGCTCATATCAGTTTTATTCGAGGATTTGAGAAATATAATCCCAAACTATGGCGTATGGATGAAGGCAAACTAATTGAGTTTGAGTACGAAGGCGGCGTTATAGACAACGGCGAATACTACTGGCTTAAGGTTCATTGCTCCTATTTAGGAGATCTTCGGGAGAAGCTAGGACTTCGTCGTGAACCTAGGTTTGGATTTCATCTTACTATCGGAAGAACCACAGAATAACAATGTTAGACTACAACGCATTCAATCTTTATTTAATTCGTCATGGACAATCCGTCGTAAATGTTCTTCCTGATCAAATGGGTCAATCTCCTGATGTTCCTCTCACTGATCGTGGCAGAGAACAAGCTAATTTATTGAAGCAGCGATTTATGAAAGAGGGTACCGCTTTTCTTCATGTCTTTTCTTCTCATTACACGCGCGCCTTAGACACCGCCAAGATCGTGACTCATCCTCATGAAGACATAATTCAAATTCATCAAGACTTGCGAGAATATAGCGCGGGTAATTGGGAAGGATCCAAGCGTAGCGAAATTCTAACGCCTCAAACCGTAATGCGTATGGGCTATATGACCAATGCGTTTCAACCGTCTGGTGGCGAATCTATGAACCAAGTAGAGCGCCGCGTATCTCAATGGATGGAAGAGGAAATCCTTTACAATCCATTAATTCAACATGAGGCTACTGTCCTTCGTGACCGCGGTTTTTCTAAAATGAACATCGCTATCTTTAGTCACGGTATGACTATCAAGTGCTTACTACATCACATTATGGGCTTCGATAAGAGTTTTACGTGGAAGCTTACCTTAGAGAATACTTCGATTAGTAAGTTAGTCTTTGGAGAGGAAGGGTGGAGATTGATTACGATTAATGACCATGCTCATTTACTATAGGAGTTTGAATGGGTGCTCAAGAGAGAAAAAGGCAGAAACGCATTCGAGAATATGTCATCAATCGAGATGGTTCATTATGCTGTTACTGTGATAAAGTTCTTACTGATGAAACAGTGACTTTAGAACATATCGTACCTGATAGTAAGAGGGGAACATTTAACACTACTAATTTAACTATAGCTTGCGCAGAATGCAACAATCGTCGAGGTAACAAACCATTCTTTGAGTATTGTAAGCAATTTAGTTGGGGTGAAGAAAAATTAGGTAAGTACAAAAGATTGTACTTCAATAATTTAAGAATCAAAGTTCTTAATATAGCTAAAGAAGAATGTCTGCAAGATGATGAAGTGGTTCCATATATCATCATCAAAAAGGCTTGTCATGTTTTAAAAATCAAAAGCATGGACTTTTCGGACTATGAAAAGATGTATCAGTTCGAGATTAGGTTTGACGAGGCGTGTGATCGTAAAAAGATCAAGTATTGCTTTGAGCAATTAATTCGAATTATCGAAGCAGATAGCGAGTGATATATCTACTGCAAGGAGTTTATTATGAAAATATTTCCAATTAGAGATCAAGTGGTTGTGACGAAAGAAAAGGATGAAGAAAAGAAGTCTCCTGGTGGTATTATTCAGGTTATTGTTAGTAGTCCTAAACATGTGTCTGGTACGGTAGTTGCGGTCGGTTCAGGACGTGTTACTATGAGTGGTAATATTGTCCCTTTGGAGTTACAGCTCGGCGACCAGGTGTTGTTCAATCCCAACATGGCAACTGAGGTAACTGATGATACCGGCACTTTCTTTGTGATTAGGGAAGATGCTGTTCTTTCTACATTACGATAATGGCAAGAACAGTAGTCAATAAGTATTATATTCTACGCATAATCTAGTATGACTTTAGAGGGATATAATATGCAAAGAATTAAATGTGCAGACTGCAAAACAACATCCGCTAAAAAATATGTAAGAGGATATTGTATTATTTGCTATAACAGGCTGTTAAAAAACGGTGCCTTATCTAAAATAGACAAGAATATACCAAAAATTATTACTAACCATCAATTACAGATTATAAATGGTTTAATGTTGGGCGATGGTCATCTTGAAAGAAGATCGCCTACTCATAATACTATATTGCGAGTGGAACGCTCAATTAAAGATGAGGATTATTTACGAGATAATTATAAATCATTTGAGGATTTCTGTGCATCCTCGCCGCGATTCCGAAAGAAAAATGGTGTACTGAGATTTATTAATTTTGCCACTCGAAGTGTTCCTGTATTTAACCATTTACATGATAAATGGTATAACAAAAAAACAAAGATTGTTCCTAGTGATATTAATTTAACTCCACTAACCTGTGCTATTTGGTTTTGTGATGATGGTTTCTTTCACAGGGCACGAGGTTATCTGCTAATGAAACTATGCACACACTCTTTCACTTTTGATGAAGTAGAAAGATTGGCAAATATTTTATCCAATAAATTATGTTGTCATTTTAGTCCGATTGCAATGCATAAGGATGAATCCACATATTACACTATAAATGGTGCAGGTCCGGCAGCTCGTAATTTTTATGATTACATACAAGAATGTTTTCCACTATCAATGTCAAGAAAAATAGATAATTTTAACATTCATAAGATATGCGTCAAATATTGATATGCCCGTCATGTTTAAAATCAAGTCAAGAGCTTGGTTGGAGAAGTTGAGAGAATATTGTAAGGGCGATGAAAGATTGTTTGAAAGGCTATCTTAAAAGGATACTATGAGTAAGAAAATTAATTGGTCAGAGTTGACGCGACAATATTATACCAAGGTAGGAGAGCATTTTGACTTCTCACCTATGCGTATTGGTGGCGCTACGCTGACAGAAAATATCCTTCAAGAAGCTAAAGGAAATCTTTCCGAAATGGAAATATCCGGCTCCATTGAAGAAGATGAAAAGGATGAAGACGGTTTACGCTATTTACAAAAAATAGAAAAATTAGGTGGGCGTTTGCTTCATAAGTGGATGGGCAATAATTTTTCTACGGCAACCTTTTTGTTCGATCATGGCATTGTTCGAATTGAAGTCAGTATTAATTTTCTTAAGGCTCATGCCATCTCGACTGATGAAAAGTTTGTCACCAAGTTACAAAAAGAGATTTCTTCTGAGTTTTTGCCAGACATACAAGAAGGGCATATTTTTGCTATTGTACGCCAAGGTCAAAATCTTAACATTAGTTCTATTGGTAATGCTTCAGTTCCTTTGGTAGTTGGCAATTATACTAAAACAGTATTAACAGACTACAAGTATGCGATTAAAGACTTAAAGACGGCAAATCCATCGGGTCGTATTGTCATTATGGAAGGGGAGCCGGGAACGGGTAAAACTCATTTAATTCGTGCTTTATTGACCGAAGTGCTAGATGCAATGTTTGTGTTAATTTCACCAGAAATGGTACCTTCTTTAGCGGGTCCAGATCTTCTACCGTTACTGTTACAAAATAAACAAGCTTATGCTTTGAATGGTCCCATCGTTTTGGTATTGGAAGATGCAGATCGTTGTCTAATAACTCGCGGAGGTGACAATATTAACTCTATTCAATCATTACTGAACTTAGGAGATGGTATTGTAGGTTCTCTATTAGATCTTCGTATCGTAGCCACTACCAACGCTAAAAAATTGGAAATGGAAGCCGCTATCTTGCGTCCGGGTCGCCTTAGTAAACGTATGGAAGTTGGTCCTTTGGACTTTAACACGGCTCGCGGTGTCTTCAAGAGGCTACTACCAGAAACAGCTTATCCTGATAAATTACTAGTAGAACCGCACCTGGATGTTTTCAAAATGACTTTAGCGGAAGTGTATTCCTTAGCTCGTACTCACGGTTGGGAACCAGCAGTACGTGTAGCCAAAAAGAAAAACCTTCAGAAAAATTCAGCGTATTGGGATGATTGATTAGGGCATAAATCGACAGTTTAGTAATAACTGTCGGAGGACTAATGCAACAGGGTGAATTAATCGTAACCGGTACTAATAGTATTGAAATCCCGCTACATCGTTTGATATATCCTGGTGAAGTGCATGTTCATTTCAAGGATAATGGTCTGGAACCAGTTCCTTGTGACCCGGGTAATGTTGATACGTTAGAATATGAAATCAGGAATAATTCTCTTGGCATCTTTATTCTTGTAATTAATTGGTCTGTTTCCAGTGTCCGAGAAATTAAGTGGCACGTTTCATATTGAGGTAATATCATGCAACATGGGCAATTAACAGTAACTGGAAAGGATTCAACCAGTATCTTATTATTAGGTTTTCCTCGTGATGTGAATGTTCGTTTTGTTGAAATCGATCCTGTTCCATGTAACCCTCATCATCACCACCACCACGATCATTTGCATTACAGGATAGAAAAGGTAGATGAGGATTCTAGGCATCATCATGAGCCTGGACACCACCATCATGATCGTCAATTTTACCTCTTTATTGAGTGGGAGGTGTCTGGTGTACGCGAAATTCGTTGGTCCGTCCATTTTAATAGGTAACAGTGAAAGTCCTTGTATATGGTTTTTATCACCAAGGAAATTTGGGGGATGATTTTTTTATTGAAGTTTTTAAGTTTTTGTTTCCTAATTACGAATTAATTTTCACAGAAATTATTGATTCAGACAAATTAAAAGATGTAGATGCCGTTTTCTTTGGGGGCGGCTCTTTTCTTTTGGATCGTCCGAACATAACTTCAGATGCATTAAAGGCGCTCAAATACAAAAAGATATTATATATTGGTGTAGGGGTTGAAGCTGAAATCCATCCTATTCATGTGGAATTAATGTCACGTGCATTATTGATTGCTACACGTTCTATAGATAAAGTAGAATGTCTAAAACTCATTAATCCAAATATCAAATATATTCCAGATTTAGTGTATTCTTTACAGAATAAAGTAATACTATCTCAGAAAACTAATCATTCAGTTCTAATTATGCCTAATATGGTGGTTGTTCCGCAACGATCTAATCCGCATTGGCAACATGCGGCATGGGCTTACTTCAAATCAGAATTTACTCAATTTTTAGATTGGTTGGTTGAGAACAATTATCACCCACACCTCTTTCCGATGTGTCGTGCAGCCGAGATAGACGATGAGTGGGCAGCTTCTGAACTCATCGGTCACATGGAACACCGTCACCAAGCACACTCTAACCCCATTCTTCCTGTTGGGTTTGCAGCTGCTACAGCTTTGGTTTCTCGCTATAAAATTGTGGTGACCCAACGTTTTCATGGTATAGTTCTATCTGAAATGACCCGCACACCTTACTTAGCCATTCATCATCACGATAAGTTAAAACTATGTCAGCCTAATGAAGGAAAATTTTTATCTTATTATAATAGCTCCAAACATAGTCTTATCGATGCTTTTAATCAAGCACTTGTGATGAATTATAGAGACATTCTGCCAATAAAAACCTCTATCTTTAAAGAGTTAGTTGACGAGGTAACAAATCTTTTATGATATGGGTTGGTAGAGCATGGCACGCTTTGTCGGAGTCAAAAATAATCGTATTTGCATAGTATCAGATAAACCGTTCAGCAATGATGGTTTGCAGGTGTTAGAAATACCACCCGAGTTATCTGACGTGAATGCTGCTGACCTAATCATTAGATGTAAAGTGAAAGATGGTATAATCAAGTGTAAAACTTTCAAGAAGGCTGCCAAACAAATGAAGGTTGCTTTAGTGGGTAATTGGAAGATGCGCTGTGGAATCGCTACTTACTCCGAAAACTTATGGAGCGAAGTCGTTAAACATGTAGGCGGTTTCAAACTTTTTATCGAGAAAAATGATCTGCCAACCGGCGATGTTCATCAAATTGGCACACAATTGATACCAGATAGTCAAGTTTCCGCGTGCTGGAAACGCGGTGAGTCACTCAAGCAACTCATTGCTGAATTAAAAGAATATGATCCCGATATCATTTGGATCCAACATGAATTTGGGCTGTGGCCTAATGCCGCATATTGGTTGTCAATGATGTCTCAGCTGTCTGACTATCGTGTTATTGTTACTATGCACTCAGTTTTTCATCATCGAGATAAGACTATTGTTGAAGCGGCTATGCCAGAAATTGTAACTCATTTGGAAGGTGGTAAGAGACTTTTACAAGAAGAGAAGGGTATTACTTCTAAAGTGCACGTTATCCCTCATGGTTGCCAGCCATTTAATAACGAGAGGTTATGGAATTTCTATAAGTCTGATAAAACTTTCCTGCAATTTGGTTTCGGTTTTCGTTACAAAGGTTGGGAGAATGCGGTTATGGCTACCGCTATCCTGGCTAAAAAATATCCCGAGGTTTTTTTCACGGGACTATTTTCCGATTCTCCTTATGCTAAAACGGAACATCAGATTTACTTTAGCGAGTTGATGCAGTTGGCAGATCGGCTCGATATACGGAATAATATCGCTATTTTACGTGGTTATCAATCAGATGCCTCTTTAGATAGTTTCTTGCGTACTAATCAAGCTACCATCTTTCCGTACGTCTCTTCTCCCGAACATGAGGTTTTTGGTGCTTCTGGTGCCGCACGCATGGCAATGTCCAAAGGATTACCAGTAGTTACTTCTTCAGTCAATCACTTTTCTGATTTGCCCACCTTACAAGCCGATACGCCTGAACAATTAGCTAATGCACTGGAATATATCTTTACTGTACCAGGTGCTAAAGAAGCACAGGTAAAAAAGCAAATTGCCTATCTTGATGATAACACTTGGGAAAAGTGCGCTTTGCGCTATATTAAGATCTTCGAGGAATGAAATTAACGATAAAAAACGATATGACCTATGAAATTAATGATATATAGAGGTTAGGACCCAAATTAACCTCGGTAAAACATGTTCTGTATCATTTATAAAATTGTTAACCTTCGGAACAAGAAACTCTATATAGGGCAGACTTGGTCATCCTTATCTCATCGATGGGGACAGCATATCTCGTCTAAAAGATGCCTCAAATTAGCTAACGCTATCGACAAATATGGCGTTTCTAATTTTAGCATAGAACTTATCACCATAGCTCATACACAAGAGATGGCTGATTGGCTTGAAGATTATTTTATCAATAAATTTGATACTATTAAATTAGGGTACAATATTCGAGGTGGTGGCAGTCGTGGAAAACTTTCACAAGCAACCCGACAGAAAATATCTATTGCTAATACTGGTAAAAAATTTACAGAAGCAACAAAGATGAAATGTTCTTTAGCTCGTAAAGGCAAGTTAGGTCCAAATAAAGGAAAGATGATACCATTAAGTCCTGGTGCGGGCACACCCAAAGGAACAAAACCGTGGAATACGGGCACTAAAGGTGTTGTAGTTGCTTGGAACAAAGGTAGAAATAGTAATGATCGTTTGTTTACTGAAGAACAGGAACTTGTGATAGCGAAGGATGAAAGATCATCCAGAGTTTTAGCTAAGGAATATGGCGTATCTCGCTCTCACATTCTAAATATAAGGAAGCGCCATAAGGAGTAATAATGAGTAATTACGAATTAAATGTGATAAGCCACCATCAAGATTTTAATGGCAAATCACTTAGAAAATATTATGTGAATGGTATTGACACGGTGGGAGCTTACGGTAATGAGCCGTTTTCTATCGTATTTAAAAACAATACTTGGCAGAAGGTACAAGTAGTTATTAGTGTTGATGGGACTGATGTTTTTACTGGTAAACGTGCCAGCACCGAACCAAATAATAAAATGTGGGTAGTTAATCCATGTTCTAAATTGGAACTTTCTGCCTGGTGTGAAAATGATTTTGGTGGCGCTTCTTTCGTATTTACCAGCGCTGATAATAGTGTTGCCATCCATACTCATGGCGATCTCTCCAGTCGTGGTATCATCGCTGCTGCCGTTTTCGTGGAAGGACATGTTGAGCCACAGAGATTAGATCGGCACTATCATTATCACTACGATTATACTTGGCCCAATTTCTGGATCAACTATCCATATACTACTATCGGCACTCTCAGCTCTCAGTATACTGGCTCTATTACCTCCCCAACCTGGACTATCTATAATAATACCAATACTACTGGCGTTGTCAGTCAAAATAATGCTATCAATTTAGGTAATATCGGTCACAACTCTGCTACTTTTGATTCTTGCGAAGTCGGTGAGGCAATGCCCGCTGCTTCTGAGATGAGTGGAACCAGAGCTAGACAATCACTAGAAAGTTTAGTAGCCGTAGGCGCTGGACAACATGTGGATCAAAAAATCTCTTATGTTCAGGGTTTGATTAAACCAGTCTTTACTGAGACGGTTAGAGTTAAATATGTTTGGTGGGATACATTAGTGGAAATGTTAAGACAAAATAATGTGCCGACTGCTCATCCATCGGGTTTCCCAGCAGATGGTGATAAACATCATCATATCAACTTGTGTAGTACTCCCAGATTGCCAAAGCATGGAAGTTTTACTCGTTCGGTGCAGCCCGTTTATCAAAGAGTATAAATTCACTTATTCCTAATCATTTACGAAGGCAGCGTCGTTCGGGCGCTGCCTTTTTATTATTACCGTCTCCCTTGACAGGTGAGTTGTAGAAATTAACTTGAAGCTGTAGGAGAAATACCGTGCTTGTTTGGATCGTAATACTGGTCTTCAACTTATATTTCGCTTTTATTCTGGCAGGAAGCTGGGAAGCAATCGTTAGTTTGATGTTTGTTGCCCTGGCGACGTATTACATCATCCAAAATGTTCGACGAAAATAGCGTGGGCATAACGATATATATTCTTTGAACCCAGAGAGGGTTCACGAAAACTGAATTCACGGAGAGTGAAAAATGGAAAGTACATTTCAATACGAATTTTCGATCTTTATCGGTCGCTTCCAGCCATTCCACCTAGCTCATTACGAGTTAGTTAAAGAGGCGCTGAAGTTAGCCAGGACAGCCATCGTGGTGATTGGTAGCTACAAGAGAGCGCCATCACCCAAACATCCCTTCTCGGGTGAGGAACGCGAAGCTATGATGCGCGCTGCCCTGACATCAGAAGAGAATGGGCGTGTCAAAGTTATCTTTATGCACGACTATCTATACAACGACAATATGTGGTTGGCAGATGCTGCGCAGAAGGTGTTGGAACTAACCGACGACTCTGAGAGTATTGTGCTGGTGGGTCATGATCATGACGACACCTCCTACTATTTAGAGCAGTTTCCACAGTGGCAGAAGCATTTGGTCCCCAACTTGGATCACTTTCCACATGCCACAGAAATTCGATATCTGTATTTTACGCATGACGTTCAATACAAGAAGCTACTTCATTCTAAAACCATGGAGTACTTGGAAGCCTTCAAAAGAACAGATAAATTCAAAGGACTCAAAGCTTATTTCGATGCGGTGCGAGCCAGCAAGGCGGAATGGTCAGGGGCACCTTATCCTCCCATTTTTCACACTGTAGACGCTGTGGTTATCAAGTCGGGACATATTTTATGTGTTCGTCGCGGCAAGGCTTACGGTGGCGGGCAAATCGCTCTGCCCGGAGGCTTCCTTAATGAGAGAGAGTACATCAAAGTGGGAGCACTGCGAGAGTTGAAGGAAGAAACTGCTATCGCTCTAGATAAGAAGGTTTTGTCTGCCGCTGTCAAAGCAGAGCATGTCTTCGACCATCCCGACCGTTCGGAGCGTGGTCGCACCATTACTACCGCCTACTTCATCGACTTGGGGAATGGTCCACTGCCTAAGGTGAAGGGTAGTGATGATGCTGATAAGGCTTGGTGGATGCCTTTGAGCGAATTCTTTACTCGTGAGGAAGAGTTCTTCGAGGATCACTATCATATCATCAACTATTTTGTTGGCTCACCTATGATGAGGGCGGCATGAGTAATAGAATTTGCTCTAACTGCGGCGCCCCGTGCGGAATAGACAGTCGTATGGGATCAGTCGATCATTATCTGGTTTGTGAATGTGCCAGCGCTAAAAACACCCATTGGGTTGATGATGGACGTGGCGGATATCATGTTCATCTTAATGATGCCAGCCCGGTTACTTGGGAAGAGTATTCTAAAAGACATCAAACCTCGAATCAAACTACTGTTAAAGTAGTGGTTCAAAACTCTACTGGACAAGATTGGAGTAGGGAAGACGACTAACAAAACTTCCCAGAGAGGGAAGTTTGATACAATACGGAGAGTATATCATGGACACCGAAAACATTATCATCGATACAGACAGTTATAAAGCCAGCCACTATCTACAGTATCCACCCGGTACTAGCTCGATGTTCAGTTACATCGAGTCCCGCGGCGGTGATTATGATAAAACCGTCTTCTTTGGTTTGCAGTATTACCTCAAGAAGTACTTAACTCATCGTGTGACGATGGCAGAGGTAGAGGAAGCCAAGGAATTCTTCGAAGCTCATGGAGAACCTTTTAATTATGAAGGTTGGATGTATGTTGCCAAGAAGTTGAAAGGCAAGCTTCCGGTGCGTATTCGTGCTGTGCCCGAGGGAAGTGTTATTCCAACACACAACATTCTTGTCAGCATCGAATCTACTGATCCCAAAGCTTTTTGGGTAGTATCTTGGTTGGAAACTTCTCTGCTTCGTTCGGTGTGGTATCCGACTACCGTGGCTACCAGAAGCCACGAGATCCGACAAATTATTCTTGAAGCTTTGAGAGTCTCATCGGATGATCCACAAGCAGAAATCAATTTCAAAGTTCAGGATTTTGGTTCTCGTGGAGTAAGTAGTCAGGAAAGCGCGATGATTGGAGGAGCGGCACACCTCGTCAATTTTATGGGCAGTGACACTATTGTCGGCGTCAGATGCGCTAACAAATATTATCATAGCAAGATGGCAGGATTTAGTATTCCCGCAGCGGAGCATAGTTCGATTACAGGGTGGGGTCAGGATCATGAAGTAGATGCATACCGCAATATGCTCAAGCAGTTTGCTAAGCCTGGTGCGTTGGTGGCTGTGGTTTCTGATAGTTATGACTTGTGGAATGCCATCACTAATTTATGGGGAACTGAATTGAAAGATGAAGTGATTAAATCTGGCGCTACGGTAATTATTCGTCCCGATTCTGGGAACCCGCCCGTGGTCGTTCTTAAATCTCTACAGTTGTTGGATGAGAAGTTTGGCAGCACCGTCAATAGCAAAGGCTACAAAGTTTTAAATAACGTTAGGGTTATTCAGGGCGATGGTATCAATGAGCATTCAATTCAGGAAATTTTAAATGTGGCGTTGGATGCCGGCTATTCCGCAACCAATATCGCGTTTGGTATGGGAGGACAACTTTTGCAATGTCATAATAGGGACACGCTTAAATTTGCCATGAAATGTTCTTCTATTACAGTTAATGGTGAAGAGCGAGAGGTGTTTAAAGATCCTATCACCGATCACGGAAAAGTAAGCAAGGCGGGTAGATTGGATTTGATTGCCGACCAAATTGGTGAGGTTAGAACCGTGAAACTGTACAGTGGCGAGATCGCCAATCAATTTTCTGTCATGCGAACCGTTTATCAAGATGGTGAGATTTTGGTCGATGACAACTTGGATGACATTCGTGCTCGTGCCAAAAGTGAGAGAATATGAAGGTACTTTCTAAGCCAGACTATACGACTTGGAAGTACGAGTTTACTTGTTATATTTGTACTTCCAAGTTATCTGCGGATTACACCGATCTCAAATACAAAACCACCAAGCAGTGGTACAGCGGTAGAGATATAGATGATGGCTATGAAGCTGACGTAGATAATTACTACTTCATTTGCCCCGTCTGTGGTCATGAAAAATCTTTCAGGTTCCCCAACGAGAAGGGTCTGGAAATACCATACCTTCTACAAGAGAGGGTGAAGAAGGAATACAATGAAAATCCTAAAAAGAGTAGACACCAATAATTGGTCTTACAAATATACGTGTACCCAATGTGAATCAGAGCTGGAAGTGGAAAAGGGTGATATCAAGTATCAGTTTCATTCTGGATATGGTCGTGAAACCGACTACGAAACTTGGACAGCTACATGTCCAGTATGTCAAAATCATTTTCACATTCCGGACAAGAATTTTTCTTCAGCTCTCAAAGTAGAGATTAAGTCTGGCAAATTATCTTCTCCTGGCACTGTTTATCTTGATCAATTTGAAGATGAGCGAGGCAAACTGCCTCGCAATGGAAGGTAAGCTCATAATGAGTTCCAAAATTAACCATATCTCTTCTTTCACTGGAGATTATCGTTTTCTGTCCAATTTCTATCCAGCTACGGTAGAATTAGATGGGATAGAATATCATAGCGTGGAACATGCATATCAGGCGGCTAAAACTTTGGACCAAGAGGAAAGAAAAGTTTTTCATATACATCCGCCACTTACTGCCGCTGAAGCGAAAAAATTAGGCAAAAAATTGACCATGCGTTCCGATTGGGAAGAGGTTAAATTGGAGATAATGGAGAAACTTTTGATACAAAAGTTTGCTCATGTTGATTTGAAGAAACAATTATCTCAAACTGGAGACGCCCTATTAGTAGAAGGAAATTATTGGGGAGACACCTATTGGGGAGTTGATAATAAAAAAGGCGGACAAAACCATTTAGGTAAATTGCTCATGAAAATTAGAAATCAAAACATCCTCTCTGAGTAAATATGTATTTCTTCAACTCACAAGTTCAGCAGCGAGGGAACTTCCCTAAAGATTTTTCTACGGAAATAATCAAAAATGAACCTATGTTCTTTAATTGCGATCTGTCATTTTGTTTGCAAAATGGCGGACCCATCACACATTCTTTCCTAGAGAATATGCCAGACGGTTGGAAAAAGTGTCATCCCGTGATAGATAGTAGGGTGCATATGCTGATGCCGGGTTGGTCTCCGGCTATTCCCGGCTTTCACCATGATGACGTGCCTCGCAACACCCCAACCGGGCAACCTAACTACGATAACCTAGATTATTATAGTGAACATTTGACTGGGGTAGTCAACGCGGAAATTTGTCCCACTCTCTTTGCTTTGGGCAAACACACTCTTCCCAAGATAGACAGTGGTGTTATCTATCGAGAATGGCATCCTTGGGTCGCGCAACAACTGCAAGACAAAATCTTAACTCCTTATGAGATTAAATCAGGTGAGTATATCCAATTTGATTGGCAGAGCATTCATACAGCACAGAAGGCTGTCAAGAATGGTTGGCGCTGGTTTATTAGATTGTCTCGTAAAACTGATCGCCAATTTACAGTAACTAATGAGATTAGGCGACAAGTTCAAGTCTATTTAGAAAATCCCACAGACGGATGGTAAAATGAGTAATGTTTTATTAGGAACCTGTATTGGAGATGCTCTCGGTAAGTTTGCCGAGAGTAAATTATCTAATTATCAACCACTACTTGATTGGGATGGTAAAACATTCTTACCTTCTGAACATCACGGTTTGGCGGCAAATGCCTACACAGACGACGGACAAATGTCGATTATGGTAGCAGAATCGCTCATCGAACACCAAGGCTTCAACCCTGAAGATCTATCACAAAGATATGTGGATTGGATTGTATCAGGTCGTGCTCGTGGTTATGGTAGGACTACCTTACTTGCTATCCATAATCTATTGGAAGGTAAGCATTACTCTCAGTCTGGTGTTCCCGGCTCCTATGGTAACGGAACTGCCATGCGAGCTGCTCCTATTGGCGTTTATTTTCGTCATGATCTGGAAGAAGTAATTAAGGTCTGTAAGGTGGATAGTGCCATCACTCATGCTTCGGAAGAGGCGGAGGCTGGCTCTATTGCTATTGCTTTTACAGCAGCATTAGCCTCACAAAATGATACTGAAGACCTATTAGAAAGAGTGCATTCTATTCTACCCGACAGCAAAGTCAAGAGCATTATCTACACTTTGGGCTCTCTGGTCAACGCCCGTCATATTCCTGCCACTTCGGCTTTACGGGTGTTGGGCACTAAAGCAGATGTCAGGCAAACGGTACCGGCTGCCATGTATTGTTTCCTTAAGTTCGATAACTATCATGATGCCATCCTGGCTGCCATCAAGGCGGGTGGCGACACTGATACCACGGCTGCCATCGTGGGCGGTTTGTTTGGTGCTAAATTGGGTATGAAAGCCATCGATCGTTCTTTCTATAGTGTGGAAGACTTTGATCGATTAGTGGAATTAGACAGTCAGCTTTACAACCGTTCGGATGGTGATTTTATTCCTAGGAGCTAATCATGAAGAAAAGAAGTTCTAAACCCAAAGAAACAGTCCTACAAATCAAATTCGCTAACGAAGCTGCGGCAGCACATTTTGCACTGTGGCTGTGCGAGGGAGGCGAGCAAGATTACTGGGATTGGATGGAATATCGTGAGCGAGAAGAAGAGGGCGATATTACCGCTATTGAATTTGATTATCATGGTGAAGAAGATAAAACTAAAGACGAATCAGATCCGGAACGATATGGTGAGTTTATGTGCGATAATATAATTCGAACGACTTGTGGTCGTTTAGGTAGACGATAATGAGTATTGAGCGTCAAAAGTTAATTGAAGACCTCAAAATCTTTTCTATCAAGAAGGGTGAAGAATTTACTTTAGCCTCAGGTCAGAAAAGTAATATTTACATCGATGTTAAGCAAACCATGCTATATGGTCCATCCATGTATAATCTGGCTAAATTACTACATGATACTGCCAAAAAAGTAGCCAAGAAATCAAACCAAAAGTTCAAATACTATAATGTGGCTGCTGGTGTAGCTTTGGGCGGATGTCATTTAGCCAGTATAGTAGCGATGTTTTATGCTCCCACCCATGTCGTTTATGTTAGACAAGAAACTAAAGACCATGGCACCCAACAATCAGTGGAAAAACCACACTGTAATCTAATGAGAGAAGTTATTCTATTCGAGGATGTGGTGACCACCGGACAATCTGCTATTAAAGCTGCCAAATTATTGGATGAATCTGGATTATTCGTCTTGGGTATAGTAGCGGTGGTAGATCGACGAACCGAGAAGATCGATAAGTTGGGAGATTATAGCTTCGGTGCTTTGGTCGATTTTGAAGAGTTAGTGTGATATTTTGCTCCTACTATACACATATTATGATATATAATAATAGGAGGAGCACAAAATGAAGAAAAATATTACCTATGTGGGCACCAAAATTAATGGATTAAAAATCATTGATTATCGTTGTACTACAGGGTCGTCTCGACGCTCATATTTTAAATGTTTATGTATATGTGGTCAGATATTTGAAGCCCGTGCGGAAGCTATTAAAAATGGTCATACGAAAAGTTGTGGTTGTAGAACATCCGAATTAATGTCAGTAAGTCATACATTAAATGAAGATGTTGTTGCTAGTAATATTCTATACGGTCGATATCTACATACAGCAAAAAGAAAAGATATTTCCTTTTTATTATCTATTGATGATTTTAAATCTTTTATTTTCAATAATTGTTATTATTGTGGAGCTCCACCTCGATTGGCAAAAGTTTCTGGGTCAAAAAAGTGGAACATAAAAGACAAGTTTGTATCTTATAATGGAATTGATCGTATTGATAATAATATAGGGTATATTATTGATAACTGTGTTACTTGTTGTTCTTTTTGTAATGGTGCAAAATCTAATTATTCTTTAGAAGATTTTCAGAACTGGATCAAAAGATTAGTATCATTTGTAAATGGAAAAAATAATACCAATGACCAAAAAGTTTAATAAGTTTCCACCCAAAAAACCGGACAATTCATATATTGTCAAACACAATCCAAAGAGAAACTGGAGCGAATATCAAAAGGCAATTTTCAAAGATATCTCTACGGGAACACATCATACTGTAGTGGTAGCACGAGCTGGCTCTGGGAAAACTTCTACTATTGTAGAAGGATTTAAGTATATTCCAAAGGGTAAAAAAACTCTTATGGTTGCCTTTAATAAAGCGATTGCTGATGAGTTAAGGCAAAGGGCACCATCATATGTCGATACAATGACCCTTCATTCGCTTGGGTATAGATCCATCAGGCAGCGCTTCGGCAATGATGTGGTATTAGAAAACCACAAAATGCAGCTTATTTTTGAGGATATTATTGGTAAAAATGATTGGGACTTAACGATGCAGTTTTGTAAATGCGCTTCGTTATGTAAAGGGTTTCTATTTGATACTCCGACCAAGATTTCAGAATTGATAGATAATTTTGGTATTGATACTGGTGAGTTCAAACAAGAAGATTTTATCAAGTATGTTATTAAAGCATTAGGTATGTGTAAAAGTCAAACTCAAATAATTGACTTTGATGACATGATCTATTTCCCCTTTGTCTATCGTCTCAATGTAGGTAAATTTGATGTAGTCTTTGTGGATGAAGCTCAAGATTTAAATGCAGCCCAAATTGCTATGGTGCTTTCTGCTGTCAAGATAGATGGGCGCATTATTGCGGTTGGAGACCCCGCTCAAAGCATTTATCAGTTTCGTGGGGCTGATAGTGAAGCTATTCCAAACTTCATTAATAAATTGAACGCCAAAACCCTTCCTCTTTCTGTCAGTTATCGCTGCCCGGAGAGCGTCATCAAAGTAGCTCAGGAAATTGTACCCGACATTATGGCAGCCCCTAACGCCAAGTATGGGGCGGTAGAGGAGGTTCAAGTAGAAGAACTTCTTAAATTGGTTAAACCGGGAGATTTCGTTCTGTCTCGTACTAATGCCCCGCTGATCAAGCACTGCCTCAAACTGCTCAAGTCAGGTGTCCCCGCCAATATTCAAGGAAGAGATATTGGATCGAACCTTCAATATTTTATCAAAAAGTCCAAAGCTAAAACTATCAATTCATTTATTGAATATGTAAATGAGTGGAAAACTATTGAGGTTAAAAGGCTTCTTTCTGAAAAGAAAGACACTACCGTGGCTATCGATAAAGCAGAATGTCTATTGAATCTTTGTGAAGGAACTTTAACTATTAAGGATCTCAAAGCAACCATAGAAAGTTTGTTTAGCGATGTTGATGATTCTGCTAAAGTTGTATTTTCAACAACACATAAAGCCAAAGGTTTGGAACGCGATCGTGTCTTTGTTCTCGCGAACACCTACCGAAAAGGAGCCGGAGGAGAAGAAGACAACCTCTGGTATGTCGCCGTAACCCGAGCTAAAAACTCTCTCTTCTTGGTCAAAAAGCCTAATAAGTGGGAACAGTATGATGAGCCGAAGGAGTAAGATGAAGTATATCAAGCAAAAACATATTACCGGATGTGGTGTGGCCGCTGTAGCCATGCTGACAGGGGTTAGTTATAATACGGCACTCAAAGCTGTCCGTCCCGATAGAAAGTCGGGCGATTGTGCCTGTACTAGTCTAACAGATTTTCTGCGAGGAATCGAGGATTTGGGACACAAGTGCCATGTCTCGTATAAAAAGAGCCAACTTCAAAATTTGGATCGAAATGCCATGATTGTTGTTAGGAATCCTACTGAAGATGCTCATACCCCTCTTCATGTAGTAATTTGGGACGCAGAAAAGAAAGAGATTTTGGATCCCTGGGGTCTCCAGAGCACTTTCACCATAGATCACAAATACATCCAAAAATACGAGCAATATCGCATTATCTTGGTATAATTGAATAATTCAGCATTTTGGTATGGTTCGTTACAAAATGCTGGGTCGAGACGTTAATTCGGCTCCTACACAATATCGTACTTGGGTGGTCAATGATACTCCTGATTTAACAGGAGCGCTGTATACTGGTCTAAAATCCGGTCCCAATCTGATGGTGGATATTAGTGCGTATTTAATTACTGACGGTTATGCTATCGTCGATTTCAATTTACCTCTGCCCTCACAATGGCAAACCGCTCCTGATACACCTTTCGATTTCCCTGGTAGAAAAGTGCTGCCAGAGCAAGTGAGCGATTCTAGTTTAGCTATTATTGATGGGTATGCTTACATGTTTGGGGGCAAGATTTCGGATAAGATTTATCGAGCCGATCTTAACAATCCTGCTGATTGGGTAGATACCGGTGCCAGATTACCTATACCATTATATAATTCCAGTTTGGCTATTGTGGATGGATATATTTATCTGTTTGGCGGTAATACGGGCACTTCACCAATTTCAGTAGATAATATTTTTTCAGCACCAGTTAGTGATCCGCTTACTTGGACTGATCATGGTTCTGGTTTATTGCCAAGAAAACTTCATTCCTCTGCACTAGGAATGGCTAATGGAGTATTATTCTTGGCAGGTGGCGCAGAAAACGATAACGCTTCTAACCTAATTTGTACTGCCTCTACTTCTAATCCTTTACTATGGACTATTGCTAGTGGTACTTTACCTTCCGTACTCTATGGATCCACCATTATTCAATCCGACGGATATTGGTATTTATTGGGTGGACAAAATGCTCCTGCTTCCCCAATCAATGCTATTTTTCGTGCTCCAGTTTCTGCGCCGTTTATTTGGCAATCATATGGCTCATTACCGTATGTCACTTCCTATGGTCAGTTTTTTCCGATGGGTAATGACGGATATTACATAGGACCAGCTTCAGGTGATGGATATAGCGGTTTCACCAATATCTTACAAGTCCCTCTCAATAGTTTGACCCAATGGATAGATACTAAGCAGTTAGTGCCGGCTGTTCTATCTCGCTCACAAGGCGCCATCATTTATGATAGACTTTGGTTCTTTGGTGGTAGCGGACTTTCCGCTATTTTTGCTTGTGAGCAACTTCTTAAGTATCCGTTGACCAACGCTACTGTTATAGCGTATGGTAACATCACTCGCACGGTAGTGCAAAGTACGGATAATTTGAACGAGCCATTCGCGGCTTTAGGCATTCCATATTGGAAGACCAGTTACGAGCTGTAATTTTATAAAATGCAGTAGACTTGCCATCGTCGCCCCAAATGGTTAGATTATCGTTATGGTAGACCACAACTCCCCCGAAGCATTTTATCAACGCGCCACCAAAGAAGAAGATCCTCTTGTTTCTTATTTAATAGTGAGAGAATCGATTAATATGAGTGTGGGCAAAATTGCTGCGCAGTGTGCTCATGCCGCTCAAATGCAACAATTAAAATATGATGATCTGCACAAGAGTCTTAACTGGCGTCGCCGTCAGGCATCACCCATGCCTTCTGATGACTTGGAAGTTTCGATAATGAAGTTAGAATCCCTTTATCAGGAATGGGTGGCTGCCGCTGTTCGTAAGGTGGTATTGAGTGCTTCGGAAAAAGAATGGGCTAAACTCAAGAGTGAAGAAAAGAACAAACTTATCGTGATAGATGCTGGTTTGACAGAATTAGAACCGGGCACCGAAACGGTGATGATTTTGTGGCCCATTAGAAAAAGTCAAGTAAGCAAAACCGTTAGGAGGCTTCAGGTTTTGAAATGAAAAAGCCATTCAAGTTAATAGAGGTTAAACCAAGTATATTTTGTCTTGAGTTTAATAATGAATATGATATGTGTATGACTTTTTTGAGATATCAAGAATTTTATGAAAGCCCCTTTAATCAATTTAGAGGTAAGTCTTTTAGAATTTTAAATTTCATGAAAGCATATTCTTTAAAATTTGGAAAAGGTGCATTTACCTATCCAATAGATTGGTCCGGATTTAACCTACCTTCATATGTTATTACTAACATTCGTAAGCTTGGAATCCCAGATCCCAACGATTATGATACTGCTATGTGGCAAGTCTACCAACACTGTAAAAAACAAGCAAATGGTGACAAGTTTTACATCATTGGTGTGGTCAAGGGCAACGATGCTTTGGACCATGAAATTGCCCACGGTTTGTTTTATCTCAATTCTGCATATAAAAAAGAGATGGTTAAGCTGGTCAGGCAGATGGACCCAGAGCTGAGAAAGGTAATGAATACCTATCTTCTCAAGGTAGGATACACTCCACGAGTCTTTGTGGATGAAACCCAAGCTAATATGGCAACTACTGGAGACTTCGGCTATTATAGTGAAAGACACACTTTACCGTTCCCGTTAGATTCTATCCCCAAACTCAATGAAGCTAGATTGGTTTTTGAAGAAGTATTCCAGAGATATACAAAATAATTAAATGTAGTTAGCGTCTTGTTGTACCCATATACTAATAATAAAGTATTATTTCATGCCTGCGAAAATTTCCCGAGAGATAGAAAAACAAATTTGCCAATTGTATAATAATGGGACTGGTACCAATGAGATATCGGTTCAATTAAAAATACATCGAGCCACGGTTCAACGCACTTTAATAAGAAGTGGGATTAAATTAAGAAAAACCTCGCCTTATAAGAAAAAGTATAATGTTAAGTATTTTGATAAATATACAGCAGAAAATTGTTATTGGGCGGGGTTTATTTTAGCAGATGGTACTATTCGTTCAGATAGAGACGCCGTTGAAATACATCTACAAAAGAAGGACAAGAAACATTTACTTAAGTTTGCTAAAGCAATAGGTTTTACTGGAGATTTAATTTATGATAAATCAAGTAATGCTTATACGATATCTATCGCTGGTAAGTGGTTTCCTAACGCACTAAAAAAGAACTTTTCAATAGAAAGTAGAAAGTCTTTAACTTCTGTATTTCCTACACAAATACCACAGAAATATTGGACGCACTTAATACGAGGCTATTTTGATGGTGATGGTTGTATAACAAGACAAAGTTGTCCAATTATTAGTTTTATCGGAACTAATATGTTATTACGGTTTTTGTCAGAACTCTTTTATAGTTGGGGAATTAGATTAAAGTCTAAAAATAAATATGCTCCGCTTATAAAAACACCTAATGAACTCATTAGCTTTATTTCTTATTCAGGATTAAATGCACTCAAAATATTGAATCGTATGTATGATTATTCGGCGCCCAATACCAGATTAGATAGAAAATATAAGAGATTTATCAAGTATTTTGGAAATAAATCATGAACAATATTCCCCCGAGTATCACCAATAAAATAGGACAGGGTTTATACAAGATCCCCAATCATCCCCTGACCATCATCAAGGAGAAGATATTTGAATACTTTGATGATCTGGCAAGAATTGAAATTGGAATACCCTATGTGTTGGTCGAAAATAACTTTGACAGGCTACGTGTGCCCCTAGATCACCCTTCTCGTCATCTCACTGACACTTTCTATCAGGATGAGATGACCTGTCTTCGCACTCATATGACTTGCTATTTATACCCGATTGGCAAGTCACACAGCGGCACTAGCCAGCTTAAGTATATTACCTGTGGCGATGTATATCGCAAAGATGCTATTGATGCCACCCATTATCCGGTTTTCCATCAAGTGGATGCTTTCTGTATCGTGCCTGATGGTATGGATGTTAAACAGGACTTACGTAATAGACTTACAGGTTTGGTCAAACACCTTTTTGGCGATTCGTGTGAATACCAATTTCTAGAGGATTCGGAACATGAGGATGTTTACTTTCCCTTTACGGTTAATTCCTTAGAAGTTAGTGTCAAGTTTCGTATGGAAGATGGTCAAGAGAGGCATTTGGAAGTGTTGGGTGCCGGGACGGTCCATCCAGATATCATGAAAGATCTGGGATTAGAGAATCATCAAGCCTGGGCTTTCGGTTTGGGATTAGAGCGCTTGGCTATGGTGATGTTCGATATCCCCGACATTCGACTTTTCTGGAGCCAAGATGCCCGTTTTCTAAATCAATTCAAGGCAGGAGAGATTACTAAATTCAAGCCCTTCTCTAAATATGAAGTATGCTATAAAGACGTTTCTTTTTATGTGAGCGATAAATTCTCTTATAACGATATGTGTACTATCGCTCGCGATGAGGATAAAGATAGCCTGATCGAATCGATTACTTTAATCGACGAATTTGAGAAAAAGGGGCGCACCTCACAATGTTATAGGATTACTTACCGTTCGATGGAGCGCACTTTGGTCAATGCAGAAGTAGATAAAGTGCAGAAAAATATTCGTCAAAGATTGACCAAAGAATTAGAAGTGGAGATACGATAATGGGAGTAGTACACTACAAATGCGATACCTGTGGACGTAGCTTTTCAGATTGCGGTAAGTTTTTTGCTTGTTTCTCTTGCAGGGGCAAGTTTTGTTCCGATGACTGTGGTGGGAAGCAGGTTATCCCTCATCCTGAAGATCCTCCGAATATGGAAGAAGAAACAACTTGCGTTTTGTGTCGCAAAGAATCTGCTACTGATTTTCAACTCCTTCACTTTCTCTTAAAACACATAAAACTGACGTATGAACAAGCCATGGAGTTATATCGTAATGCTGATCGAGAATAAGGAAACCTTCCAAGCTCGGGTTCAACCCTATTTTAGCCCATCAGAACAGCTGGATATTAAGCTGGCTTATTGTCTGGCTAAATTTGGGCATCGTGCTCAAATTAGAAAAGAGCTGACGGAAGGTAAGCCTACTCGCTACTTTGAACATGTAAGAAGGGTGGCTATTATTCTCATGGATCAGATGCACATCCATGATCGAGATATGATCATTGCCGCTTTGTTACACGACTCTTTAGAAGATACTCGTGATTTATCGGCTGAACTTTTAGAGCATTGTTTCGGTTCTCATGTAACCGGTATGGTTAGATTATTAAGCAAATTGCCTAAAGAGGGGTATTGCGATCGTTTACGCAATTGCAAAAATTGGAAAGTAATTGCCCTCAAAATGTGTGATAGGTTAGATAATCTACGATCACTAATGGTGCCAGGAGTTAGCGTAGATTTTCAAAAGAGGCAAATTAAGGAAGCTAAAGAAATTTATATTCCATTATTTGATAGTATAGCTTTGTTGGTTCCTCCCGAGCATTTGGCTAATGTGTTAGCAGTAAAAGATGAGATTAGGGATTTAATTATTAGATATAGCACCATCATTGAGTTACAAGAGATGCCGGCATAGCGGGACTATTTATTAAATAGTTGGGGCTTGACATTTCCGCAAGATAGTCTTACACTATCTGTGCGCTCAGGGCGAGGTGCGTCTCCCGCATGAGCTGCCTCATTTTTTAACTGGATCGCACTTACCCAAGGCAAATAATCATGGAATGGAAAATTGAACGGGTCTTCGAAGACCTAGAATTACACATTAGGGCTGGTTTGGTCAATAGTGCCGTCATAGATTATGAAGTACGCGGTTTGTTTCTTCACGACGATGGTAATGGTGCACCACTCAAATTTCGTACTGAAGATGGAGATATGACTATCGACCTTGATCGGGCAGAGATATTAGTCAAAGGTAGCATCAAATGGGATGGCTGTTCTCATAATACTTTTGGTGATAGAAATGGATATATTCATGCTTGTTCTAGATCTGAAATGGTTAGATTTGGAGAATTATTCAATAAGCTGTTTGAAATAGCGCAAGAACTAATGCCAGGCAATGGTGATTATTTAGGGTGAACATGAATGGTCCATCTAAGTAGAATTGGATATTATAAAATCTTTTTCCCATATGTGCACGATGATATAACCTGCATCTTTTAGAATCTTTTCTCTTTGTATAGTGCGCGCATATAATTCTCCAAATGTTTTCTTTACAGCTAAATTGATTTCATGTGAATCGTATTTATTTGGATTACCATGCCAATAATCTCCGTAAAACTCATAGATGGTATTTGTTTGTGGATCGAATCCATCCAATTTGAATAATTTGCCATCTATATATAGTTTCACTTGTCTTTGCTCTAGAGGAATAGACAGGCTATCTAACCAAAGAATTTCTTTACGGGAGATCATGTTGCTGCATTTTGGACAGCCACTACCATTCAAATGCGTGTCAGGAGATTGTTCAAATTGTCCATGTTTAGGACACACAATTTTTACCTTAGTTTTTGCGTTATCATAATCGGTTAGGGAATAGTCATAATAATTGTTATGTATTTCACCCGCCTGTTTGATAAAAATTTCTGTGGTTGACTTTTGTACAGACGATATCGTTTGTGCCATGCATTTAGGGCAGCCGTGTCCGCGTAGATGATTATCTGGTGTTTGCTCAAAAGAGCCGTGCTCTAAACATATAATGCGAACTTTTGTGCGAGCGTTTTTATATTTTACCATAGAATAATCATATCTATCACCATGATCGTTTTTACTTTTTGATATGAATAATTGTGAGTTTTCTTCAATGTTATTATGCGAACATAGTGGACATCCTCTACCCTCTAAATGTTTATATGGCTGTTGGTAGAACGCACCATGTCTATGACAAATTATCTTAACTTTGGTCGTTCCGTTTTGATAATAGACTTTTGAGTAATCATATTTTGTTCCATGAACCTTTTGCGATTTTTCTATAAATTCTTGAAGTGTAAGTTTTTTCATACTGATATATGAGAATATACCCAGGGATCGTAAGGTAGTATTTATGAATAGAATCAAAGAATTAGAAAACAAAATATATCAGGCTCGACACGATTATTACAATAACCAGCCAAAAATCAGCGATCGTGTTTACGATGCCTGGGTGGACGAGTTGCGTCTGTTGGATCCCACCAATAAGGCAGTGACCGCTATTGGAGCCCCAATAGTTCCTTCAGAATGGCAAAAAGCCAAGCACCAAATCCCGATGGGAAGTTTGGACAAGGTCAATACGCCAGCCGAATTGACCAAATGGGTAGAAGATACCTATCCTGATGGTAAACTTTGCCTTGTTGAAAAGTTAGATGGACTTTCTATTGAGGTCATTTATGAGAACGGTAGTCTAATTCAAGGGATAACCCGAGGCGACGGCGAAACCGGAGAAGATATTACTGTTAATGTGGTTAAGATGGGTGGTGTCAAATCTCATCTCAAAGAAAAGTTTACTGGATCTTTGCGTGGTGAAATCATCATGTATAAGAGCACTCACAAGCAGTGGTTCGCGGATAAGGCTAATCCACGTAATGCAGCTTCGGGTACCAGTAAACGATTGGATGGTGTGGGTGTAGATAAGCTCAATATCTTGTTCTATCAGGTATTGGGAGATGTAGATTTCAAGAATGAGCAAACCCAATTCGTCTGGCTTGTAAACCAGGGACTGGATACCCCTAATTGGTGGGTAGTCAAGACTGCTGATGAAGTCAATAAATTTTGGCGTAAATATCAAGACGAAAATCGTGAAAAGTTAGATTATGATATTGATGGTTTAGTAGTTCGTATAGACAACCTAGAAAAGCAACTTGCTTTGGGCGAAAAAGATCTTCGACCCAAAGGAGCTATTGCTTTTAAGTTCGATAACGAGGCTCGTGAGTCGGTTATTCGAGATATCATTTGGCAGGTAGGTAATAGTGGGCGTATTACTCCGGTGGCTGTGGTAGACCCGGTGCAACTGGTGGGTGCCACAGTAACCAGAGCGAGTATGTATAACTTGGCTTATATTGAGGAATTGGGTATAGATATTGGGGCTAAGGTATTGGTGGCTCGTGCTAACGACGTTATCCCCCGTATTGAAGAACTAATTAAGGGTACGGGCACTATTGC
>Ga0187801_10000005_pt1 | contig 43842 bp, 51 predicted proteins | sample NC_wetland_sal_i_10_FD_132465 | JGI IMG/M metagenome (GOLD analysis project Ga0187801, IMG submission 132465) | Wetland sediment microbial communities from Neuse River Estuary, North Carolina, USA - Control_1 | ecosystem: Environmental > Aquatic > Freshwater > Wetlands > Sediment | place: USA...
AGGAAAATCAGCAACTTTCCTAATTGGACGAACTGTCTTGAAATGATAAGAAACGGCAGGCCTACAGACTTAAAATCCCTTGGGGGAAACCCTGTGCGGGTTCGAGTCCCGCCGTCCGCACCAATAAAATTACGGCGCAATTGTCTCGCGAGGCTTGTAAACTCGGCTGCGAGGCTATCGTCTCCAGACGGTTCGGCTCGCCCTGCCGCTCGGGCCGTTCAACGCATTGGGTGAAGGTCAAAATCCGAAAGCGCCAGCGGCAAAGCGCGAGGCACGGGAGGATTGGGGGCGATTGTGAGGCTTCTCCGGGCCTTTGTCCGCTCTCTATGTGTTTTGTGGGTGCCCCTTACTCCTCGCGTGAGAGTCGCTTTAGGACTATCTCGCCGACAACATAAAACCACAGCCAAACAACGCCGCAACCGATTAAAGCCAGACCTACCCCGAAAGGCCTGTAACGGCCGTGAATACCTGAATATCTGACAAACAGTTCCTCATACAGAACGTAAAGACCGGCGCAGATCAGTCCGACCGAGACAATAAAGTTCATAAGCCGCCGCATGACTTCGTATCATAACTGAGTCGGCACCCTGTGACTTCGCCTAATGCCCGCGCGCTTCCCGCCGCCGTGGTCCGTCGAGGAACAGCCCGTGTGTTTTGTCGTCCGCGCCCTGCCGCTCGGGCCGTTCAGCGCATTGGGTGAAGCTCAAAAATCCGAAAGCGCCAGCGGCAAAACGCGAGGCACAGGAGGATTGGAGGCGATGGTAGTTATTGAACTCAGTAGTCTCCTGGGCGCGGTTCTCGTTCGCGTTTTCTCAATTTCCTCTCGTCGCGCACGCTTCCTAAAATTGCGGCGAGCGCGATGACGATCAATCCGACAACGCACAGGCTGAGAGCGACAGTGAAGAATAAGATGAGGAATGCCATTCTCAAAACTTAGTTAATTTCGCGAATGCAAACAAGCGAGCGGGTCCTCAATGGAATAAGCAAACAGCCGTTGCGATCGGTCTTGCGGCTTGAGCGGGCGCCTTGTCTGCCCGCAGCGAGAAGGCGTGGTAGGGCCGCCATACTTGCTATGCCAAACCCGCCAAAAGAGAAGGCCGCCCGTTGAGGCGGCCACAAATTTCCTTCCTTTTAGTAGCGATACCAGCCGTGGTGGCGGTGATGGTAGTAGCGAGGATAGTAGGCGTAGTAGCGATGATGGTAGTAGCGATGATGGTAGTAGCCGTAGTAGCGATGATGGTAGTAGCGATGATGATAGCCGTACCAAGCTGCGGCTGGGACTGTGCTGCTCGCCGCGATTGTGCCTATAACAGCTAATGTCGTCGCGATTTTCCCTAAGGTTCGCATTATGCTCCTCCTTGGTTTCCGAGAAACAACGCGGAACTAAGGTTGGCAGTTGCATTGATGGAACTTGAACGGCGGTTCATAAATGTCTGGAACGAACTTTGGCCCATGCAAGGTTTTTGTTTTGACGGGCGACCTCCACCCCCTCTTTGTCAAAAGCCGCCGCCTTAGTCCGTCGAAGTCACGCGCGAGGCGGAGGAAGATTGGGACACTGAACAACCGATGATGACCGTGACGCAAACCACCCGCTTGCTGGCTTGGGTCATCGTCGGGCTAATCGTGCTCGGAATCCTGTTGTATTTGTTTGGCCCGGCGGCGCTGAGGACCGATGAGCTAATCGTCATCGGTTTATTGATCATCGGTCTAATCTGGTTTCAAGTCTGGCTCCGCCGACGCGGCCAATGAAATCAGAACGCCGCCTCCCGTCACCGCAGTGCTAAGAAAACACCCGCTTGCCTTCCCATAGCAATGCGCGCTGTAGTACGAGCGGCGTAACACGGGAGTGCAAGATGGTACGAGCGAGCCAGTATCATAAGTCTGATTGCTGGATTAACCCCTGCATCTGCACAAAGCGGCGGAGGTTGCGAACAATGGTGTCGCGCCAATCGTTGTTCCGCCACGGGTGGCATAGGTTATGCAGCCGGCGGGTCGCAATGCATGCCCAAGTGTGTTGCTGCCTGTAGAGAAAAAATGAGCAAACACAAATAAATGGGGCATCGCTTCCCACGACCGTGGTCCGCCAATGGACAGGCTGCGTGTTTGGTTGTTCGAGGTCGCGACGGACAGGCGCTCGCGTAAGTCTATTTCGAGGTGCCGGCGGCGCTGTTGCTCGGCATGTTGCCGCGATCAATCGCGGACAAGGTCTATGACTGGATCGCTGCGCACCGATACAAGTGGTTTGGCAAGCGCGCCACGTGTTTTGTCCCGCGCCGAGGCCGTGAGCCCGCTCAGTTGCCCTTAAGCGACCGATAATAGGGGTCAGGCGTATTGTAACGATTGCTCTGACCGAAGGTGGGACCCTGCTGGACACCGAACTGCACCACAGGACCGCTCGAACCGAACGGTCGGGAGCCTTGACTGGAGCTGTGGTTGTCCGAAGTCGTCGGCTGCTTGTCCGGATCACCGAATGAGTAATTGCCCCCGTCGGGAAAAACGGTTTCCCGACTGAACGCCCATGCCGACGCAGCGGTGAGTAAGAATAGGCCAGCTGCAAACAGGCCGACTGCCAGCCTGGGCCCCATAAATCGGATTATCATGGTTTCCGCATCTCCCTCGAAGCACTGATTGTAGGCTACGCAACCTCTACTGCGTCAAGAAAAACCGTCATGGTCGAAGCCGTAAACATCAAGATCGGCGCCAAAGTAAGGCCGGGGTTCTACTGCTTTAGGTCGATCACCCCATCGGGTAAAGTCGAAAACCCCAAGGTGTGTTTCTGCGGCCGGCCGCGAAGCCAGCTTAAGGAAGATTGGGGGCGATAGCATTCGCGCTAGAAGAATCGGACAATGTTCGCGCCCAATCCAAACCGGCGGCTTCGCGAGACAATCTTTCTGGGGGGCGTGGTGATCGGCGCCGCCGCGCTCGGCGCTGTTGTTCTCTATGCGGCCACAAGTTGGCTGTGGCTGGTCGCACATCAGGGGCTGCATTGACCATGCGCCGCTTCCCAGTCCCATGGTCTGCCGAAGTAACGCAGAACTCTTGCATTGTGTGGGACGCAGGTCGTCGGACGCTTGGCCGCGTTGTTTACTGCGGAAGGGGAATGGCTAATCGCGGTCACAAAGCGAAGATACTGGTGGCCAGACCTAGTTTTATTTTGTTGGCGTCCATAGGTTTTATCGCTGCATCAATGCAGACAGGTTGCGTGCATTCTCCGTCGCCACCGGTGTGGGGTTACTACGATCAATGCGCTGCGGAAAACCCGTCATTTCTTGCAATGGCGGAGTGCGGGAGACAGAAGCGTCTGGCGGAGTGCATCCCCAATAATACCTGTTCGCCGGAAGGTACTGTATTCATGGAGTACATAGACTCGCTGGTGCTGTCGGTAAAAAACAAGAAAATGACGGAAGCCGAGGCTATGCAGCATTACGCCGAATATAAATCCGGTGGGACGTCAACGTGCACTGCGCTCGGCAATGCCGTGAAATGCTACTAGGGCATACCGGGCACGACTCCGCACAACTAGGGTCTGATCAAGCCCGCTGCTGCCATGCCGTCCTCTTGCATCGGATGATTTTGCAATTCGATTTCTTTTGCCTGACGGTCCAAACGGTCGGCCAGATCCGTAAGCTGCAAGCGGCTCGGATTATTCCACGATAGCTGGCTCGCAATGCGGAGGCAGAGCGCGGCTTTTTCTCTGAGGCTGAGTGCATCCATGGTAGGCCTACCACTCAGTGCGGGGTGCGAATAAATACCTGATTCGCCAACTCGCAAAGTTAATTTGAGTTCAGGCGCGCCCGTGGGCCGATGTCGGCACGGTGACAAAGGTCACAGCGGCGTCGATTAAGTGCTGCTTTGGTGATGATCGCACCGTCCCCCGGCGGTGCATCACTCCCTTGGGCCGCCGAAAGGCGGCCCCTTTTTTCCGAAGTCGCTGTGAGGCGGCGCACTCGATTGCGGCGGCGACCGGCTTCGCCTCGTCCTACGCGTCGCTATGCTCCGCGATCGCGGCCTCGAAGCTGTCGACAAAAACCAAGCCGATACCGCGGGTGAGCGCGCCGGCGGTCAGCGCAGCGGCGCCGAGACCCCAAACCAGCCCGCCCGGAACGATCCACATCAGGGTCGAGGATGCCGCAAGCCCGGCACCGGTCGGCACCGCGCCGGCGATTAAGGCGATGATCAGCGAGCGCGTGCGGTCGCGCTGGAATGGCAGGCCGTAAAGTTCGCTGAGCCGTTTGACCATGCGCAGATTGACGGCGGTGACGCTCGCGATATTGGCCGCCGGCAGCGGTACGAGTCCGCCCAGAGCCGCGTAATTCTTATGGCGATCGACGATCCGGCGCGCCAGCGCGCGCCGGCGCGCGGCCAAGGGATCGGTGGCGCGAGATTTTGGCTCAAGGCGCGGCTCGGACGGCTCTTGCCTGATTGGATCGTTCACAGTGTCGGGCATAGCGGCGGGCGCGGCCTCACTCTTCGGCTCGGGCTCGACCGCGTCGAACGCCATAGCAGGCGGGGCGACGTGGGGCGGCACTCGGCCTTGTTCATCCGCCGCAAAGCCGGCGGCGATCTGTTGCAGATTGGCGATCGAGCGCGTGATCGCCTTGGGGAGCGGTTTGCGTCTCATGCGGCGGCCTGCTGGGCGCCGAGCACCATGTCGACCTCGTCTGCTATCGCGGCAATCTCGCGAGCGGCCGGTCCCTTCCAGCTGATCAGGCTTGGCGTTGCGCCCCACAAGGACGCTTCCGGATAAGCGACGCGATTGGTCATCTCACTGTGCAGCACCGGCAGGCCGGCGGCGGCGAGTTCGGCGCGAATATGCTTGGCAATCACGGACTCGCGCGTGGTCTGGGTGAGAATGCAGCGGAACAGCGGTCGCCGGCCGTCGGCGCGTTCGGTCAGGAGGCTCAAAGTGTCGAGCATGCGATCGACATCGAATGGCGATGGCTTGACCGGCACGAGCAAAAAGTCGGCCGTGGCGAGACAATCGAGCGTGGTCTTCGAGCGGAAGCCCGGCGTGTCGATGATGACCAAGCCGCCGCCAGCAGCGAGCCGCCGCGCGGCATTTGAAGCTTCTTCGCTGGCGTCCTCGATCACGGCGACGCCGCCGAGCGCGCGCTCGCGCGCGACAAGCCGGGTGATCGAGCGCTGCGGATCGGCGTCGATCAGGGTGGGGCGCCGCCCCCGCAAATGCCAGTGCACGGCGAGGCAGCTGGCCAGCGTGCTCTTGCCGCTGCCGCCCTTCATGGTGGCTACCGTGATGATCATGTGCCGCACCCCACGGTCTCGCGATAAGCCCGCGCCAAGCGAATCAGCACGCGCAACGGTATCGGATTCGCCGCAAACTGCCTATTGCCGCTGGATTGGTTTGGAGCCGACCGCGCGCAGACTTTGAGACGAAATCAGAGGGAAAAGCGGATCGTGACGGGGACCGGGCGGCGTCCGGCAGGCCTAAATAGCGGCCGCCGCACGCGGTAGCGCGGCAGCAGATGTCTAATCAGGCCGAAACCGCCGAGTAAGAGGCTCGCCCACACCGCGATGCTGAAATAAAGCGACATCCAGGCAATCTCGTCCCGCCAGCGCGCGATGTCGTGGGTGACGATCCAGCGGCCCGCCAGATCGTGCAGCCCGGCCAACAGCCCGAGCACCGGCTGGCCGCTGGCCGTCGCCGCTTGCCAGCGCTGCAGATACATCGGCACGTCGATCGTCACCATGAACAGCACATAGCCGGCGGCGCCGGCGGCCGTGACGACGATGATCCAGCGAACGATGCCATGGAAGCTTGCGGCGAGCCGGATCAGCGCTGCGGCGACCAGCGCGAAGGCGATCGTCCACAATGAATTTTCCAGTACATTGCCGAGGAAATTCGTCGAGATCACCGCGTACCACGAACAAATTTCCGCAAGTGCAATCAGCGGCAGGATCAGCTTCGCAATATTTTTTGCCGCGTCGGAATGCGCGATCCGGCCAAGTTCGCGCAGAATGATGACCCATTGAATGGCGAAGCAAAGCTCCGCCAGCGTCGCCACCGACCGGCCGATCAGCACGCTCGAAAGCCAAGTATTGAACAGGCAAATTCGCTCGACATCGGCGCGCGGCAGCAAGGAGCGGAAGGCGCAGCCGAAGACATAAACGGCGCTAAGAAGCGCCAGCGGCTCCGCGGCGAAGATTGCATTTGCGGCGCCAAACGGGTTGGCGCGGTAAACGGCACGCAGGCCGACGAGAAGCGCAATGTTCAGCGCGCTGACGGTGACCAGAAAACTCCACCACAACGCCACCGGATTTGACCAATCCAACCAATCGAAATGCATTTGGCACTACTCAATGCGCGTCACCTCCCCCTCATCAGACTGTAACAGTAACGACACATATGGCTAGACTGAGATTGGTGATGATCGGCGTCATGCCATTCATTGCCATGCCAACACTGCGCCCTTGGAGAAAAACGGCGACGATGGCAGGACGCGAAAAACCAAGGAGTTTCGGTGGCTTGCCACATTTGCGGCGCATCGGGCTGTCACAGCGAGGGTGGCCTTCGCACAAATGATATTGCGCGGGGCGGGTAGGGCGACGGGCCTCTCGATGACAAACCCGAACAAGTTCGATCGGCCACCAAAGGCGGCGGTCGCTCATCGGGGCTGCGCCGGATGGCGGAGCGCGCTGTCGAGCTTTGCCCTGCTTGCGCTGAGCGGCTGCGGGCTGAGCGATGGCGCTGGCGCGCTATTTGTCGATCCCGGCCGCTACACGCTTTACCACTGCGATGATCTCGCGGCGCGGCGCAAAGTGCTCATAGCGCGCGAGAACGAACTGCGCGGACTTATTGAACGCGCAGGCGAAAGCCCCGGCGGCGCGGTGATCGGTTCGTTCGCCTATCGCAGCGACTACGATTCCGTGCTCGCCGAGGAAAAGCTGCTGCAGCGCAATGCGGCCGAGAAGAATTGCAGCTTCGCGTCTCCGCTGCAAAGCGATCAGACAATCCGTTGACGGGTCGCCGCTGACGGACCGCTTGGGCGCGCTTCACTGCATCATAAGTCCGTAGGCTCCCGCGAATCCGGCGACCGCCAGCGCCACCAGCGCGACAGCGCTCGCGGCGGTCGCCTTGCCGCCGGCGAAACCGGCGGCATAGGCGGCCTTCAAGATATTGTTGGAGGAGGCCGCGATCAGGATCGCAGCGGCCAGCGCGGCGTTCTCCACGCTTGTGATCCCGCCCTGCGCCAAATTGAGCACAAAGGGGTCGATGTCCGAGATGCCGACAATGGCGGCCAGCGCGTAGATGCCGGAAATTCCGAGCTGCGATTTCACCAGTACGGTCGCCAGCGATACCGCAACGAAGAGAAGGGCAAAGATCGCGGCGGCGCCGAGCTCAAGCGGATTGGCGCCGGCGGCAAGATGAATGGCTTGCGCGGATTGCTTTTCCGCACCGATACGCCAGCGATATTGCACGGCGCAGAATATGAAACCGGCGGCCGAAAGCGCGCACATTGGCATGAGTAGCGCGCGCGCCAATCCCCAATTGAAGACGGCGACAATCGCCAGGATGCGCAGATACATGATCGCGGTTGCGAGCGTAATGCCGGCCTGCGCTTGCCGCCGCAGCGCTGGCTCGGCTTTGGCCTGGCGAGCCAGTACGACGGTCGTCGCTGTCGAGGAATAGAGCCCACCGAGCGCGGCCATCCAAAGGCCGCCGGCGGCCGCCGCCCAATAACGCTGCGCGAGATAGCTGACATAGGAAAACGTGCACACGACGACGAGCGCGAGCCAGACTTGGCGCGGGGTGATCGGGGTGAGCGTGGTGACCGGCTGGTTCGGTAACAGCGGCAGTACGATTCCGGTCAGGACCAGGAATTGGCCGGCGGTGACGATTTCCTTGATTTCGAGCCGCCGCGCCAGCGCGTGCAGTTGCTCGCGGCCGGTGAGCAGAAGCACCGCGACCACCGTCATCGTCACCGCGATCCACGGCGGCAGCGCCAATGCGACGGCGCCGAGCAAGTAAGCATGGATATTGAGAATGGGCACAACGATGCCGACATTCGGCTCGCCTTGCTCGTCGGCGGCTCCGACATGGGCCCGGTAATAGACGATGAGCCAGGCGCCGAGAACAAGAAGGCCGCCGGTGAACGGAATGAATCGGCTTGGATCGAGCAGATAAAGCACGCCGCCGGCCAGAGCGAGCATGGGGAAGGTGCGAATGCCGCCGGGCCGTCGCCGCGGCGACTGCGCGAAAAAGTCTTCGAACGCGAGCCCGAGGAAGAAACTCAGGCCCAGAAGCAGCGCAACGCTGGCCGGTGAGGGTGCTGTTGGCATACGGCTTTGTCCGAGTTGAAATGGCAGTTCAAGAACGGCGACTAAACTATAGGTGAAAGGCCATAAATTGCGAGTAGATCAGTCGAGGTGCCGCGGCGAAGTGACTAGGTCAAAGTGAAATTCGGCGCAGTCGCAACGCATTGACGACGACACTGACGGACGACAACGACATCGCGGCGGCGGCAATCGCAGGCGACAGCGTGAGCCCAAAGAATGGATAAAGTGCGCCCGCCGCGATCGGCACGCCCATGACGTTATAGATAAAGGCAAACAGCAGATTTTGCCGGATGTTGCGCATGGTCGCGCGGGACAGCGCGCGAGCGCGGGCGATGCCGGCAAGATCGCCTTTGACCAGCGTGACGCCCGCGCTCTGCATCGCAACGTCGGTACCGGTACCCATCGCCACCCCGACATCGGCCTCGGCAAGTGCCGGGGCATCATTGACGCCGTCGCCGGCCATCGCGACCACGCGCCCCTCGCTGCGCAGGCGGCGCACGATCGCATGTTTCTGTTCAGGAAGAACTTCCGCTTCGACCTCGCTGAGGCCGAGCTTGGCCGCGACCGCCTGCGCGGTGGTGCGATTGTCCCCGGTCAACATAACGATGCGGACGCCGTCCGCCTTGAGGCGCTTGAGCGCCGCCGGCGTGGTCGCCTTGATCGGATCGGCGACCGCAATGAAACCGGCGGCCCTGCCATCAACCGCGACAAACATTGCGGTTGCCCCGTCGCGGCGAAGCTCATCGGCGCGGGTTTCAAGGCTTGCGCTATGGACACCGAGAGCCTTCAAAAGTCCGGCATTGCCGACCGCAACTTGGCGCTGACCGATTTTTCCGCTGACGCCCTTGCCGGTTGCCGAGCGGAATTCGCTCACGGCGTCGATCTTTATGCCGCGCGCTGTCGCGGCAGCGACGACCGCGGCAGCAAGCGGATGTTCGCTCGCTTGCTCGAGACTCGCGCCGAGCGATAAGATTGTCTCTTCGTCGAAATCCTGCGCTGGGATTACCGCAACCACGCGCGGCTTGCCTTCGGTCAATGTCCCGGTCTTGTCCACGACCAGCGTGTCGATTTTTTCGAAACGCTCCAGCGCCTCGGCATTTTTAATCAAGACGCCGGCGCTCGCGCCCTTGCCGACGCCGACCATGATCGACATTGGTGTCGCCAAGCCAAGCGCGCAGGGGCAGGCGATGATAACAACCGAAACGGCGGCGACCAGCGCATAGGCGAAAGCCGGCGGCGGTCCGAACATCATCCAAGCGATGAATGACGCGGCTGCGACGATGATGACCGCCGGCACGAACCAGGCGGCGACGATATCGGCGAGCCGTTGAATCGGCGCACGGCTGCGCTGCGCTTGCGCGACCATTTGGACGATACGCGCCAGCATCGTATCCGACCCGATTTTCTCGGCGCGCATGATGAGACTTCCGGTGCCGTTGATGGTGCCGCCGATCACTTTGGCGCCCGGTGCTTTCTCCACTGGCATCGATTCGCCGGTCACCATGGATTCGTCGATCGCGCTATGACCCTCGGTGACCATGCCGTCGACCGGCACGCTGTCGCCCGGGCGCACGCGCAAGCGATCGCTGACCTGAACCGCTTCAAGCGGCACGTCTTCTTCAAGTGGCATGTCTTCGTCGCCGCCGTCGGCTCGGATACGCCGCGCCGTTTTCGGAGCGAGATTGAGCAGAGCGCGAATGGCGCCGCCGGTCTGCTCGCGTGCGCGCAGTTCCAAAATTTGGCCGAGGAGAACAAGCACGGTGATGACGGCAGCGGCTTCGTAATAAACTGGAATGACGCCGTCTTGCCGCAAATTCTCCGGGAACAGGCTAGGCGCGAAGGTCGCGGCGAGGCTGTACAGATAAGCGGTGCCGATGCCGAGCGCGATCAGGCTGAACATGTTCAGCGATCGGTTGCGCACCGACACCCAGCCGCGGACGAAGAATGGCCAGCCCGCCCACAGCACGACCGGCGTAGCGAGCAGGGACTGGACCCAGATTGACAACTGCGGCGCGACAAAATGGTGGAGGTTCAGCCTGGGAAAGTGCGCGCCCATTTCCAGGATGACGACCGGAACGGCGAGAGCGACGCCGATCCAGAACCGCCGCGTCATGTCAATCAATTCCGCGCTTGGGCCGGTCTCTTCCCCGCCTGCCAGTGGCTCCAGCGCCATGCCGCAAATCGGGCAACTGCCAGGCTGCGTCTGCCGGATCTGCGGGTGCATCGGGCAGGTGTAGATGGTGCCCGCAGGTGCACTTCGCGGCCAGCGGCCGCCGGCGGAGAGGAATTTCTCCGGCTGCCCCGCGAATTTCGTCAGGCAGCGCGCCGAGCAAAAATGATAGAGGTGCCTGCCATGCTCATAACGATGCGCCGATGTCGTGGGATCGACCTTCATCCCGCACACCGGATCGATCTCACCTGAAAACTGCGCCGGCTGTCGCACGATCCTGAACCGCCTTGAAACAGATACCCCGTGGGGGTATATAAGACGCATGCGAACACTTGCCAAGAGTTCCGTGCTCAAACGGCTGCGGCGGATCGAGGGCCAGGTGCGCGGCCTTGCGCGCATGGTCGAAGACGATCGCTACTGCATCGATATTGTGACCCAGCTTTCCGCTGTACGTGCCGCGTTACGGCGCGCCGAGGAGGAGATTCTGGCCGACCATGCGGCGCATTGCGTTGAGAATGCCATCGCGTCCGGCAACAAGACCGAACAGCGCCGCAAGGTCGGCGAGCTAATCGACGTCATCTCGCGCAGCAATCGATGAAGAGGCCGAGCCGCAGCGCGCGCCCGTCGCGCCCAAAGCGGCGCGCCTTATCCATCGCGATCAAGCGCGCCTACGATAAGCCGAGCTCACAAGACGGCGTGCGCATTCTCATCGATCGGCTTTGGCCGCGGGGACTCTCCAAGGCAAAACTGAAAATCGACGCCTGGCCGCGCGAGCTCACGCCTTCGACGGATTTACGCAAATGGTATGGCCATGAGCCGGCGCGCTTTGCCGAATTTCGCCGCCGCTACCGCGCCGAACTCGCCGCGCGTGTGAAGGAGCTCGGCGCATTGCGCGCGATGGTGAGAGGCCGCGCCGCGACGCTTATAACGGCCACGCGTGAGGTCGATCTCAGCCATGCCGCGGTGATGCGCGAGATCATGCAGCGAAAGACGAAATAGCGGCGAAGCTCAACCGAATTTTCTGCGCGCCAGCGCCGCGCCGCGTGCGAGCGCTTGCAGCTTCGCTGCGGCGATGTCGCGGCGCATCGGCGCCATGCCGCAATTGGTGCACGGGACGATCCGGTGTGGTGGAACAAATTCTGCCGCCGCGGCAATGACTCCCGCAACCTCTTCGGACGTCTCGATCGCGTCATTGGCGACATCGATCGCTCCGATCAAGACATCCTTGCCCTCGAGAAGATTCAGCACGCTCATCGGCACGTGCGAGTGGATGCACTCCAGCGACACCTGATCGATGCGGCTCTTGGCCAATGCCGGAAATAACTTTTCGTACTGACGCCACTCGGCGCCGAGCGTCGCCTTCCATTGAATATTGGCGGGGATGCCGTAGCCGTAGCAGATATGGACCGCGGTCTTGCAGGTGAGCCCCTCGATGGCGCGGTGCAGCGCCTCGATGCCCCAGCCGGCGGCGGCTTCCATATAGACGTTGAAGGCCGGCTCGTCGAATTGGATGACGTCAACGCCGTCGGCGGCGAGCCCGCGCGCCTCTTCGTTGAGCAGCGCGGCGAAAGCCATCGCCATCTTCACCCGGTCGCCATAATGGGCATCGGCGATGGTATCGACGATCGTCATCGGGCCCGGCAGCGTGAATTTAAGTTTTTTTCTGGTATGGACGCGGGCGAGCTGCGCTTCGCGGGCATGAACACGGGCTCGCAAGCGCAGCGGGCCGACCACGGTCGGGCACATCGCTTTGTAGCGATCGTTGCGGATGCCCATCTCGATGCGCTTGTCGAAGTCGATACCGTCCACCGCTTCGAGAAAGCCATGCACGAAGTGCTGGCGCGCCTGCTCGCCGTCGGTGACAATATCGATCCCGGCATCCTCCTGAATTTTGAGCGCCAGCAGGGTGGCATCGTCCTTGGCGGCGGCGAGTTCCTCGCCTTCAAGCCGCCACGGCGCCCACAGTTTTTCCGGCGCCGCAAGCCAGGCCGGCTTGGGCAGACTGCCGGCAATCGTGGTCGGAAACAGCGTTTCGCCTATGGCCATGGTGCTGCTTGTCGCGTCGATCAGGTGATCGACAATCCGGCGGGTGGACGCCAATCATACAGCCAATCGTAATTCCGTAAGAGTCGTTCGCCGCCCAGGAACCGCATCGCCGTGTTCCGCAACATAGCCGCGGCGCCGGCGCGGTGATAGCGCTTGCCGTTGCGCGCGGCGAGCCGCTGCACTTTGCGGGTGCGGCCGCGCCTGATCGCCGAATAGCTTTCCCAGGCGGCAGCCGGATCGTCAGGCATTCTAGCGAGACACTGCGCCGCAACGGCGGCGTCTTCGATGGCCATGGCCGCGCCTTGCGCCAGGAACGGCAGCATCGCATGCGCCGCGTCGCCCACAAGTGCGGCTCCGCCTTGCGCGAAACTCGTGAGCGGTTCGGACTCATACAGCGCCCATTTCAGCCAGGCGTCCGGCGCGCGGAAGACGGAATGCGCTTGCGGCGCCCAGCGCCGCGACGATAGCCGCGCCAATAGGTCGATCCGGCTTGCCGGTTCGCTCCAACCCCGACCGCTCCAATCATCGGCGGTGATCACCACGACATTGATGAGCTTGCCGCCTTTCACCGGATAATGAACCAGATGCGCGTCGCGCCCGAGCCACAGATAAACGAGCGGCTCGCGAAACTCGGGCGCAAGTTGCGCCGCCGGCACGAGCGCACGCCAGGCGGTGCGGCCGACAAAACGCGGCGGCGTTTTTGAGGCGATGCGTGCTCGCGTGGCGGACCACAACCCGTCGGCCGCGATCAGTGCGTGGCCGTGTTCGGTCCATAGACCTGTGGCGCCGCGCGCGGAAACGGTGACGCCATGCGGATGCGTGGCAAAATCCTCCATGCTCATCCCGAGCCGGACGACGATGTTGAGGTCTTGCACCGCCGCGTCGCTCAGCGCCGCCTGGAGGTCGCCGCGGTGAATGACCCAGTACGGCGCGCCGTAACGCTGCGTCGCTTCCCCGCCAAGCGGAATGCGCACGATCTCGCGGCCGCTGCGCGCGCCAAGCACGCGTATTGCCGCCGGCGCCACCACGTGCGGCTGTAAACGATCGGCCAGCCCAAGACCGATTAGGATACGTGTGGCATTCGGGGACAATTGGATTCCGGCGCCGGTCTCTTCGAGCCGTTCGGCTTGTTCGAGAATAAGCGCGCGAAAACCATTGCGCGCCAGCGCTAGCGCCGCGGTGAGCCCGCCAATACCGGCACCCACGACGATGACAGTACGCGAGGACGGCAGTGCCATCGCTAATCGGTCAGACTGGTTCGCTTTTCAGCGCGCATTCCGGCGGCCGCGCTTCATTGGGCTTGAGCGCCGGATTGTAGCGATAAAGCGTCGAACAATAAGGGCAAACGTATTCGTTGTCGTCGCCCATGTCGCAAAAGACGTGCGGATGATCGAACGGCGGCAGGGCGCCGATGCACATGAATTCCTTGGCGCCGATCTCTATTTCGGCAACGCCAATATCATTATGGAAATGCGGAACGATATTCTCGGTCATGCTCTTGATTGCTTGCTGGTGATTGCGCGGTGCAGAAAAGCACCATATCAAATACCGGCCAGCTATGGCAGGTTCGGAACTCGATCACAATGGAAAATCGGAACCGGCTTACCGCGCTTGGACGCCATCCGGCGGCGGCCGTAGCTTTCAGCGTGCTGTTCGCGATAGCCGCGGCCTTTTTCCTGCGCGGCGGCGTTGCCGCGCACCAGCGCCTGGCGGCAGCGGACGATCCGGTCGCTGTCACCGAACAGGCGCTCGCAGCAAGCTTTACTCGCGATGTCGCCGAGCGTGAAATCCGCAACGCGCTTGCCGCGGGCGACGTCGATTTGGCGCAAAGCTTTGTCGCGCTCGCGACCGAGCGCAACCTGCCGATCGATCCGGCGCTTGCAAGCCAGGTCAAGGAAACGGATCAGCACACGCTCACCAGCACCGCCGGCCGTTTCGCGCAGGGACTATGGACCGGCGAACCGACCGATATCGCCAGCCTCGCCGGCACCGCGTTTGGCGATCTGTTTGTGTTCGGCGACATCCGCGACGCGGCGCGCGAAGGCACTCGCTACCTGACCGGCCGACAATACGATCCGTGGATTCTCGGCCTTGCCGGCGTTGGCATCGCGATCACCGCCGTTACTTATGCGAGCTTCGGCGCAACGACGCCCGAGCGCGTCGGCGTCTCGCTGGTCAAAGCGGCGCGCCGGACCGGCCGGCTCAATCCGGCGCTTGCCGTGCGCGTTGCGCGCGAAGCGGTGAAGGTCGAAGGCGCCGGCGGCTTGGTTGGACTTGCGCAGAATACCGGGCGCATCGAGGCCAAGGCCGGCAGCCAGGCGGCTCTCGACAGCTTGGCGATCGCGCAAGAGCCGCAGGACATGTCGCGCATGGCGCGGCTCGCCGCGGCCAAGGGCGGCAAGACGCGGGCGACCGTCAAACTTCTCGGCCGCGCAGCGATCGTGCTCACCGCCAGCGCGATCGAGGTCGCGTCATGGTTGCTTTGGGCCGGCTTTGCGCTTCTCGGATTTTGCGCGTCCTGCAAAGCCGCGGCCGAACGCGCGACACAGCGTTATCTCGACCGCCGCAAATTGCGCTACGCAACCGCGCAGGCAGCGCTCATCCCTTGACCAGCGGACAGGCCGGATTGGGCGGACCAAACGCCTGTTCTCCGGGGATGCGCGTGAGGATCTGATAATAGTCCCACGAGTACTTCGAATCCTCCGGCTTTTTGACCTGCACCAGCATCAAGTCGTGCACCATCAGCCCGTCCTCACGTAAACGCCCATTGTGCGCGAAGAAATCCTCGACCGGCATGTCGCGCATCTTAGCCGCGACCTTGAGCGGCTCGTCGGTGCCGGCCGCCTGGATCGCCTTGAGATAATGCATCGCCGACGAATAGACGCCGGCTTGCCACATCGTCGGCATCCGGTTGATCTTGGCGAAGAAACGCTTCGACCATTCGCGGGTTTTGTCATCGGTGTCCCAGTAGAACGACGTGGTCAGCAACAAGCCCTGCGCCGCCTTAAGCCCGAGCGCGTCGACGTCGGTGATCAGCACCAACAAGCCCGCCATCTGCTGGCCGCGCTGGAAAATGCCGAATTCGCCGCCGAGCTTGATCGCATTGACGTTGTCGGGCGGGCCGCTGGCGAGCCCGATGATCTTGGCCTTGGACGATTGCGCTTGAAGAATAAAAGACGACAGGTCGGGGGTCGAGAACGGGTGCGCCACCGAGCCGATCACCTTGCCGCCGTTCTGCACGATGACCTGCGTCGCATCGCGCTCCAGGGCGTGGCCGAAAGCGTAATCGGCGGTGAGGAAAAACCACGTATCGCCGCCGCGCTTGACGACCTCTTGCGCCGTGCCGACCGCAAGGGCGTGCGTGTCAAACACCCACTGCATCGTATAGGCCGAGCAGAATTTGCCGTGGAAATCGGCGGTGCCCGTCGAGTGGGTGATAAAGAGCTTCTTACGGTCGTTGGCCACCTGCTGAACCGCCAAGCCCACTGCCGAAACCGGCACGTCGACGATCAGATCGACCTTGTCGACGTCGTACCATTGCCGCGCGATGCCTGCGGCAATATCGGGCTTGATCTGGTGGTCGGCGGAAATCACGGTGATGGGTTTGCCCAAAACCTTGCCGCCGAAATCTTCGACCGCCATTTGCGCAGCCGTGACCGAACCGGGACCCGTTGCGGTCGCCGCCGGCCCGGACAAATCGGTCAAGACGCCGATTTTCACGACGTCATCGGAAACTTGCGCGTGTGCCGCGCCAGCGGAGAACACGAGTAAAGCCGTGAGAGCGGCAAGCCGATGCATGAAGGTCCTCCCGTTCTATCTTGCCGCTAGCCTAGCCCGATCCGGAGCCGACATCACCAGCGTTCGCCGGCATTTCCGTTGCGCCTTCGCTTCTGGGCGGCGAGATCGTATGGTCCCGGCATGCCGCAGTTCACGCATGAGGGCGTGGAAATCGCTTTCCTTGACGAAGGGGAGGGCGAGCCAATTGTACTCGTCCACGGCTTTGCGTCGAACAAAGAGATCAATTGGGTCGCGCCGGGTTGGATGACGACATTGACCCGCGCCGGGCGCCGTGCGATCGCACTCGACAATCGCGGCCATGGCGCGTCCAGCAAGCTCTACGACCCGGCCGCCTATCGCAGCGCGATTATGGCGGAGGATGTGCGAGCGCTGCTCGATCATCTCGGCCTGCCTCGCGTCGATGTCATGGGTTACTCGATGGGGGCGCGGATCACGGCGTTCCTGACTTTGGCGCATTCCGATCGCGTGCGCGCTGCGGTCTTGGGTGGGCTCGGCTTTCGCCTGGTCGAGGGTGTCGGATTGCCTGACACGATTGCCGACGCGCTCGAGGCGCCATCGCTTGCCGATGTCGCCGATCCGACGGCTTACATCTTCCGCGCCTTTGCCGAGCAGACCAGATCGGATCTACACGCGCTCGCCGCCTGCATGCGCGGTTCGCGGCAGACGCTGAGCCGCAGTGAGGTTGCCAAAATGGCGGTGCCGCTCATGGTCGCGGTTGGCGAGAATGATTCGATCGCCGGCTCGCCCGAGGCGCTCGCTGCGCTGGTCCCGGGCGCGAAAGCCCTTGTCATTCCCGGGCGCGACCACATGTTGGCAGTCGGCGACCGGGTGTTTAAGTCCGCCGTGATCGAATTTTTGGCGCAGCGGCCCTGATAGGCCATTGAACTGGTTGCATCATTCATTGGCCTATAGGCATAGGTCGATGGCCGGCCCTTGGTATTGGGCATGGTCCCGCCCAATATGATAGAAGGTCCCGCCAGTTTCCGGAGGCTTTGCAATGGCGCAGCATCAGACGCGGCCGGCCATCGACAAGCTCGATCCCGTATGGGCGCGCATTCGTCGCGAGGCCGAAGATATCGTGCGGCGCGAACCGGAGCTCGCCGCGTTCATCTATTCAACCGTCCTGCATCACGACACGCTTGAAGCCGCGATTGCCTATCGATTGGTCGGACAGATCGATCATCCGACATTGTCCGGCGAGTTAATCCGCCAAGCCTATGCCAGCGCGCTCGAGGACATTCCGGCGATCGGCGAGGCCTTCCGCGCCGACATCATGGCGACAGCCGATCGCGATCCCGCCACCCGTCGTCTGATCGAGCCGGTGCTCTACTACAAAGGCTTCCACGCCATTCAGACCTATCGCTTGGCGCATTGGCTGTGGACGAAGGGCCGCCGCGATTTCGCGCTCTACCTGCAAAGCCGCGCATCGGCGGTATTTCAATGCGACATCCATCCGGCCGCCAAGATCGGCCGCGGTATTTTCCTCGACCACGCCACCGGGCTTGTGGTCGGCGAGACCGCGGTGATCGATGACGACGTTTCCATGCTGCACGACGTGACGCTCGGCGGCACCGGCAAGGAAGCGGGCGACCGCCATCCGAAAATCCGCTATGGCGTCATGATCGGCGCCGGGGCCAAAATTCTCGGCAATATCGAAGTAGGCCATTGTGCCCGCATCGCCGCCGGCTCGGTCGTCATCAAGCCGGTGCCGAACAATGTCACGGTGGCGGGCGTGCCGGCCAAGGTGATCGGCGTGGCCGGCTGTCCCGAGCCGGCGCGTTCGATGGATCAAATGTTTCAGGACGAGCTATGAGGGGTGATCGCTGCCGCGGCTTTTCACGTCATAGACCGGCAGCGATGATCAGATATCGTCAGGTTCAATGCCGAAGCTCGCGATGAGCTTCTCATCACAATTGCGGAGATAGTCGGTGGACGTCCAGGAAGTTCGTAAGCTTGACGCTTATTTGAAAAAGCTGTTCGGCAATGCGCGCATCCGCGTGGTGCCGCGGCCGAAGAAAGAGGACTCCGCCGAAGTGTATGTCGGCGACGAGTTCATCGGCGTTCTATTTGTCGACGACGAGGACGACGAGCGTTCCTACAATTTCCAGATGGCGATTCTCGGCGCCGATCTGGAATAGCTCCTTACCTTCTGCCCGGATGCAGTTGCGCCGCCAGCCAGTCGAAGGCCGCTGCAACATTGCGCCAATCGCTCAGCCAGTCGCGCGGAAAACGAATGCTGATCTGCGCGCCATCGAGTGCGCGCTCACTGATGCAGGTACCCGGAACCGCACCGACCGCACGCGTGCAGCGAGCGAGAAACTGTTCGGGATTGTTCGCGGTATAGACGAGATCTTCGCCGTCATAAGGCGTGGCGCTGCGAAACGGCAGAACCGCAAGCCCGTCCGGGCCCGCCGCCGCTTGCGCGGCGACATAGCGCGGATAGATCGTGCGCAGCCGCTCGAGCGGCGGCAGCACTCCGGCTAAGCTCACGATTGTCACGAACAGCCGGTCGTTTTCGGCCTCGGCCAGCGCCGCCGTCGCGTTCTCCTCATCGATCGGGCGATTGTCGCGCAAGCCGCGATCGTTCGGCGGCGGCGACAATTCCGGCCACGAGAAAACGAGATCGATGCGTTCATGCTGGCCGGCGTGGCGCTGTAGCTTGGCTCGGATTGCCGCGGGCGGCACCTCGAACAGTACGCCGCCGACGGTGACCGGCAGGGCCGGCACGTCGAGGGCAGGCGGATCGCTCGGCCAGGTCGGCCACAACAGATAGGAAACGCAGCCCACCGCCGCCGCCACTATCAGCACGAGAATTAGAAAAGGCCCGGTGAGCACGGCGGTCTTGCCGCGACGAGTCTTTGCTCGGGGAAGAACATGCGCAGTCATGCTGCTGCCGGTTCGAAACGAATCACGGCAAACAGTATTGCACCTGTAGCTTAATTGCTAAGGCTTGGAAGGTTCTGGCGCGGCGGTTGACGGCGATGTCGGGGACGGCGCTGAAGTTTGCGCCGCCGGTGCCGGCTTTACCGCCGTAGCGATTTGCGCGGCAAGCGTGGCCGCGATTTTGGCATGCGCGGCGGCGTTAAAGTGGATGCCGTCCCATTGATAAAAGTCGCGCGGCACCGGATCCGGATCATAGACAATGACGCGGATGCCGCGCGCGTGCAGGCGCTGCACCATCGCCGCGATATTGGCGGTGCGCGCTTGTTTGGTGCCGAAGAAACGCAGGTCATTGCCGCCCGGCTGTAGGATGACGATATCGGTGCCCTTGGGCACGGCGGCGTCGAGGCGGTTACGCATGCCGGTGGTGACGTCGCCATTCACGCCGGCATTGGTGACATGGGCATCGATTCCCTTCTGGCGCAGCAGTCGCTCCAGCACGGCCGGATAGGCATTCTGCTCGCCGACGCCGAAGCCGGAGGTGTTGCTGGCGCCGATGGCCACGATACTGAGCGGCCGTGCCTGCAACGGCGCGGCGGCGAGCACGAAGACGGCGGCAATGACGCAAGCGCACAACCGCAAAGCCATCGGCAAAACTCCGGCCAAAACGCGTGAATTGTCGTTGCGCCCTCGCCATCTCCTAGCGGGGCCCGCCGTTCGCTGCAATGGCTGCGCCTGACGATGCCAGAATGGACCGCTTGCCGGCGCGCCGGCAATTTCCGATCTTGGCAGGGCCTGTTGGATTGAATGCGCGCGTCAAGGCGGTACAGCCATGATCTATGAACTCGACGGAATGCGTCCGGAATTGCCGGAGGCGGGCGGCTATTGGGTTGCGCCGACGGCGACCCTGATTGGCAAAGTGCGGCTCAAGCGCGATGCCAGCGTCTGGTTTGGCGCGGTCTTGCGCGGCGACAACGAATGGATCGAGCTCGGCGAGCGCTCCCAGATTCAGGACAATGCCACTTTACATACCGATCCCGGCTTCCCGATGACGATCGGGCCGAATTGCGTGATCGGCCATAATGTCATCCTGCACGGCTGCACGATCGGCGCCAACAGCTTGATCGGCATGGGCGCAATTCTGCTCAATGGCGCGCATATCGGGGACAATTGCCTCGTCGGCGCCGGTGCGCTGATCACCGAAGGCAAGAGCTTTCCCGAACGATCGCTGATCGTCGGCGCTCCGGCCCGCGCCGTGCGGGTCCTCGATGATGCCGCGATTAAGGGGATCGCCGCAGCCGCGGACATTTACGTGCGGCGCTTCAAGCAGTACGCGAAACAGCTCAAACCGATCGGCTGATGCCCCCCAGGCAGCCTTCTCGGCTCGCCGCCCGTTCGCTTGCGCGCCCACTCGAATGTTGCAAATTCAAAAGCTTATCCGACAAACTGAGAATCTCACTTAGAATCTTCTGGGCTTGAGGGGAACTGGAACTCGAGCCGCAGCGTTCCCTGAATGCACGGTTCAAATCGAACACATCTAAAAAAGCTCGAGGCCATTCGGAATAAGCGCCACCGGTGGCTGGCCGTAGATGTCTTGAAGGAGATTGCAAATGACTGTCCAGCAAGCCAAAGTGCTGCGAACCGCTCCGCTGGCAACGCCGACGGACCTCAAGCCGAATGCGGTGCGCGACCTCGCCGGCGCGCTCAATATTCTGCTTGCCGATATGTTCGGACTATACCTGAAGACCAAGAACTTCCACTGGCATGTGTCCGGCCCGCATTTCCGGGATTACCACCTGCTGTTGGACGAGCAAGGCGATCAGATTTTTGCGACGACCGATGCCATTGCCGAGCGGGTACGCAAAATCGGCGGCACCACGCTGCGGTCGATCGGCCACATCGCTCGTTTGCAACGAGTCGCCGACAACGATGCGGATTTTGTGACGCCAATGGACATGCTCGCCGAATTGCGTGACGACAATAAGCAGCTGGTAGCGCGCATGCGCGAGACGCACGATGTGTGCGAAGAGCACGGCGACGTCGCCACCGCAAGCTTGCTTGAGGTTTGGATCGACGAGGCGGAGCGCCGCACCTGGTTCCTGTTCGAGGCGTCGCGTGCAGGTCGGTAATCTCGTCGGTAATCCCGATCGTCCTGTCCAGCAGCCGGACGTTTGCTCTACGTCCCGGGCCGACTTCCAGGGTCAGAAATCACGCGCGCGGCGACAAGACGATGCGCCATTCTCGTGTATTCGATCGTTGCGACTACCCAGTCAGAATAATCCGATCTGAGCCAGAAAGGTCGTGGAATAGCCCCAAAGCAGCAGGGCGCAAAGCGCCAGGACAATAATTTTTCCCGCCATGCTTCCTATGCGTTCCTCAATTGGTGGGACTTGCTGCTCGGGAATGCTCATCTGCGAATTGTGCACGAAGTTGGCCATGCTTCTGCCGTCCTCTTTGTCGCAGTGGACGCGCGCGTTGGCTGGTTCGGCTCTTGCAGGCGAAAAAAATGACCGCAAAAAAATGCGGCCGGCCTTGGGGGAGGCCGGCCGCCGCGAACCCGGTCTGGGGACGGGGAGGGGTGGGGACGTGACCGGGAACGCGTTTCCTTTCTCGTGTGCTCAGCGCGATGATGCGGTGGCCGGCGCCGCGCGCGGCTCGCCGAGCGAAACCCAAACGTTCGGATCGGATTGCGACTGACGCTTCACGAAGCGGTAGCCGGTGTCCGCCCACAACAAGATGTCGTTGGTCTGATTGTCGAGGATGTACTCGCCGCGGTCGGTCTTGGCCGTGAGCATGGCATGGCCGTCGCCGTTGTGATCGCGCACCACGGTCATGAGCAGCGCCTCGCGCGGCCAGCCGGCCTGGATCAAGAGCTTGCGCTTCTGCAACGCATAGTCCTCACAATCGCCGTAGCCATCGTCCGGATAATTCCAGCGTTCGACGACGCCCCAATGATCCATGTCGGTCATCGGCTTGATGCTGGTATTGACGGCGATGTTGATGCGCTTGAGTTCGGTCCAGGCGCGCGTCGATAAGACGACATCGCGCGGCGCCGAAGGTGTGGTGTCGCATTCCGGCGCATATTCGACGCAAAATTCGGCCCAGCCGATCGGCGCAGTCGTGACCGGGCCGATGCCGATATAGGGCGCTCGCTCCTGCGCCTGGCTTGCGGTGGTGGAAGCGAACAGCGCCAGGCCGAACGTCATCAGAATGACGCACGCGGTCGCGCCGCGCTTGGCTCCTGTAACGCAACTCATTGTGACCCCTTCCCTTATTATTGGGGCCACGTTTCGCACAAAGCTTTTGCGGCGCCGCTAAGCGGACCGATTCAATTTTAAGTAAAACGGCTGCAAGTTGCGGCGGGGCACGGGCAAAGCTTTCGCTATCGCGCGATCGGTGTTTGGCGCTGACCGCGTTCAAATTGTCAGCACAACATCGCCCACGCCGGGCCGATCTAGCGGTGCGAGCCACAAAGCTTGCCGACGGATTAAGCTTAACGAAAGGTTGAGATTGGCCGCGAGCGGGCGCCCGCATAGGGTTTGGGCGACGAATATGGGAGGCGAAGGGGCGTGACTGCGCCAGGCCGTGTCAAGGTACGAACCGGGCGTTAATTGCGCATCCGCGCAGGCTGGAAGAGGGAGGACCTTGGTCCTCCCTCTTGTTTTTAGGCTGGAAGACGGCGCTCGGCGGTGGCAATCGCTTGTTCTAGCCGCGACCACGGCCTATCTCGGCACACATCAGGTGCGATCTTGACCGAGCAGTCCGCGGCCAATCCCCGAGAGCCGATCTTCAACGTTCCAGTACCCATCGTGGCGAGTGTCGCGGTGCTGGTGCTAGTGCATGCCGTGCGCGTTTTTCTGCTGACCGACGAGCAGGATATCGATTTTGTCCTAACCTTCGGCTTCATTCCCGCGCGCTATGGCAGTGAAATCGCGATGGGGTCGCTTCCCGGCGGTTTTGCCGCCGATCTGTGGACTTTCTTCACTTACGCTTTCATCCACGCCGACTGGACGCATCTGGGGCTCAATCTGGCCTGGCTCGTCCCGTTTGGGAGCGCGGTGGCGCGCCGGTTCGGCGCCTGGCGCTACGCGCTGTTCATGCTGACCACGGCGGCGCTTGGCGCGATGGCGCATCTGGCTACGCATCTTGGTGCGATTGAACCGATGATCGGTGCGTCCGCCGCTATTTCGGGCGCCATGGCGGCGGCGATGCGCTTTGTGTTTCAGCGCGATGGACGGCTCGGATTTTTTCGCGACGGTGCCGACGCGACACGCCTGCCGGCGCAGCCGCTTGGCGCCACGCTTCGTGACCCTCGGTTTTTGCTGTTTTTGGCGACCTGGGTCGGGTTGAATGCGCTGTTCGGCTTCGGCACCATCGCGTTCGGTGCGGAGGCCGGCCAGGAGATCGCCTGGCAAGCCCATGTCGGCGGTTTTTTCGCCGGTTTATTTTTATTCAAAGCCTTCGATCCGGCGCGGTCATCGCCGGAATTGAACGTCGAGCCAAGCGCTTAATTCCGATCGCGAACCTAAATTCTTGGCGCCATCGTGCTGCACCGCAACGTCCGCAGCGCCAGAATTTGTGGAACTGTGAACGCTCGCCAAACATTAAACTCATTAACCCCCGCTGGCGCCGTCGGCACATCGGCGAGTGAGGGCCTTAGGGAGGCTACGATGACCGTTAGTATCATACTCGCGGCCAAAGGCCGTGAGGTCACGAGCATTGAACCCGGCGTGATCATGAAGTCCGCGGTGGCGCTATTGGCAGAAAAGCGCATCGGCGCGGTCGTTGTGCTCGGCGCCGATCATCGCATCGTGGGTATTCTTTCGGAGCGGGACATTGTTCGCGCCATCGCCGAACACGGCGCTGCCGCACTGGACGAGCCGGTCAGCCGCGCGATGACGCGCAAGGTGTCGACGTGCACCGAGAGCGAGACCATCGCGAGCCTCATGGAACGGATGACGGAAGGAAAATTCCGCCATCTGCCCGTGGTCGATCAAGGCCGGCTCGTCGGCATCATCTCGATTGGCGACGTCGTGAAGCATCGCCTTCGGGAGATGGAACGCGATTCCGCGGCGATGCGCGACTATATCCTCACTGCCTAGCCGGTTAGCTCCAGCGACCGCGCCGGCATATTCCCCCGCCCATCGCGCAAGCGCTATGATGCTTGGCGAAAGGAAATGCACCATGCACTGGGGCAGAATTGCGCATTTATTCTTTGCCTGCGGATTGGCCATCGCGCTGTGCCATTCCGCGGGACTGGCGGCGGGGAGGATCCGCGTCGCGCAAACCTCAACCGTCACCAATTGCATTATGGCATGCAATTCGCAGGCCGCGGCCTGCCAGACCACATGCGTCATCCCGGGCACGGCGTCGACGGGCGCCGCTGCGACCGGAGGCAATGCCAATCAGAGCACGACCTTTCAGCTCAATTGCACGACCCAACAGATCAATTGCCAGACGCTCTGCGGACGCACTTCGCCGTCACCGTAGCGCGGCGCGGGTCAAATTGATCGGCGGATCAGCTTAAATCGGCGATTGATTCGGCGATCGAGTCGATCGCCTTTTCGGTGGCCGCGCGGCCGACCGTGATAGATTCAGCGGCGCGATGAAAATCGAGCCAGCCAATATGGCCGATGCGCGGCGTGATATGCACGTCCGGCGGATCGCCGGCGAGCCGCATGCGGGTGAGGCGGTCCTGCATGATGTTGAAGGATTCCACCATTACCGTGGAGAAGCTCGGCCGGCTGTCGCCCGAGATGATCTGCCGCTTGAGCGCGCGTTCAGCCGTGAACATACCGCGCAGCCGCGCGAAGCCGTTGCGCGCAGGCTCGGTGGGCGCCGTGGGCGGAGCGTCGGTCAAGGCGGCACCGTGGCTCGCGATCGTGGTGCCACGGCCGAACCGGTCTGCATCCATATTGACGGCGATGACGACGCGGGCGCCGAGCGCCCGCGCGGCTGAAACCGGGACCGGATTGACCAGCGCGCCGTCAACGAGCCAGCGGCCGCCGAGGTGGACCGGCGAAAAAATCCCAGGCAATGCGTAGGAAGCGCGAACGGCGAGCGACAGCGAGCCTTTCGTCAGCCAAACTTCGTGCCCGGTCCCGATCTCGGTCGCGATCGCGGCAAACCGGATCGGCAGATCCTCGATTGCCGCTTCGCCGATCGACTCTTGTAGTCGGTTGGCAAGCCGGCCGCCGCCGATGAGGCCCGAGCCGCCGATGCGCACGTCAAGGTAGCCGATAATGCGCCGCATGGTCAGCGAGCGGGCCCAGTCTTCCAAGGTGTCAAGTTGATCGGTCGCATAACAGCCGCCGACCAATGCGCCCATCGAGGTGCCGACGATGATGTCCGGCTTGATGCCGTGCGCCTGCAAAGCGCGCATCACGCCGATATGGGCAAAGCCGCGGGCTGCGCCGCTGCCGAGTACGAGCCCGATGGACGGCCCGCCGCTTTTGATGGCGACGTGACCGGCATCCACCGTTTTGCCCGGAATGTCGATGCTCGCCACGGAAATCCTCGTTAGTTCGATGCCGATCGATTGCGATGCATTATGCCGCAATCCACCCAAGATATGGTGAACACGGCCGCAATTTGGCCAGGGGCTGTATCCGAGTGGGCCAAACCAGCGTCGCGTGGCTTGAAATTGCCGCGATTGGCCTTGAGAAAAATCCGATGGGCGGGCGGGTGTTCAGCGGCTTCCGGCGCAGTGCTGTTGCGTCCGGTCTTATGGCCATTCTTGCGGCCGGCGCCGGCCGTTCTTTGCTGCCCAGCGCCGCGGCGGCCCAAGTGCATAGTCTGGTCGGACCCCAATCCGCCACGGCACCGGCCCCAGTTCCGGGGACCGGATCACCGGGCGCCACTATTGTCGCCCCTATTCCGGCGCCTTCGGCCCCACCGGCGGTACCGCCGGTGGCGCAGGCGGCGCCCAGCGTTCCGGCCGGGAACGTCCTGCTCGCGGTCGCCGCACGTTATGGGCAAAACGCGCCGCCGATCAGCGCCGGGCTTGTTTGGCGCGTCTATGCGGCGAAGCCCGACTCGCCCGGCAATTTCCGCTTGATCAAGGAAGACCGCGCCGCCGCGCCGACATTCACGCTGCCGCCGGGCAATTACGTCGTGCATGCGAGCCTTGGCCTCGCCAGCGCCGCGAAAACGATTCAGTTGCGTGCCGACACCGTGCGCGAAGTGTTCGACATTCCCGCCGGCGGCATCCGCCTGGAAGGACGGGTCGGCGATGTCCGCATCCCGCTCGGCCAGATCGCGTTCGAGATTTTTACCGGCAGCCAGTTCGACAGCAACGAACGCCGGCCGATCGCGCAGAATGTACAGACCGGCGACGTCGTGCTGCTTCCCGAGGGCACCTATTACATCGTGTCGAATTACGGCGACGGTAATTCGGTCGTCCGCTCCGATGTCCATATCGACGCCGGCAAGCTGACCGATATCGTGGTGACGCATCGCGCCGCCATCAAGACGCTCAAGCTCGTCAACAATCCCGGCGGCGAAGCGCTCGCCAATACGCAATGGACGGTGCTGACCCCGGGCGGCGACGTGATCAAGGAATCGATCGGCGCCTTTCCGCGCCTGGTGTTGTCGGAAGGCGATTATCACGTCATCGCCCGCAACGAGGGGCGGACCTATCAGCGCGACTTCAAGGTCATCACCGGGGTCGACGGCGAAGTCGAAGTACTGGCGCGCTGACGCCGAGCGTCCACTCTCGGCAGGCAGACGTTACTGCGATCCACCCTGCGCTTCGACCCAATGCTGGACGGCGGCGCTGCGCAGGAAGTCAAGTGCTTGTGCTTCCGCAACGGATTGCGCTTCAGGCTCCGCCGTCACCGTTGCGACGATCGCATCGCATTTGTTCGCCAGCGCGACGGTCAAAACAGGGAGTGCCGACTGCAACGGCCGCGCCACCGCATAAAGGCGCGCACGACCGGTCATTTGTCCAGCAGTGACCGGGTGACCTGACGCCAGCGCTTTGTAATCCGCCCCGATCAGTTCGAGGTCGCCGACGCGCTCGATTTCGTCGTCATCGGAGACACCGGTCGCGCATCGGCAAAATCCAATCTTCGCCCGAAGATAAAGATGGATCTCGCGGCCACAGCGCTCGGCCGCACAGCCAAATGCTTGGCCGGTGCCCCATTGGTCGATCGGAAACGGCCATTTTTCTTCGGCCCATGGAAAAGCGCCTGTGTCGGCCTTTGCGAGATCCTGCGCCGAAATGCTGGCGGCGCTGAGTGTCAGCGCGCCGGCGGCGAGGCCAAGACAAACTATCGTCCGCGCCAAGGTCATTGAGCCTCCAGGACGGCCTCGCGACGTAAGCAGCTAATGCGTCGCGACCGCGCCGGCCTCGCCGGTCAGTTCGAGAATGTGCATGCCGGTATTGGCGCGGTCGACGATATAGATATAGCCGCGATCGTCGGTCTCCACGTTATTGGTTTGGATTGCGACCTTGCAACTGTCTTGACCGTTCACTTTGACGCAACGCTTGTCGGTCGCCGCAGTAATCGCTGGAATGAAATATCCGATTTCCTTCGGGTGGTACGGATCGCGGATGTCGACGGCGCGCACGCCGGCGTTAAAGTAGCTGAGAAAGACGATTTTTTTATAGAAAACCGGTGCCATGCTTTCGTTCGAAGCGTGGGTGCCGAAGCGGCCCCCGCGCGAACAAAAGTCTCCGCTCGCTTCCGGCACCTGGAAGTTGGAAATCACCATCGGATGCGCTTCGATGGTCACGTCGACGAACCACGCCATCTGCCGCGGCTCCTCGCAGGCGTTGCGGATCTGCTCGTCGACGATCATGACAATGTCGCGCTCGGCGCCGACGGCATCTTTGGTGAACTCGGCGATCGGCATTTTGGGCATTGGAAATGTCGTGTGCGCGCCGTTAAACGGCGTCATCACCAGTCGTCCCACTTCCGGATAGAGAAGATTTTCCGTGGTCGGCGCCTTGGGGCCGTGAATGAGCTTGTCGCGGTCGACAATCTGCATAATCCCGTTCTTATTGGTGCCGTAGCCGAAATAAATCCGGTTGCCCTGCGCGCCGAGTGAAATCATGCCGTGCAGCTGTTCCGGAATGGGCCCGCTCGCACCGGGTTGCTGGCCGGGCAGGCCGAAGTCACGAATTTTGACCGGGTGCGCCGGATCGCTCATGTCATAGACTTCCGTCATGCGATTGACGCGCCAGCCCGGTACGCCAGACACGAGATAGGCGATACCGCTGTCGCATTCCCAAAAGCTTTTATGGGTATCGTTGAGCTCGCCGTCACGCTGCCAAATCAGCGCCGGTCGGGCGGGATCCGTGACGTCGTAGATTTGATGGCTTTTGCCGCCGAACGTGCGCAGCAAATAGGTTTTGTTGGGGTCGCCTTTGGGCAGCGTACGGCCGTCGCACACGCGTGTCATCTGCGCGCCGCCTTCCTCGTAATTGCCGGGCGTGCCGGGAATATGCGCCAGATATTGCGGATGCGCCGGGTCGGTCACATCCACGATCGAAGTGCCGCTGAATTCCTGCTGCCCAGTGAGCGGATTGAGCGGCTTTGGCACCTCCGGCGTGCCGCCATGATGGCCGATATAGGCGATGTAGCGATTGCCTTGGTGATGGACGGTCGGCTGATAGGCGCTGCGCCCCTGAAGATCATTGTAGCCGACCAGGCGCATGTTCATCGCCTCGGGCGGCGCCCCGATCTTCTGCTCGGCTGCGGATGTCGTGACGATCGGCCCAAGGACTACAGGCCCAAGGATCACAGCCAGGCATGTCGCAATACAGGCTTGGCTTTTTGACCGAAATCGATTGCGCCTCATACACTTTGCTCCACGCTGAAATGTCGCCGGCGATCGGCGCGTGCAAACACACTGAGAATGATCGATCGCAGCATAAGTTGCATAAGTCGGCTAATGCACGCCTGCTATCGCATGGCTGGTACCGGCAGAATTGCGGACCTGCCGCGAGCGGCCGCCCTCCAGCCGGGAAGTTATGTATTCCATCGATGTTTTCTGCTACGCTTGCTTTGGGTGAGCGCCTTGCGGGCCAAGCGCGCAGCGCGTCGGCTGGGTTCCTCGTAAGAACAGGAGCCGGGAATGCCCATGGAGCAAAATAGCCGCGAGGATTTCAACAGGGCCGCAAAGACAGCGCAGAAGCAAATCGGCGACGCCGAAAAGAAGATCGGCGATGCCGCGCTTGACGCCCAGAACCAGTTCCTCAAAACGCTTGAGGAAATGAGCCGCGAGGCCATGGCGTGTGCGACCGCTGAAATCGAACGTGGCCTCAAACTATCGAAAAAACTGAGCGCAGCTCACTCCGTTTCCGATGCCGTGACGGCCTATCAGGAATGGCTGAGCGAGGAGATGAGTGCGCGTTCCGACGACGCCCGCCGGTTCATGAGCAACAGCCAGTCGTTCATGACCACAAGCTCAAAAGCGTTTTCCAATGGCTGGTCGGGCATCGGGATGAGTACGTAGAGTCTGCCGACGCGTAAGGTTGTCTACGTTAGTGATACAGCGCACAGCTTCCAGCGCGTGCCCGGGGTGGTTCACCCGTGGGGCGCAGTCGCTTGCGCCGCCAGCATGCGTTGCGCCGCATCAGCCTCGATGAGCGGATAAGTATCGAAGTGCGCGGGGATGATGTCCGCCCACTCATTGAGGATTCGATGCAGTGCATTGTTGTCCTCGACATCGAACACCGCGACCGCACCCCGTCCGGCGCGCGCGTAGATGTGCCGGCATTCCCCGCCCGCCTGGTATCCGGCAATCCAAGGCCAGAACGATTGCCGGGTGCCGACCAAATCGGAAGGCCGCTCCGGCCGCGGTGTCGAGACCACTAGAAACAGCATGATCGCATACTCCTAGGGTCAAAACTCATTATTTCCGCGAGCCGCGTTGCAGCCAAAATCGCTCGCTGCGCAGGAGAAGGGCGAAGAGCGTATCGGGGAATACGGTCGAGCCCTTCGACGATACCCGGCGGCGATTTTGGCTGCAACCCGAGGGGACGCGGGCCTTTCGGCCGCTGGCGTTGTTGCTCGTCGCTCATGATCGTATAGATCACATCGCTCCTCGCGCCTAGCCAGCGGCCGAAATGCCCAGCGTCGCGGCCGCGCAAATAATGAGTTTTGACCCTAGCATGGCTCTCCGACAGGAACGCCTTGCGGCGGTGGCGGTGAGTAGGTTGATTTTCAGGTCTTAGGCCGCCGATGTCCAACGTTCTGAAATTCGACAAATAAGAAAAATCCTCGTGCGGCACATTGCATCGCGGAATCTTAGAAGCTTGCGCAGCGATTTTGACTGTGTGAGACTGATCCATTGCCAAGGGCAACTTTTCCTAAGGCGTCTTGAGAGGGGAGAGGGACTCATGCGTCGTTATGGACTTTCTCTGTGTCTGACAGTCGCGTTGGCCGCGGGCCTGGTTTGGTCCGCATCACAGGCTTCGGCCGAACCCTGCGCCATCGGCGTGAACGTGCATAATCATGCGTGGATTGTGCTCAAGCATAAACGTCTTGCGCAGTGCGTGGCGGCGGCCGGCTGCAAGTGCGTATCGTGCTACAATTTGAACGGCACCGTCACCGCAACGTGCTACCCGCTGGCAGCGCCGATTCCGCGTTGACGGCACGGCTGGATTGATTGGAAGCGCCGCCCGCCGGGTTAGCTCGCCTTCGCGGCCGGCACGGTGAGACGCGTGCGCGTTAGGCTTGTGCGGCGGGCTTGAGGTCCGGCGGCACGGCTTCTTGCGCCAACGCGGCGAGGGCTGCGTCCAGGCCCATTACATGCTGCGCGTCGCTGCCGAGGCGGCGGATCGAAACCGTGCGCTCGGCGGCTTCCTTTTTGCCGACGACCAGAAGCACCGGAATTTTTGCCAGCGAGTGCTCGCGCACCTTGTAATTGATCTTCTCGTTGCGCAGATCAGCCTCGACGCGAAGCCCGGCGCGCCGCGCTTTGTCGATAGCCTCGCGAGCATAATCGTCGGCATCCGAGGTAATGGTCGCCACGATCGCCTGCACCGGCGACAGCCATAGCGGCAGATGGCCGGCGAAATGTTCAAGCATGATGCCGGTGAACCGTTCCAGTGAGCCGAACATCGCCCGGTGCAGCATCACCGGCGTGACCTTGTTGGAATGCTCGTCGATGTAGAAGGCGCCGAGCCGTCCCGGCATGTTGAGATCGACCTGGACCGTGCCGCATTGCCAGTCGCGCCCGATCGCGTCGCGCAAGACATATTCGAGCTTCGGTCCGTAGAAGGCGCCTTCGCCTTTGTTGAAAGTCCAGGGCCGGCCTGAGGCTTCCAGCGCCTTTTTCAGCGCGGCTTCCGCCTTGTCCCACACCGCGTCCTCGCCGATGCGCTTTAGCGGCCGGTCGGAGAACTTGATGGTGACATCGTCGAAGCCGAAATCCCGATAGATGCTCAAGATCAGATCGTTGACGGCGATGACCTCCTGCGCGATCTGCTCCTCGGTGACGAAGATATGCGCATCGTCCTGCGTGAACGCACGCACCCGCATCAACCCATGCAGCGCGCCGGACGGTTCGTAGCGGTGTACCTTGCCGAATTCACAGACCTTGAACGGCAGATCGCGATAGGACTTCAAGCCGTTTTTGAAGATCTGGATGTGGCCCGGGCAGTTCATCGGCTTGATCACAAAAGTGCGCTCGTCCTCCTCGCGCGGCTGCACCAGGAACATCGAATCGCGGAACGTCGCCATATGGCCCGAGGCTACCCACAGCGATGAATCGATCAGTTGCGGCGCGTTGACTTCGGCATAACCGGCGGCGTCTTGACGCCGGCGGATATAGTTTTCCAACGTCTGGAACAGGGTCCAGCCTTTCGGATGCCAGAACACCGAGCCGGGCGCCTCTTCCTGGAAATGGAACAAATCCATTTCCCGGCCGAGCTTGCGATGATCGCGCTTCTCGGCTTCCTCGACCTGCTTGAGATAAGCGTCGAGTTCTTCCTGTTTGGCAAACGCGGTGCCGTAGATGCGCGAAAGCATTTCGCGCTTTGAATCGCCGCGCCAATAGGCGCCGGCGACTTTCATCAGCTTGAACGCATTGCCGACCTTGCCGGTCGAGGTCATGTGTGGGCCGCGGCAGAGGTCGAACCAGTCGCCCTGCTTGTAGATCTTGATCGGTTGATCGCCGGGAATGGCGTCGATCAGCTCGACCTTGAACAGCTCGCCCTTGTCGCGAAAAACTTTCTTGGCCTGATCGCGCAGCCAGATTTCCTTGGTGAAGGGTTTGTCGCGTGCGACGATCTCGCGCATCTTCTTTTCGATGGCCGCGAAATCTTCCGGCGTGAACGGCGCGTTGCGGAAGAAATCGTAATAGAAACCGTTGTCGATCACCGGCCCGATCGTGACCTGGGTGCCGGGCCATAAAGTTTGCACCGCCTCGGCGAGCACATGCGCGGCATCGTGGCGGATGAGTTCGAGCGCGCGCGGATCCTCGCGCGTGAGAAACTCAATTTTGGCGTCGTGCTCGATCGGATCGGCGAGGTCGGCGAGTTTGCCGTCGAGCGCCATCGCCACTGTGCGCTTGGCGAGCGACGGCGAAATGCTCTTGGCGATGTCGAGGCCGGTGGTGTTTTGGGGATATTCCCGACGCGCGCCATCGGGAAAGGTCAGCGCGACCATCATTCACTCCTGTTGCTCACTCGCTGCCTACGAATGCAGGTAAGCGTGGCCGGACGCGTTTCTAATCTTTGAGCATTGATCTTGCCCGAAGACCGGTAGCCACTTTCGGGATCATGCTCAGGCCGATGGAACGGAATTGGTCCCACGCCATCGGCCATAGCGCCACGGCATATACCAGCGCGATTTTTCCGGCAACGCCTCGGGCACGAAATCGAGGCCCGATGTGCCCCACGGCTGGCAGCGAAGAAGCCGCGCCAAAGTCATCCAGCCGCCGGCCCAGAGGCCGAAACGCTCCACTGCCTGATCGCCGTATTCGGAGCAGCTGGGCAGATGCCGGCAACGAAAACCGACCAGCGATGCGAGCGTATAGCGATAGAGCGTGATCAGGCCGCGCCCGAACAGGCGCGGCGCGTTGCGGCAGGTTTGGGCAAGCGACGGCAAATGACTGACCATTTTTACCGCGCCATTTTTACAACGCCTGGGCGTTGCCGGCGCGCTTGGCCTCGATCTGGCCGATGGCGTCGACCACGGCGTCAAAGGTGAGCAGCGTCGAAGCGTGCCGCGCCTTGTAGCCGCGCACGGGTTCGAGCACCGCGATGTCGGCCCATTTGCCGTTCGCCGGCGGCGCGCCGTTTTCTTTGAGCATTTTACGCACGCCCTCGCGCAAGGCCTTAAGCTCGTTGGCTTTGGAGCCGACGATGTTGCGCGCCATGATCGAAGACGAGGCTTGGCCGAGCGCGCAGGCTTTCACCTCGTGGGCGAAATCGGTCACGGTGTCGCCGTCCATTTTCAGATCGATGGTCACGGTCGAGCCGCACAGCTTTGACAGCGCCGTGGCGCTAGCGTCCGGCTGCTCCAGCCGCCCGATCCGCGGGATCGCGGCGGCGAGCTCCAGGATGCGGCGATTGTAGACCTCGTTGAGCATCGGCAAAACGCAGATTTGTCCGCGTTAACGCGGGTTTATTGAGTCTCTTTGACAATCAACTATATAGGCGCTGCGCTCCTTAATTTGAAGTTCCGGACAGGTAAGGGCGCAAATGGAGGGTGATTTGGCCGATCCTGTACCGTTCGCGGCGCCCGCAGCCGCGCCCGAACTCGAGGAGGGCACGGCGCTCGCGCCCAAATTCGACGCCGAGGGGCTCATCACGGCCGTCGCCACCGATGCGAAATCGGGCGACGTGCTGATGGTCGCGCATATGAACGGCGAGGCGCTGGCCAAAACCATCGCCACCGGCGAGGCTTGGTATTTCAGCCGCTCGCGCAACGCGCTCTGGAAAAAGGGCGAGACCTCGGGCCACACGCAGCGCGTCGTCGAAATGCGCATCGACTGCGATCAGGACGCGGTTTGGATCAAAGTCGAACAGGTCGCGGGTGCTTGCCATACCGGACGGCGCTCATGTTTCTACCGCGCCGTGCCGCTCGGGACGTCTGAAGGCAAGTTACGCGCGGCGAAGCTCGAATTTCGCGACGCGCGCGTTTTCGATCCGAAGGCGGCTTACGGGAAACGCTGACGGTCCCGCCAATGCCTTCCGCTCGTCCCCGCGAAAGCGGGGACCCAGGATTCGTACAGAAGGGATTGTTTGCTGGATTCCCGCTTTCGCGGGAAAGAGCGGATTTTGGCGAGCGCAAACGCGGCGCCTATTTTCACCGTGGCGTAGGCGAAGACGCCCGCGCCAGCAATTGCTTCGCCCGTACCAGATGCGGGCGGTCGTACATGACGCCGCCGATGCCGACGACGCCGGCGCCCGGCGCCGCGGCAAAAGCAGCGATCACCGATTGGGCATGCGCGATCGCGTCAGCGGAGGGGGTGAACACCTCGTTGATGATCGGCACCTGCGTCGGGTGAATTGCCATTTTGCCGACGAAGCCGTCGCGGCAGGCCTCCTCGCATTCGCGGCGAAATCCGGCATCATTGCGGAAATCGACAAAGACCGTATCGATCGCCGGCACCGCAGCGACCGCCGCGCCGGCAAGGCATAGACTGCGCGCCAGCCGGTAGGGATCGAGAAAGCGGCTTTGCTCGTCACGATTGGCTCGCGCGCCGAGCTCCGCGGACAGATCCTCGGCGCCCCAGGTCATTCCGATCAGGCGCGCGCTCGCGCCCGCAAACGTGCCGACCATAAACAGCGCCGCCGCGGTTTCGGTGGCAATCGGCAAAATCTTGATGCGACCGTCCGGCAGATCGTTTTGCGCTTCGCGGACCGCGAGCTTGGCGTCGGCGTGAATGAGTGCCGCGCCGCCTTGGGCCTTCGGCAGCATGATCGCGTCCGGCTTTGCCGGCGCGATCGCATCGAGATCGGCATCGGTCAGCCCGGTCTGCAGCCCGTTCACCCGCACCATCAGATACGGACGCGTCGCGCTCGCCGTCGCGTCTTTAAGAAAGGCCACGGCGGACTCACGCGCGCGCGCTTTGCCATCCAAAGCGATCGAATCCTCAAGATCGATGATCAGCGCATCGGCGCCGCTCGACATCGCTTTGTCGAGCTTGCGCGCGCTGTCGGCCGGAACGAACAAAAGTGAGCGCATCAATAAGTCCTCTGCGTCATTCCGGGTTCGCGCGGAGCCTGTCATCGGGCCGGCCACGACGTGCCGGACCCGTTGGCGCGCCCCGGAATGACTGCTCACTCACTTCGGCCGCATGCGCATGAAGGCCTGGCGGCGGCACTCGGCGACGAGCTTGTTGTCCTGGTTATAGGCGCGGTGATGAAATTCGACGATGCCGGCGCCGGGCCGCGATTTCGATTCGCGCTTGCCGATCACCTCGGTCGTGCAATGCACGGTGTCGCCTTCGAATAAGGGGTGCGGGAATTTGACGTCGGTCATGCCGAGATTGGCGATGGTGGTGCCGACCGTCATGTCGGAAACCTGGATGCCGATCATCAGGCCGAGCGTGAACAGCGAGTTCATCAGCGGCTGGCCCCATTCGGTCTCCTGCTCGCAGAAATGCCGGTCGATGTGGAGCGGCTGCGGATTGAGCGTCATGTTGGAGAACAACATGTTGTCCATTTGCGTGACGGTGCGGGTGTAGCGGTGCTCGACGATTTCACCGGGAACAAAATCCTCGAAATAGAGGCCGCCGCGCTTATGCCGCGTCGCTGTTTGCTGCGCCATTCGATGCCTCCTTAGGGCTTTAGGGGCTCGTGATAGGGGCTCGTGAATTTGGGGCCCGTTTTCGGCCGACACTTAGCACAATTGTTAACGGTCCCGAATTGCCGAAGTGACGCTTCGGCGAGGGGCCAAACCCGCCTGCTGCGCGCATACCCGGCCCTGCCGCGGCGCCCACCGCGGCCACCGGGAACTGCAAAGATTTATGGTAAACGCTTTGTTAAGGACGACCATCCTAGGCTGAGAATCGCATCCTATCGTGTGGTTCTCCCGATGACGATCGTCCGCGATTTCCTGCAATGGCTCGCGACCGCGCCGGCGAATGAACGCGCCGAGGCGGCGGGCGCTCTGGGGCGCGCCTACCTTTGTTCCGATCTGACCGCCGACGAACTTGCGCCGGCCGAAGGCCTGATGCTCAAGCTGCTCGACGATCCGTCGCCGCTGGTGCGCCGCGCGCTCGCCGATGCTTTGGCCGCGAGTCCGGCTGCGCCGGCGCCGGTCATCATCGCGCTTGCCATCGACCAGCCGCAGATCGCGGCGCCGATCTACGCTTTGTCGCCGCTTTTGATCGATGCCGATCTTGTGGATGGGGTCGCAACCGGCGGCGACGCGGTGCGAGCCGCAATTGCCAGCCGTGCCGTGCTGCCGTCCGCGGTCGCGGCCGCGCTTGCCGAGCTCGGCAGCACCGAGGCTTGTCAGATTTTGGCGGAAAATGACGGCGCCGATATCGCGCCTTTGTCGATTGATCGCATGGTCGAACGTTTCGGCGATGTTGCGGTGATCCGCGACGCGTTGTTGGCGCGCGACGATCTTCCGGCCGCGACCCGGCAAAATCTGGTGACGCGGCTGTCGCAAACGCTCGCCGGCTTTGTCGTCGACCGCGCCTGGCTCGAGGAGGATCGCGCCCGGCGCATCGCCCGGGAGGCTTGCGAGAAGGCAACGGTCACGATTGCTGCCGGCAGCCCGAAGACCGAACTGGGGCCGCTCATTCGTCATCTCTGCGCGAGCGGTCAGCTCACCGCTGGCTTGGTCTTGCGCGCGCTGTTATCGGGCAACATCACTTTGTTCGAAGAAGTATTGGCGGAGTTGAGTGGAATGCCGCTTGGGCGCGTATCGGCGCTTGTGCATGACCGCATCGGTTCCGGGTTGCGGCCTTTGTTCGAAAAGGCGCAGTTGCCGGCCTCAATGCATGCGGCGTTTAAGGAGGCAATCAAGGCGATGCGCGACGGCTTCGCCGGGGAGGCGGATGACGCGCGCCTGCAACGGCGTATGGTCGAGCGAGTCCTTGCCGCTTGCGAAAGCGCCGATACGGGCGATGTCGCGCCGCTGATCACGCTGTTGCGCCGCTTCGCCACCGAAGCAGCGCGCGAGGAAGCGCGGCTGTTCTGCGACGAGATTGCCGAACCGCTCCGGCTCATTTACTCCGCCGCTGCTTAATCAAAGGCTCCGAGCCGTCATCCTGAGGTGTTGGCGGCCACATCAGGGTGGCGGTAAGCTCTAATGCCCGAACTGCTCGCCGATAATGCGCTCGTCGAGGCTGTGGCCCGGATCGAATAGCATATGCATAGCGGTGGCGTGATCCATGTGGATGTCCACCGAGCGCACCGAGCGCACTTCGTCGTGATCGGCCACTGCCGCCACCGGGCGTTTCCCCGCCTCGAGCACTTCGATGCTGACGCGGGCGCGATCCGGCAACAGCGCACCGTGCCAGCGCCGCGGCCGGAACGGGCTGATCGGCGTGAGCGCCAAAAGCGGCGCCCCGATCGGAATGATCGGCCCCTGCACAGAAAGATTGTAAGCGGTCGAGCCGGCCGGCGTCGCCAGCATGATGCCGTCCGCCACCAGTTCAGCGAGCCGCTCGTTGCCGTCGACGACGATACGCAGCCGCGCCGCTTGGTAGCTCTGGCGGAATAGCGACACTTCGTTGATCGCGCGGTGGCGATGCACGCGGCCGGCGGCATCGCGCGCCCGCATAATCAGCGGATGGATGACCGTGACATGCGCGGCGGCGAGCCGCTTATGCAGATCGCGTTCGCTATACTCGTTCATGAGAAAACCGACCGTGCCGCGATGCATGCCGTAGATCGGCTTGCCGGAATTCATGAGCCGTTGCAGGGTCGCCAGCATGAGGCCGTCGCCGCCGAGCGCGACCACGACATCCGCGGTCTCGGGCCGGGCGTCGCCGTAACGCTGGACCAAGCGGCGCCGCGCCCGCTGCGCCGCGGGCACATCGCTGGCGACAAAGGCGATGCGCTTATAAGAATGTGCCGGACGTGTTTTCGGCATGACAAAGCGGTTTCAAACAAGCGGCGGAGCCGCGGGAGTGCGATTGTGGACAATAACAATGAACGCGTGGTGTTTGTGTATACGACCCATCCGTCTGTTGTCGAGGCGGAGCGCATCGGCCGTGAACTGGTCGAACGGCGGCTGTGCGCCTGCGTCAATATCCTGCCCGGCATGGTGTCGGTGTATTGGTGGCAGGGTGCCGTCGAACGCGGTGAGGAGGTGGTGATGATCATCAAGACCCGCGCTGCGCTCGCCGAGCGGGTTCGCGCTGCGGTGCGGCAGCTGCACTCTTATACGACCCCGGCGATACTGGTGCTGCCGATCGAGAGCGTCGATGCGGATTACAGGGAATGGCTTTTGACGGAGACGCTGGAGAGTAGGGTGGGTAAAGACGCGTAGCGCTGCGCCCACCCTACGCTCTACCCAAACTACTTCAATCGTCCGCTGATCTTATCGAGGCCGGCTTTGGCGCAGCCCTCGTCGAGATCCCCGCCCGGCGCACCGCCGACGCCGATCGCGCCGATCGCCTCGGCCCCGACTTTGATTCTGATCGCGCCCTGCAACAACAGGATATGCGGCACCTTGGCCAAGCCGCCGGCGGATGGTGTGGCGCCCATGCGCTGCGCGATGGCGCCGCTGGTGTCCTCATTGCGCGGCGCACCGAGCATGAACACGGTATAGGCCTTATCCCGGGCGGCACCGAGCGTCGTCATCGACGCGCCATCGCCACGCAACGTGGCTTGTGTCACACCGTCGGCATCAATAATGGTTGCGGTCACCTTGTAGCCCTGCTTGGCGCAAGCGGCGACCGCTTCGGTGACGGCCTCGGCGGCGAGCGCCGCCGACAGCCGATGCGTGATCAGCACGTCCTGGGCCAATCCGGGCAACGGATTTGCGAAAACGAATCCCGCGGCGCACAGCGCCGCGGCGGCAGATTTCTTTACGGCAACGCCTCCCTTTAATTTTAATTATCGTAGCAATACAGCAGCACAAAAAAGTAGCCCGGATATCGCTCGGGCGATATCCGGGAGAAATCATATTCGCGGATCAAGCGCTGCTCGATCCGGGCTGGAGGACGATCAGTACGTCCGCGCGCCGTCGATCACTTCTTTGAGCGCGACAAATTCTTTGCACTCGGTGCCGCAGATCAGGCGCACCTGTTCGAGATCGTCCTTGGCCTTGAGCAGGTTGCCCTGTTCGGCATGCCACATGCCGTAATAGGACCAGGTCAAAGCGTGTTTCGGATCGGCGGCGAGCGCCTTGTCGTACCAATATTTAGCGTCGTCGTAGCGGCCGAGCTTGCGGCTCGCATATCCGAGCAAGGTGGCCACGTCGGCGTTGTCGTCATAGCCCATGGCGCGCAGCGCGGTGATGCCGCTCTGATAATCTTCCTTGTCGTAGATCAGCGCGTAAGCGGCATGATAGCGGTCCAAGAATTCCTTGGCCGAGCTGCTCTTGTCCTTCTTGTTCTTCTTGGCGTCGGGCTTGCCGGACGGCTTGCCGCTTTCTGACGGCGGCGCGGGATTGCTCGACCCCATCGCGGCGGCGAGCTGCGGGGCACCCGAGATGGCCGCCGCAAGGATGACGGCGGTAAGCAATGAGGTTTTGCGCATAGTTCCTCCGGTTTTGGCTGCCTGGTTCCGTGGTCTCTAAACGAGCGTGCGTAAAACGAGCGTGCGTATCCTGGAGTCCTTATTCCACGACTTTATTCCCCATGGAAGGTTCCAGGACGAATCCGGCCCAAGCGGGCTAACACCGCTAGCCTAGCAATTCTTCCGCTGGCGGTTCGCGGATTAGGAACAGTCAACGGAAAGTTGATCGACGCCCCGGACCCCGCAGTATTACGAGAATTTCACGTAGGTGAACGTTAAACGCGCCCCCACTTCAGGCGGCGTTCAGTAGCCCCCGTGTAAGTGTCTCCTCAACAATCGGCGTCAACTCCCCAAGCGCCGAAAAAAGGAGAATAAAATGTTGACCAAATTCGCCGCCGCGCTGCTCGCGACCAGCTTGATCGCCGGCTCGGCGATCGCCGCTCAGCCGTCCGGCATGCCCGCTTCCAACGGCGCCGCGCCGGCCGTTCAGACCAAGACGCCGCCGACGCCGGCGGCCAACACGGTCAAACCCGCCAAGACGGTGAAGCACGCTGCTCGCCACCGTAATCATGTGCGTAAACACATCGCGCGGAGCAAGGGGCATGTCGAGCATCATGCGCGGCATGCCAAGCCGGCCAAGACGCATCAGGCCGGTATGACCAAGAGCAGCAAGCGTTCTTGATGGAATTGCCTGCGATCCGGAATTAGCACCAGATGCGGTGCGAACCGAGGCCCGGATCGTACGCACCGGCTTGCGGTCGCCAGCGGCGCCGCCGTCTGGCCCGCAAGTCGGATTTTTCAGCACGATCCCGAGACGTGAGTTTGAGCGTCCGGAAAGATCAGGCTCAAGAGTAGTCATCCCGCAACAGCTTACGGAAAACAAAAATCGCGGGATAGAGGAGGCCGGCTGAGCCGCCGGCCTCCGCATTTTTGACTTCGTCACGACTGGGTTAGCCGCTCGCACGTTCCTTCGAACGCCTATGCCGATGGTCCGCTTTTGCGCGAAGCCGACATCACAGCGACGTACTAGAAAGGCTAATGCCCCGCAGTAGGCGCCCGCGACGACGGCGCTGCCATGGTCGGGTGCATGGGTTTTCGCGCCGGCGCGGCGGGGGGTAGCGGCGGCGGCGCTGGAATCCGATTCAGGATTTCAAGGTCGGCGGCCTGCAACGATGTGATCTGGCGCGCCATCTGGTCTTGCGCAGCGCCAAGTTGCTCCACGCTTTGCTGGAGCGTAGTCAGACTGCGCGTTATCTGTTGCACCTGCTCGGGGTCAACGGAGGGGGCGGCGTCCGCTTTCGGTGCGGCCGCCTCTGGCGCAGTCTGTGCAACGGGTATCACTTGTATCCCTGCCACAGGCAGCGGGACCGGAGAGGTGTCGGGCCCCGGTTTCGTCCAGCCAAGCTCTCGGGCCCAACTCGCGATCATCTGTTTTGCCTCCGGCGACCAGCCGAGTTCCGGCGCCTTTGTTGCGATTATCTGTTTGGTTGCCTCGCCGTATGACTGCCAAACCAAGGTTCCGGCGACAGCAATACAAATCACCACGAAATAACGGACCAACGCTCGCAAAGCGCGCGTTTTAGTTTGATTCTCTATTCTCTTTGCCTGAGCGTCTATTGCTAAGAGACGATAATAAATTGTCGATCGTTCCGAGGTCTCGTAGTCGAGGTGATGGCTGATCCGCAAAAGAAGACTATGTAAATCTTCCACGGGCCTATGCTGATCGCCTCCGCGGCCAGAATCCTTAAGAGAGGCGTGCTCGTCTAATTTCTGACCGAAATGGGCCGGAGCACTGGTTGACTCAGGCGCTTCTATTTTCGCAGCCATTTCATCAGCAGAGTTCATGAGCTTCCCTCAATCAGTCATTTATCAGGACAGGCGCCACGATTTTCTTCTTCGGTAGGATGGCCGCGGACGCGGCCTCCGACGGTCCCCCGTTCGACACTGCGGGTGTGTGCGCCGGTTCTGCCGGCCGCGGTCGCGGCAATGGTGGCGAAGACGTTACGCGGTGGTGATTAGGGCTGCTGCCAGTGACGTGACCGAGCCAAGTCGTGAGATCGTGCGCTATTTCGGACAGCGGTGATCCTCTTTCGGCCGGCGCCGATTGTGGCGCCTGGGCATGGACCGCGGCAGCGGTCAACGGCAAAAACGATAGAGCAAGCGTCGCGGCCCCAATTGCTTTCACCCGCACGACAGTCCCCGTCCGGTAGCGCGCGCTCAGTGCATGCCGTTACGAGGTTAATCAAAATTAGGGCGGTGCTTAGGCGTAGTCCGGGCAAAACTGAAGTTTTGGCCGGTTCCAGCTCTCACAATGCCGTCTGCCACTCGACCGGCACATGCTCATAGCCTGTCGCGGTCTTGATCAAATGGCCGCAGGCGGGGAAGGGGAAGTGATAGCCGGTGACCAGCATGCGGTCGGCGGCGGCGCGATCGAAAAGTTTTTTGCGGGTTGCGACCGCGGCGGCGCCGTCGATGTCGAAGCTTGCCTGCCAATCCGGATGGCGCGCGAACACCGCCGGATGCTGGGCGGTGTCGCTTAAGACCAGCAGGGATTGATCGCCGGAATGAATGGCAAAGACGGTGTGGCCAGGCGTGTGTCCCGCCGCGGGAATCGTGACAATGCCGGGGGCGACTTCCTTGCCGGACTCGAATTGCGTCACCTGCTTGGCGATATCGGCGAAAATCCGGCGCTGATTGAGAAACACGACTTTCAGATCCGTAGGCGCGGTGTTGAGATTGCCGTCGTCCATCCAATAGGCCCATTCCGGTGCCGGGACCATGATCTCGGCACGCGGAAAGATCAGCGCGTTATCCTTGTCCTTGATGCCGTTGATGTGGTCGGGATGAAAATGCGAGATGACGATCGTGTCGACCTCTTTCGGGTCAATTCCCGCGGCCGCGAGATTGTCGCGCAACACCCCGGCTGACGGCGCGATCTGCCCGCCGGTGCCGGTGTCGAGCAGCACAAGCCGCTTGCCGGTATTGACGATCAGCGTGGTGAATGGCGTCGCCAGCTTGTCGTGCGGCATGAAAGCGGCGTCGAGCGCCTGCTCGACTTCCGCGAACGGCGCATTGGCGATGAATTTGTCGTCGATCGGACGATACCAGATGCCGTCATAGAGCGCGGTGAGCTCATAGGAGCCGATCTTATAGCGGTAGACACCCGGCGTCGTGGCGTTGCGGACCGGCGCTTCGGCCAGTGCGGTTTCGGCCGAGCCGGCGAGCGTCGCCGCCGCGGCGGTCCCGAGAAGGTTTCGCCTCGTTACTTCCGACATTTCGAAATCCTTTGCTCTGCGGCCGCCCCGATGCGCATTGCATAATAACCAAATCGCCGCGCCGATATTCCCGATGCTTGCGGCCAAAGCGCGCGGCGGAGCCTCCTCGCGCCGAGTAGCCCAATCTTGCCGGCTCTCACAGGGGTGTGAGAGCGTTTCGCAGCGGCGTGCTCGAAATCATTAGCAAGCCAGTGAACGGTTGGCTCAATTCCAAAATCAGGAAAATCGCGCATGCGGCCGAGAGGGCAAACAGCGAAAGGCAAGTGAACACCGTCACGTTCAAAGGCGAGAACAGGCTGAAGCTTGCAAATATGATTACGAGCCAAAACGCCAGAATTGCCAGAAATGGCGCCGGAACAAGGCTGTCGGATTCGACGAACAGCAAGAGGCGGGTTTGCGCGATGTCATTGCTAAGTTGCGCGGCTCGCGCTTGCAGCGCGCGCTGTAAATCGTCTTGCGGCGACAATTTTTGAATTGCCAAATAGACCTTTTCCGCCGCGGCGTTCGTTTCAAACGGCCCCCTTACCCCGACCTGCTTCTCGCGCCACATCTGGTCGACAAATGGACCGACTGAGCTGCGCATTTGTTCGCGAACCGGGCGGCCCTCCGGGCCATATTGGGCCAGAATGTTGTCGAGCAGAATCAGATCGGCGGTGATCTGCTTGAGTTGAGCGTTTTGCGTATCGAACGAACCCTTTGCCGCTGCGATGAGCAGGCCGAGAACCAGCGCGGCTATTGTCGCTATCAGCCCGACGCCGAGTCTCACAGTGTTCTGA
>Ga0187801_10000008_pt1 | contig 35947 bp, 31 predicted proteins | sample NC_wetland_sal_i_10_FD_132465 | JGI IMG/M metagenome (GOLD analysis project Ga0187801, IMG submission 132465) | Wetland sediment microbial communities from Neuse River Estuary, North Carolina, USA - Control_1 | ecosystem: Environmental > Aquatic > Freshwater > Wetlands > Sediment | place: USA...
AACGGCCACAAGCTTCTTCTCTTTGGCATTCTGATTTGTATTTTCGGCCTGCTTTTCGGCATGACCATTTTCGCCCGCCTGAAGAATTTGCCCGTCCACAGCGCCATGCGCGAGATTTCCGAGCTCATCTACGAGACCTGCAAAACCTACCTCATCACTCAGGGCAAATTCCTCCTCTTGCTGTGGGTCTTCATCGCCATTGTGATCGTCCTCTACTTTGGCGTCCTCTCTCCCGTCCCCGGCAAATCCGTCTTCCTCACCCTGCCAATTATTTTGCTCTTCAGTCTGATCGGCATGGGCGGCAGTTATAGCGTGGCTTGGTTCGGTATTCGCGTGAACACGTTCGCCAACTCCCGCACCGCTTTCGCCGGCCTCCGAGGCATACCCTATCCCATTAATCACATCCCTCTCGAAGCAGGCATGAGCGTCGGCATGATGCTCATCAGCGTTGAACTCCTCATGATGCTCATCATTCTGCTCTTCATTCCCGGCGATTACGCCGGGCCGTGTTTCATCGGCTTCGCCATCGGTGAATCACTCGGCGCCGCCGCGCTTCGTATCGCCGGTGGTATTTTCACTAAAATTGCCGACATCGGTTCCGATCTCATGAAAATCGTCTTCAAGATCAAGGAAGACGACGCTCGCAACCCCGGCGTCATCGCCGATTGCACCGGTGACAATGCGGGCGACTCGGTGGGCCCCACCGCCGATGGCTTCGAAACTTACGGCGTCACTGGCGTCGCTCTGATTACTTTCATTCTTCTTGCCGTGAAGGATCCCACCATTCAGGTTCAGTTGCTGGTGTGGATCTTCGTCATGCGCGTCATCATGTTGATCGCCAGCGCGGCTGCTTACTTCATCAACGGCGGAATCCAAAAGGCGCGCTACGGCAACGCCAAGGAAATGAATTTCGAGACGCCGCTGACGTGGCTCGTATGGATCACGTCCTTCGTCTCCATCGGTCTTACCTACCTGGTTTCCGCCTTCATTATTCCGGTTCTCGCCGGCGACCCCTCCCAATGGTGGAAGCTCGCCACCATCATCTCGTGCGGTACCCTCGCCGGGGCCGTCATTCCGGAGTTGGTTAAAGTTTTCACCTCCACGGAATCGCGTCACGTTAAGGAAGTGGTCACCTCCGCGCAAGAAGGTGGCGCGTCCCTCGGCATCCTCTCTGGATTTGTGGCCGGCAACTTCTCCGCCTACTACCTGGGTGGTGCGATCGTCACTCTCATGTCCATCGGTTATCTCATCAGCAACCTCGGCCTCGGCAACCTCATGGTCGCCGCGCCGGTCTTTGCCTTCGGCCTGGTTGCGTTTGGCTTCCTCGGCATGGGGCCTGTCACCATCGCCGTCGATTCCTACGGTCCGGTCACGGACAACGCTCAATCTGTCTATGAACTTTCCATGATTGAAGCAATCCCCAACATCAAGCAGGAACTGAAGAAGGACTTTAATATCGACGTGGACTTCGAGCGCGCCAAGCATCTGCTGGAAGCCAACGACGGCGCCGGCAACACCTTCAAAGCCACCGCTAAGCCCGTGCTCATTGGCACCGCTGTTGTCGGCGCCACCACCATGATCTTCTCCATCATCATGGCGCTCACTCACGGCCTCACCTCCAACGTAAATCATCTTTCCCTTCTCCACGCTCCTTTCGTCCTTGGCCTGATCACCGGCGGCGCCATGATTTACTGGTTCACCGGCGCTTCCACTCAAGCCGTGACTACCGGCGCTTATCGCGCCGTCGAATTCATCAAGAGCCACATCAAGCTTGAAAGCGCCGAAAAGGCCAGTGTCGCCGACTCCAAGAAAGTCGTGCAAATCTGCACTCAGTACGCGCAGAAGGGCATGCTCAACATTTTCATCGCCGTCTTCTTCGCCACCCTTGCCTTTGCCTTCGTCGAGCCCTTTTTCTTCATCGGCTACCTCATCTCCATCGCCATCTTCGGCCTATACCAAGCCATCTTCATGGCTGATGCCGGCGCTGCCTGGGACAATGCCAAGAAAATCGTCGAGGTCGAAATGAAGCAGAAGGGCACGCCCCTGCACGACGCGACCGTCATTGGCGACACCGTCGGTGATCCCTTCAAGGACACTTCCTCCGTCGCCCTTAACCCGGTCATCAAGTTCACCACCCTCTTCGGCCTCCTCGCCGTCGAACTCGCCGTGAAATTGACTTCCGAAGCCGGCGGCGCGCTCTCGCACCTCATTGCGGCCGTATTCTTTGCCATCTCCTTTACCTTCGTCTATCGCTCCTTCTTCAACATGCGTATCAAGGGCTCCGCCGCCAGCTAGCCATTTCCGCGGAAAAGAGGCGCCTCCTTCACGGGGCGCCTCTTTTTTGGAGTGCGGCGGCTTGCCCCCGCACTCCAAATCCAACCCCGCAATGCTAAAATCTTTCACGTTTCCAATCGAGGTGCGCTTCATGCATAAACGTCTGTTTGTATTTTTCACCGGCCTTCTTTTGCTGCTTTCGGCCGCGCCTGCTCGGTCCCAGGTGGACACGAAATGGAAAACCCATGACCTAGATCGCCCTTTGCCGCCGGTCGTCACTCCCGGAACTTCCGGCACGCAAGACTCACCCGGCAAACCGCCTTCCGACGCAATCGTCCTCTTCGATGGCAACAACCTCTCGCAATGGCTCGATAAAGACGGCGCTCCCGCCAAGTGGAAAGTCGAGAGCGGTTACTTTGAGGTGGTTCCGCACACCGGCTACATCCACACAAAAACTCCCTTCGGCGATTGCCAGCTACACGTGGAGTTTTCCGAACCCGTTCCGCCGAAAGGCAACAGCCAGGAGCGTGGCAACAGCGGCGTGTTTTTGATGGGTCTCTACGAAATTCAGGTGCTTGATTCCTACGAGAACAAGACCTATGCGGACGGCCAAGCCGCGGCCGTCTATGGGCAGTATCCTCCGCTCGTCAACGCTTCGCGCCCGCCAGGTCAATGGCAATCCTACGACATTGTCTTCCACGCCCCGCACTTCGATCCGCAGGGGAAATTACTTCGTCCCGCGCGCGTCACCGTTTTTCACAACGGCGTCCTCGTGCAAGACAACGTCGAAATCAGGGGCCGGACCGCCATCGGGGATATCCCGACATACGAGCCTGGCCCAGATAAGGCTCCGCTGGCTCTGCAGGACCACGGCAATCCCGTCCGCTACCGCAACATCTGGATTCGCGAGCTGTAGGAAGCCGATGTGGAGTGCGGGAGCCTGGCTCCCGCTTTTGCAATGTGGAGCTAGCCTAACTTCAATAGCGGCAGCCGGGCTGCCGCACTCCAGTTAGGGCCTGCCAGGTGGTTAGATTCAAATCATAGTCATCTGGGACAGAGACCTTGTCCGACGGAAATTCCATGACCGTGGCATGAAATGATCGCTGAGCCGTTCGGGCAAACCATGCTGCTGAACACCACGAATAGATTTCCGGTTGCCGCACCAGTCCATGCCTCACGGCATTAGTATGCACATAATTCAATCGTGCTAGAAATGACTTCTGCAATGTCAGGTGGGTATCCCAGTATTGAAACCAGACAGTTCGGCCAGGCGTTCCGTCGAGTCGGTTCACATATTTGGCAGAGACCGAATGCAAATATTGAATGAATCGGGTGAGTGTGGTCGGCTCTTCAGCCTCTGCGACGAAATGGTAGTGATTGGAAAAGATCGCCCACGCTTGCAAATGCCACCCATATTCCTTGGCTAGGACGATTAGCGCTTTTGTCATGTATGACAAGCGCTTAGTGTTAGCGAATAGATGCGCTTTATGGTATGTGCCTGCAGTAACGATATAGGCTCCGTGTTCGCTCAACCGGTGAACAGGCGCATGAGGCCAGTCAAATGCCCGCATCTGTGTGTCCTTGATTCGGAGAGTCGCGGAATATTACACAGTATATTATTGTATTCTGTGGTTATCTAAGTCAAGGATTTTTGGAGTGCGGCAGCCCGGCTGCCGCTTTTCCAGCCTCAATGGTCCCGACATCGCACTCCACGGTTAGACCTAAGAGCGAACTAGCCCCGCAAATTTCCGCGGATTATTGTCAAACTCCGGAAATACCGGCGCCAGGTCCTTCACGCCGAGATGCTTCGTCAAAATTTCTCCCACAACGGACCGAAAATCCGTCGTGAGCGCCAAGTCGCGCCCTTCGTTCAACTGGTGCTCGTCCAGCCCCGGCCATTTCCCGTACACGCGGCCGCCCTTTACGTCGCCGCCCATCACGAACATACAATTCGCGTGTCCGTGGTCTGTCCCGCGATTCCCATTCTCTTTCGCCGTGCGCCCGAATTCGCTCATCGTCACCACCACGATATCCCCCATCCGGTCGCCCATGTCCTGATAAAAAGCCGCAAGTGACTGCGAGAGGTCCTTCAACAAATTCGCCAGTTGTCCCTGCGCGCCACCCTCGTTCACGTGGTTATCCCAGCCGCCGCAGTCCAGAAACAATACCTCCACGCCGATGTTCGCCTTGATCATCTGCCCGATTTGCTGCAAACGCTGCCCAACCTGGCTCTTCGGATAATCCGCCCCGTTTTCCGGCGGATACTTCGTCGTGTCGAGCTTCCGCAGGATGTCAATCGCCTCAAAAGTTTCCGTACCTGTGCCATGCAGAACGTGATCGACCGTCTGCGCATACATGGCCTCAAACCCGCCTTCCACCACGTTCGCCATCGCGGGCGACTGTGGTTGCACCTTGAACTGTCGCAGGTCGGGGATTGCAATCGCTCCCGTGCCCCCGTGCAGCATCCGCGGCAAATTCGGCCCCATGGCCACTGCGCGGAATGGAGATGCATTTTCTTCTGGGATGGTTCCAATGGCACGGTCCAGCCAGCCGTCTTCCGTCGCTTTCACTCCCGGCGTTCCAGATTCCATGTAATCCTGCGCGTCAAAATGCGAACGCGTCGGGTCCGGCGATCCTGCTGCGTGCACAATCGCCAGTTGGTTTTTCTGAAAGAGTGGCGCCAGCGGCGCCAATCCCGGATGCAGCCCGAAAAAACCATCCAGGTCAATCGCCGCGTCTACTCCTCCGCGTCTTGGCTGCGGAATCGCGATCGATGGCCGCATCCGGTAATAATTCGGCTCCGCGAAAGGCACCACGATATTCAATCCATCCGCCGCGCCACGTTGAAACAAAACCACCAATTGCTTCTTCCCTGCTCCCGGTGTCGAGGCCACCGCGCGTTGCAAAAACGCCGGCATGGTGCTCAATCCCACCAGCCCAATCCCGCCCTGCTTCAAAAAATATCGCCGCGAGAATTTTGCTTTCCGAACGCCCTCGCAACACTGGTTACTCATCTCGACCTCATTTCATACCGCCCTGTCCGATACTCGGCTCTTGGTCACTGGTCGCTGGCCACTATCTCCTCTGAAACTCCGGCGCGCCCAGCACCAATCCCGTCAACACTCCCAAATCCACTTGCTTCACCGGGTCATCCAGCTTCGCCTGCAACACTTGCGGGCTCTCCAGTTGTTTCTGCAATGTATCCACGGTTCCCGGTCCCGCTCCTCCCAGGAACACCTCCACCGCCCGGTCCAGTGTCTTCTTCGGGTCCGTCTGGTTGTCGCTTCCCAACAACGCCGCTACGTCGCTTCGCGATCCGCGCACTTTATTCTCAGCCAGCGCCAGCGAAAAATTCAGCCGGTTCAGCAGCGCTCCCGTATTCACCCACGCGTCCGCCTTATCCGAATAGCCGGTCGGCGGCTGGCACTGGTACAACGGTTCCCCGATTCGCCCCACCCACAGCACCAGCGGCATCGGCGTATCCACGTCCGTGCCCAACGCCCGCACCGACGAAACCACCAATTCGTAGGGCGTCTTCACCTTCGCCCGGTACGTCTCTCGCGACCAGAACTCCGGCGAGTAAATCATTGTCCGCATCACTTCTCGAATATCTCCGTCGGACTTCTGGAAACTCTTTGTCATGCGCTCCACCAGCGCCGGCGGCGGATCATCGGAAACAAATCGCCGCGCCAGTTTCGTCGAAATAAACTTCGCCGTGTTCGGATTCTTTGTCAGCAGGTCGATGACTTGCTCGCCATCCTTTATCCCTCCTGCATGAATCTTTTTCCCCAGCACCACTTTCGAGTCTGGATCGTGCACTTTTTCATCAAACTTAAACTGGGCGATTTCCCGCGGCTTCTCGATGGTCCACCCAGTGAAACACCGCGCCACTTCCGTCACATCTTTCTGTGTGTAGCCGCCATCAACTCCCAGCGTGTGCAATTCCATCAGCTCGCGCCCGTAATTCTCGTTCAGCCCGCGCTCCTGCTTTTTCTTGTTCTGCGCCACTTGAGGCCGCGGCGGATAGCCGTACGGGCCGCGCCGCATCTGCTGCCTCATCGCCCGCTCCATGGCCTGTCGCTCCGCGGCTTTCGGGTCGGCACTCAGAAAATTGTCCAGATAGAACAGCATCGCCGGGCTTTTCGCCGTTGCGGTCACCAGGTCCTTGAATTTTCCCAACGCGTGCGGTTGAATCATGTCCCGTTCGTACGACGTCAGGTACCACTTCACTTCGCCCTTCCCCGCAAACACGTTGAAGTGGTTGAACCAGAAATCGTCCATCACCTGCTGCAGTTGCCGGTCGCTGTAGACCGCCTTCGTCACCTTCGCCATTGCTAGTTCTTCCACTACGCGCGCCGGCCGCTTGCTGTCGTCGGCGATGGCTCTCGGCACGGCGTTCGGATCCACGCTTAGCGCGCCTCTTGCCGCCGCTCCTGGTGTCGCCGGGTTCAGTTTCATCGGCGACGGAGTGTCCGAGGCTGCGGCCGCGCTCGCCATCGTCCCGCCATTCTCTGCCGCCCCATTGGCCGCGTCCCCGTTTGCGTCCATCTCCCGCGCCATCGCCGTAATTGCGTCGTCTGCCTGCTTTTGCGCGGCTTGGACTTGCGCAGGTTCTTGTTTACCCTGCCCCGCCTGCTTTGCCACCTGCTTGGGGTTTGGATACTCCGCCATCAACTGCGCCGTCGTCATTGTCAACGTGGGGTAAACATTCAGGCGTGCCTCCACGGCGCTGTCATCGATCGATTTCGGATTCAGTTGCTGGTCAATCCATTTCGCCAAGCCCAGTTGCCGGATGCGTTCCACATCGCCGGGCCGCGGGCCGTAGGCAAGCCGGTTCAATGCATGTTGGATGGCTTCATCGGTGCTGAGCTCCGTAATTGGCAGGCCTTTCAGCACCGGATCCTGATTTTTTTTCTTGTCTTTGGTAGTGGCCGCGGCCACTGCGCGGACGTCCAGCAATAGCGTGCAAGTGCACGAAATCGCCAGCAGGAACGCCAGAAACGCTTTGGGTGTATAGGAGATGCGGCTCGCGCGCGGTCTCGGCGCACGGCTCACTGGCTCGACAGGCATAAGGACAAAGATTCTGCGCATGTCCTTCAGACTAACCCTGCCACCCATGGAAAGTTGCTGCCCCTGAGGGTAGGTGTTACCTATGAATAGCCTCGTTTCCCTGGGTCGGAATCACCGCAAGGGCCGTGCAACCCCTGCTTAATTGCTCAGCGTAAACTCCACCGGCCGCTGCGGCGCTTGGTGATTTTGTCCATCTATCGCAAGCAACACTAGCCGGTAATTCCCGGGCTGCAGGTCCTTGGTTTCCACTTTCAGCGCAAACGGCACCACGGGGTTTCCCTTTTCGACGAAGCTGTCCAGGGGCACCCCGCCGGTAAAAAACACCTCTTTGTTCGTGGCCTTGTCATAAATCCTGTACCCGGACACTACCTTGGTGGCCGTAGCCGTCTTCAGCAGCGGTTCGTACAGCTCCGAATAGAGCGTCACGTTATCCGTCTTCTTGAATTGGCAGGTTGCCGACGGCGTGATTTGGTAGCCCTTGATGATCAACGGCTTGCGATCCTCCAGGAGTGACGCATCCACCTCCGTCGGAATTTCATCCACGCGCTGCAAGCTCGCGGATAGCACCACCCCTCCGAGCGTGAACCTGTTCCCGTCATATGCATCGATCTGCAGCGGCGTTTCCATCTTCGCAAAGCCCGCTCCGCCCGAACTCAGCACCACAGTCAGTTTGTAATTCCCCGGCGCCGCGTCGAACTGGTTCTGATACTGGTAAGGCCGCTTTGTGAACTCCTTCCACTCGTCCTTATCCATGTCGAAGTTTAACGTGTCGCTGAAGCGCGCTCCTACGGATCCATCCGGCTTGTAGGCAATGCCCAGGACGTTCACATTTGCATGATATTTTCCCTTGTCTTTGTTCATCACCACTGCATCGCCCGGAATCTCCATTGTCAGGTTTACCCGGGCCACGTTGGGTGCGGCGTAAAAATACGGTGCCTGCAGGCTTGCATGAATCGTGCCCGTCCCCGTTCCGCTCGCTTGCGCCTCCATCTGTTTTTCCAGCGGCTTACCTTCCAACGGATTCGTTGACCGCACGTTGCAATAGCCTGTGCGCGAACGCACTTCCATTCCACCCTTGTCCAACTTCACTTTTAGTGTGTGGCAACTCCCTTCGGCCGTGGCTTGTGGCACATAGCCCAGCACATAAAACTGGTTCATTTCCTGCGTGATCCGCTGCAAGCCTCCCAACAGATCATTCGTGTTGTAGATGGTGAATCCCCCCGTGCCTTGCGCCAGCATCTGCATGATCTGCTGATTATCAGACGCTGACGGCGGAATCTTCGGCAATAGTATGTTCGGTTGATTCATCGGATTGGCGTAGTAACTTGAATACAGCGGGTTTGCTACTACGGGCCGCGCGCCACCTGCACCCATGCCAGTCCCCGTGCCAGTCCCCGTGCCTGTGCCTCCGCCGGTACCTCCTCCTTTGCCTCCGCTCCCTCCGGTTCCGCCAGTTCCTCCGGTGCCCCCGGTGCCGCCCGTGCCTCCGCCGCCGTGGCCTCCGCCACCGCCCGTTCCCCCACCGCCTCCTCCTCCGGGCTTCTGCGGTTCAAGCAAGGAATCCGCCGCGTAACCTGTCAGCAGCAATCTCGGCCGTACCTGCCGCGCTCCATCCTTCACTGCGACGATATTCGACTTTCCTTCCTTCGCTCCCGGCGTAAGTCTCGCGCTACCAGGTCCTGGTGCCGGCATCCCCGTGGTCAACCCGCGTGCGTCCAGCGTGTACACCGCCACGTTTGCCTTATTGCACGCATCGATCGTTACCGTCAGTTCCGACATGTTCTCCGAACTCAGCGGAAACCCCGAAGTAAACAAGATCAACATTTTCCGCCCTGGGATTCCGCGCAAATTCTTCGCCAGGCTCCGGATCGAGAGCAGCATCGTTCGTGCTCCGTAATCCTGTTCTGCAGTGCTGATCGATGGCATCCCCAACGTGGCCACCATCACGGGCTGCGGCGGCGGCGTTTGTCCGTTTGTTTCGATATAAGGCGCCTTGCTCCCGCTCACCGCTGCCTTCAGCAGCGCCGCGTTCGCCGTGAAATTCTGCTGGATCACCAGGCTTCCTCCAAAATTCACCACCGCCATCAATCGGTCTGGGCCGGAATTGTTTTCGACGAACTTCGTCGCGGCGTCCCGCGCGGCCATTTGGTCCGCCATCTCCATCGACGAAGTATCGAAGAACAAAATCATGTAGTGTTTTTGTCCGGCGGCCTGCATCGTCGGATCTGACCCCGAGGAAAAACTCGTCACCGTCTGTTCCTTGTTGTCTTCGTATACCTTGAAGTCTTCTTGTTTCAGGTCTGTGACGTAATGCCCCTTTTTGTCCGTCACCACCGCATCCACCAGCACGATCCGCGATTCCGTCCTGATCACCGTGCTTGTCGGTACCGCCTGTTCCGTTCCTGCCGCCGGCTTCGCGGGCTCCTGTGTTTGCTGCGCCCGCAATGTGCCGCCCGCTGTCACCCCAGCTAGGCACAGCGCCATGGCCAATTTCATTCCTCTTCCAGGTCCTTTTCGGCTCCCCATTTCAGCCTCCTCAATAACCTTAATAAGGAATGACGACCGCCCCGTTGCGCGCCGCCATCTGTGCCCCTTCTGAGTCCCGGATCACCTGTCTCACCAGGTATTTCCCCGGCTTTAAGTCAAAGCTCGACTTCATCGTTAGTCCCGTGCGGCTCAGCCTATCGTACGTCGCATCCAGCAGCCGCATCTCCAGCACCTTCTCTCCGCCCGTCACGTAGTTCCCGTTTTCGTCGAAGATCACCGTCGCCACTGTCAGGTTGTCAAAGCTCCTGCCGTCCGCCTTACGGAAATGAATTCCCTTCACGTCTATCCGAGACACCACACTCAAATGGGCTCCCTCGTCTCCCGTCTTGAAGTACTGCGTCTGCAAGTCCAGCGGCAGTTCCTGGATCTCATCTTGCGAAAAAACCGCTTCCGCAATCTCCTGCTTCGCCTCTTCCTGCGGGTCGTCCACTTTCTTCGGCGCGTAGTAGCCTCGCCGCGCCTGAATGTCATACTTGCGCTTTTCGGTGAGCACCACCTTGATGGTGTGGTATTTCCCATCCATCTTTTGGTTCTGTGGCGAAAAGCCCAGCATGTACGAAACTTCCGGCGCTGCTCCCGCTCGTTTTAGCCCGCCTTTCAGATCGTTGGAATTATGAAAAAAGGTTCCGCCCGTGCCATTGGCGAAATCCATCAGCACAAACGCGTTTTCAGTCTGCTCCGCTGTTCGGTACCCCACCTTCAAGCCCGCCGTCTGGGGCGTATCCGTCTCCCGCTGCGAAATGTCTCCCTGAAGATCCGGGGTATACAATCCGCGTGCGTCCACCGTATTGATCACGATATTCGCCTTGTTCGCCCGGTCGATGATCCCCATCTCGTCGAGAAACTGGGTGCTCAAAATAAAGCCTGGGGACGCCAACACCAGAACCCGCTCTCCCGGCATCCCGCCCAACCGCCTTATTATGTCTTCCAACGCTCGGTATGTATATTCGTTGTCCGTGTCTCCCGCGTTGAGTTCCTGCAGTAACGACGCACCCGCTATTTCCTGCGCCGCCGTGTAATACCGCGGGTCCCCGTAAAACTGACACTGCAGCGTTTCTGCCGCCACCACTGGCATCACGGTGGTATCGCTCTTATTGATTGCTTGATCCGCCATATAGTGCGTCACGTCCGGGCAATTCGTTATGTCGTTGATCTTCCCCATCTTTGGCCGCGGCATAATCTGCAGCAGCACCTTCTCCAGCACCACTTTGTCGCCCGTATAGTCCTGCTTCACCTGCTCCGATGTTCCGAATATTCCCATCCGGTCCGTCGGCGTCATGCTATCGATCAGCTTCTTTGCGCTCGCACGCACCACCACCGCATCTTGGATCTTCAAATGAATATCGTCGAACACCAGGGCCACGAACCGCTCCGGCATCGTCACCTTTTCTTCCCCTGCCTCTTCGTTCGCGCCCTGCTGGGTCTTGGCGGCTGCTTCGGCTCTTTCCTGCCGCGACTTCGGCGTCTCCACGCCAAAGGTCGAAATCGTCTGCAGCTTCCCTTGGTCGAACACCTGAAAATCCTCGCGTTTCAGGCCCTCCACCGGGTTTCCTTTGCTATCGCGCACCACCACGCGCACCTGCACCAAGTTGACGCGCAGCTTGAACGTCGTGTCCGTGTCTTTGCTGGACACTTCCGCCTTCGTTTCTGTCGCTGTTTTTGCTGATTGTGTGGTGGGCGTATCGCTGGATGTCTTTGCTGCGGCAGAAGTTCCGGTGCTTTGTCCGTTGGCCGTTCCGCTGCTCGTCCCCTGCGCGCGTGCTAGCGCCGTCCATGTGAACAGCATCACGAGTACAGCCAGCCACCGAGTCGGGTAGCGGCACAGCTTCCGGTAGGCAGGTCCGAGCGTCATCCCCTCCCTTGCCCCCATGAGCGACCAGTCCGCCTAACACCCCGCCAGGTTCGGCTGGTCACTTCGAAGCGGGTGGGACACCCCGACTATAGGCCCTGCTATTTTTCATGTCAACGCGCCGCCACTCGCTTCAATTCGCCCCGCTCCGGTACCCCTCCAGGCTCCAAGTGTCCTGCGCCTCCATGTGCTTCAGCACGTACCGGTCGCCTCCCGCCACACGTACCCGGAAGTACGTCTCCCCGGGCGAATACCACCGGTCTTCCACTTCCTCAATTTCCAGTGTCTGCTCCCCCAGCTTCAGCCGCACCGGCCGCTCGTCCCCGCGATACCCTGCATAGCACTCCACTTCCACTTTCTGCACAGCCACCTTCTTTGCTTCTTTGCTTCCTTGCTTCCTTATTTCATTACTTCCTTGCTTCCCTGCCTTTTTTCTTTCTTCTTCACTCTCGTCTTCCTCTTCCCACCGCCTCTTCCGCATTCCACGCTGCGCCAAGAAACACGATCACCGCCGAAATCTGCATCCACACCAGCAGCCCAATCACCGCCGCCAACCCGCCATACACCACGTTGGCGGGCACCCGCCGCACGTAAATTCCGAACAGGGCGTTCACCAACCACCACAGCAGCGTCGCCACGGCCGCTCCCGGCAACACGTGGCTCAGGTGCTTCTCCTGCGGCCGCGCCACCCAATAGATCACCGTCAGCGCCAGCATCGCCAGCACCATCGCCGCCAACGGAAAAAACACTAGCCACATTACATGCACTGGCGCGTTCTTCCATAGTTGCCCCGTCAGCCAATGCCGCAGCGGCTTGCCGAACACGCCCAGAATCCCCGCCACCACGATTGGCGCCATCGTGATCAGCAACAGCAGCAACCCGCGCAACTGCCGGTGCAAAAATCCCATCCCCTCTTCTTCCCCGTAGATTCGGTGAATCCCTTCCATCAGCAGTTTCATCACCTGCGATCCGCCGAATAGGGCGCCAGCCGCGCCCACCAGCGCGTACTTCCACACGTTCGCGCCGCCCCGTTCCAGAAAATCCGCCACAACCGCCTGGCTTCCCGGCGGCAAAAACTCCGTGAAATTCCGAATGGCCTCCAGCGCCGCTGTCTTGCTCCCAATCCAACTCGACGTGGTCCTCACCGCCAGCAGCATCAAGGGGAAAAACGCCAAAAACACATTGAACGCAATCGCCTGCGAAATCGTGCTGCACCCCGGGTACACCCGCCCGATCATTCGCCACACTCGCTTCACCGATTCGCCCCCTCGCTCTCCTTCGCATTATAGCCGCACTCCGGATCTCGGCCGGGTGTCCCCCCGCATCTGTAGCTCACCCCTTTCAGGGGTGAGGCTTTTCTCTTGGATGCCTTAACTCTTGAACTTCTAAACTCCTAAACTTTCCTGCCAATCCGACGACACGTAGATTCGTTTTGAAATCTATAGCGGCGCAGCAGCTTCATGTGCCCGCCGAAAAACAAAAGGGCAGCCCTTTTTGGACTACCCTTCGCAATTCATCTTTATTCCTGCTCTCACTACTTCGCTGCAGCGGCTCCCGCGAGTGTGTATTCTCCGGTGCAGGAATATTCAGAGCCACCGTCGGCGGTGCCCGTGTTCTTGCAGGTACCCAACCCTTTGATGCCTTTCAACTTCCCCGTGCCGCCCGTCACCTGATACTTATTCCCTCCCGAAAATGCCCCATCTTTCAGGGTCCCGCTGGCTTGATAGGTGTAGAAAACCTTGTCGCCACCGTCAAACGTTTCCACGTACACGCCCCAGGCTCTCACGTGGTTTCCCGAGATGTCCTGATGCTCGGAAAACATCCCTTCCTTGCTCTGAGACCCGCCCACTTCTCCCTTGGTGGCGCATTTTCCCTGCGCCAGCGCGAAGACGTGGCCCTCGTGGTCACCGGCAGGGATACTTTGTTGCACGTCAGGCTTGCCGCACTTGCCGGATGTCGCGGTGCTCGTTTGCGCAAGGCTCATCGCCGCGGCAAAGGCAAATACCGCAAAACCGCACAAAATCTTGCATTTCATTTTTGAATCCTCCGTATCGAATTCCCCAGGGTGCCCGGACTCTACCCTGTATCCCGCGCAATGTCCATTACGCATCGCGGCGCACCTCACCGCCGCTGTGCTCACCGGCGCTCTAGCTCACCCCTTCAGGGGTGAGGCTTTCTCTCGGGGCGAGGCTTTTCTCTTGGCGGGCAGTCCATCCTTTGCGTAGTTTGCAAAGGGCGGGCTCTTCCTCTTCTCTTCAGGCGGTCCGCTCTTGGGCTTCTCTTCTCATTAGGAGGTCGGAGCTTCAGGTTTACCCTGCTTGCCCCGAGTTGCGAGGGGAGCTTCGAAGGGCTCCGACATTTGCACTTCCTGCGTTCTGGGCTTCAGCCCCTGAGGAAGGATTTCGAAGAACGCGCCTAGAACTTAGTTCCGCCCTCCTCTCGCGTTCCATTTGCTCAGTACATTCCGCAACCTGGTCGTCAATGACCTTGATTTTCAGAGCCAGGTGAGTGTCCAGAGGATTCCTCAAAAACCGCTTGAACAGTCGATTCCTCTGTGCTTTCAGTTCTTCGCGTTTCCTCATGGCATTGATTGCAGTCTCTTGCATACGAAACAATTCCTTTCCAAAAGCGTGAGAGAGAAGGGGCCTCCTTTGGACGGGGTGGGTGAAATTATTTATAAACGGCTTCTGTTACCGTTGGGTCACCGCAGAATAAAAAAAAGGGGCCTTCACAGCTAGCCAATCCGAGGGACAGGGGAGCGATACTACTTCTCCCTGTGGCAGTCGTCAATATGGAAGCGGCGGTGAGGCAAGGCCGGGCTGGTGGCCTACGCTTCGCGCAGTTCCTCTTCTTTTTAGGGGGGTCGGAGCTTCAGTTGACCCTGAGCTTCGAAGAGTTCCGACATAAACGCGTCAACTTAACTGGCCTTTAGCCCCTGAGGAATCCGCCTCCCTCGCTCCTCCCTTACCTCTCAGCGCTAAAGGCGCGCCACATCCTCACCGCGCCCCCACCCTCTCAACAGGAGGGACCGCCTCCCGATGAGAAGGCCTTCCGGAAGTCGCGTTGACTGACGGGTGTATACTGCCCGCACGAGGAGGGAACATGTTGCAACAAGTGAATCAAACAGAAGCCCGGGACCTCGAGTGGACTTGTCAGGGCGTTTCGCCCATGGATGATCCTTGCGATTCTGTCGCAACTTTCCACTGCGGTATCTGCGGGCGGTGGTTCTGCGCCGTCCACGCCGAAGATGAGAGCTGGCACACCTGCGTCCTTGAGCCGGGCGACGAAGGGGGCGAAGCTTAAACGCCGTTACCGCCGAAGTTGCTAGAAGTCGAGCCGCAACGCCAGCTGTCCGGTACGATTGCCGCCAGCGCCCTGGGGCAGCGCCGATTGCAGGACTCCAAACGCATTGGGGTTGCTGATGTTTGTCGCGGGAGGCGCGAAATTAGTATGGTTCAATACGTTAGTGAACGTAGCCTCAAAGCGCAAACGAAGCCGCTCCGTGATCTGGAAGTGCTTGGCCAGGCCCGCATCCACATCAATCATCCCGGGACCCTGCAGGATGCCCAGACCGCAATTGCCAAACCTGCCTGCACCAACAGGCGTCGGGGCGAAGGCACTGATGTTGAAGAATTGCGCGGAGGTCTGGTTTGCGGGGATCGGATTTCCTACGCAGTCTGGACGCGCAATTGCCCCTCCACCAGATCGAACTATCATGTCCGTGTTCGACTGATCGTAGATCGGGCTAATCGTCGGTGTGAGCCACTGTCCAGTCTGGATCGTGGTGATCGTGCTTACGTTCCAGCCTTCCACGACAGCTTTTAGAAAGCGCGACTGGCTGGACTTGAAAGGCAGTTGATAAATGCCAGTCAACAGGAGCCGCTGGCGCGGCGTTCCCACCACGTTGCCGCGATCCTGGCGGAGGTCGAAGCGATTGGCAATCTCGACCGCGTAGGGTTCCTCGCCTCCGAAAGCTGTGGGGGCGTCACTGCCTTGCGCGTCGCTGATATTTTTCGCCCAGGCGTAACTCCCTTGAAACGACAAGCCGTGAGAGAGTCTCTGCTCCACTTGCACTTTCATCCCTTGGTAACTTGCAGTGCCTTTGCTGACTGAGGTCATCAAGAGAAGCCAGTTTTGATAGGGTGCCCGCGGGTCAACAAATGCCCCCGCAGGGACCGTGTAGGGGGTGGTGCTGGCAGGAATTTGATTCAAGTCAATGGTGTACGGCAAGCGGTAGGAGGCCATGCCGACGTAGCTAACCCGAGCAACAGTACTGGGGGTAATTTGCCGTTCAACGGTGAGATTCCATTGCGCCGACTGCGGATCTCGCCAGTTCGGATCATTGGCCTCCTCCAGGCTGCCTCCGCCATACGTGATCGATGAAGTGACCGGGGCCGTCTGCGGGAACTGAAATTGTGGCGTGCCATTGGAGATGGAATTCACATTGGTGATCAAATCCGAGGTCGGGTTTCCAGCATTGTTCCAAGACATGGGACCCAGAGTGGTCATGGTGAAAATACCGAAACCGGCGCGAATGACGGTCTTGTTGTTGTTGAATGGCCGGTAGGCCACACTGATACGCGGGTCAAAATCACGCAGATAGAGCTGTCTCAACCCTTGAGTAACGCCCGCTTGGCTGGCCGTTTTCACATTGCTGCATTGCAGGGACATATTTCGCTGGGGAAGCGAGCAGGCATTAAAGGACTCCAGAAACCCGGTGTATTGGTTCTGCAAGTTGGGGTTATTGGCCACGGTCTGTAAAAACTTATCCGGAATGAGCACGCTGTTGATTTGAGGATCGAAGCTGGCCAAGTCGCCGATGGTTTCGTCAAAGGGGGGAAGCAGTTCCCAGCGCAAGCCGAAATTCACCGTCAGATGGCTATTCACCTGCCACGTGTCCTGACCATAGACGCCGTACTGGGTCGTGCCCGCGTTAATCTGCGGACAGGTAACGGCGAAGAATGATTGTTGCGGCAGACCCAGCAGGAAGTCGCCGAAGGAATAGTTCGTGAACAGACCCGGACTGAAGGTAAAGTTGCCATAGTCGTCGGAAGGCACGAAAAACATGACGCCGCTGTAACTTACCTTGCGAACGTCGAGGCCAAACCGCAGGGTGTGGTTGCCCATAATATGGGTGAGGTTATCGGTGAACTGCATATTTTTGGAGATCGTCGTTCCCGTCCGATCCTGGCCGATGGACGAGAATGTGCCGTCCGAGAAGGTGAATGTCGGAAAGGCGTCCCCCGTTGGATGCTGGGAGATATTTATCCCTTGCAGACCGAGTTGACTGATTGCAGAACTGCCCTGAATCGGGAAGCTGTCATTCTCATTGAAGTTGGTAAAACCGAAGCGAAATTCGTTGACCAAATTCGGCCGAATCACATAGTTGTAGGAAACCAGGAAACTACGATTCTGATCGTGAGCCACCACATTGGGCAGAAACTGACCCGCTGGCGCTCCCATCGCGCCCTCATTGTAAAGGGCATTTTTCCAGCTATAACGAGCGTAGATCTGCTGCTTCGGTGTGATGGTTTGGTCGACTCTGAGGTCCCAGCCATTTGTGTTCGATGGGATGGGCACCAAAGTCTGATAGTTGAAGGAGGGGTTGGCCACGCCGAGGTTGGCATTGGGCAGCGGATAATAGTTCAGCAGGGCCTGTGAGGCGGGATTGATACAGTCCTGGGGATTGCTGCACGCACTACCGCTCGGAATGGTGTTGTTGGGATAGGGCTGACCGGTAAAGGGATTCATCAAGGGGCCCCCCTGTTGTTGGGCCACGAGAGCGCTCAGATTGCCGCTTCTTTCCGCTTGCGTTGGAACGAGGAGTTGTTCTGGAGCAGATGTATGTTTGCGGTTTCCCTCATAGTCGAAGAAGAAAAATGTTTTGTCTTTACCGTCGTAGAGCTTCGGAATGATTACAGGGCCGCCGAGGCTGCCGCCAAAGGTATTGAAGTGTTTAGGCGCCTTCTCCGTAAAGTTGAGAATTTTGGCATCCAACGCGTCGTTTTGCAGGTACTCGAACAAACTGCCGTGAAACTGGCTGGTGCCACTCTTGGTTGTAAACGTCACGTCGCCGATCTGGGCAAACTCGGCATTGTTGTTAAACGCAGTGACGCTCATCTGTTGAATCCCCTCCGAAGAGGGATAGGCGTCTTGTAGGGCGCCGTTCTTCAGCACATTGGCGGTCGAGATTCCATCCACGGAGAAGCCCGTCTGGGCTGACGTCGCGCCAGCCACCGCAATATTGCCCTGGGTGTCCTTCACAACGTCGGGAGAAACAGCTAAGGCCGCCAGCGGGCTGGATGATACGGCCCGGGAATTCAAAGGCAACTGGGTAATGTCGCTATTGAGCTTAGAATCGGTGAGTGTGGCGTTTTCGGTGTTCACAAGTTCAGCGGAATCGCTTACTTCAACCACCTGATTTTGCGAGGCCAAAGCAAGCTTCACATCCAGGCGGAGGTCCTGGCGGGCTGCCAATTCCACATTGTCGACGATGGCCTTGGCGAAACCCTCCTTGGTAGCCACCAGACTGTAGTGTCCGGGCTTGACATTCTCAAAGACGTAGTTTCCGTGATCGTCGCTGGTCGCGGTGAACTCGGTGTTCTCACCCACATTATGTAAGCTCACCTGCGCCTGCGGGATGAACGAGCCGGTCTGGTCCAGCGTCGTGCCGCGAATGCTGCCGAAAGTTGATTGACCGATGGCCCATGGCGCGGACAAAAGGATCAAAATCAAGAGTGTCGATAGTTTGGCTGACATGGCGAGGCCCCCCTCTTCTCGCGTGCGCAATTTACGCGCGCACTGCAGTGGAGGCAAAATAGAGGCACCCGCATAAAGAATCCGTGAGCATTTGCTATCAAAGAGATGATGGCTTGCATGGATTTCTTGAATCGTGCGGACAAGTTTGTCCGCGCGCGTGCCATACTAAGCGCCTGCTTTTCTTACGTGATAGGTGGCGGAACTTATGGAAATTTTATAAAAACCTCAGGATTCTCTCACGTGTAATCCGCCGCTGGGCACGCGTCTCTCTCTTGTCGTACACTTTGTTTATGCTGCAATCACGAGGGTTTTGACCGTGTCGCCGACGCGCGCTCTTGCGCGATACGCCGCGGCTACTTTGCTTTTGCTGGCTTATGGCGCCACGGCCCGCCCACAAGCCGATGCCTCCAAGAAGCTCACCTGGCATACGATCGAATTCGGAATCGTAAAATTCAATGACGACGCGCCGAAATCCTGGAATATCTATCATTCGGAAAAGAAGCGCGTGCTGCTGGTGCGCGTGTGGAAGCGCTACCTGCTGGTAAACCTGCAGGACCAGGAAGCGTTTGACATCGACCCGCAAAAGATAAAGGTGATTGGCGATTCCGTGGATTGGTCGATGGCGGATGTGCCGGATAAGCCGATTGAGACTCCAGATTGGACACAGAGAAACATCGGCGTGATGGAACGGATTCGTTTCCGGCTGGGCAAGGATGGCCACTTCCTGGAATTGCAATTGCCGCTTGGCCCGAACGGCCGGCCGATTTATTGAACCCGGAATCTGAAATCGAAGACGGATTCCTCACTCCGCGGCCTCCGTTCGGAATGACGAGTTTGGATGGTAGATAGAGAGTGGCAATTAAACTTCAGTCGAGGTCGTATTGACCTCTACTGAGGCGGAGCGCGGGGTGCATCGTGGGAAGCGGGGTTGGGCTTGTCAGCGCCGATGCGCGCGTCCCCCGGTGGCGGCAAAATGTGCGATTGGCCAGCACGATATACACCATAAAACCAGGGAATGCCCAACGCGCCAGGCTCCACGCCTACATTGATTTTGTCGCCTTCGTGGAAGCGGTCAAAGTCGTCGGAGTCCACCGCTAATCGTTCGTATTTCCGCCCTTCGCGCCAGGAGTACACGAACAGGCGCCGCGTGCCGCGCACGACACCGCGCATCAAATAGCGGCCTTCGACAGTCGTCTGGTGATACGACACGTTTTGGGGGGAATCAAGCTTGCCATTCATGAGCAAGGCGGCCGAAAGGATGAACGGAATCGGAAGGAAGCCTGTGAAGAGATGCCTGGGAACCAGAATATCCTTGCGCGCACGGGCTTGGTGGTCCAGAAACACCGCCAATGCAAGCGCGAGGAAGAACACCAGACCAAAGAACACGAGCATGCCGTCCAGGTCGAGCGGTGGATAGACCTGGCTAAGGTATGGAAACAACAACGAGCCGGCCAGGAAAACAGCCATCTGGCGCAGAAGGCGGTGGCGAAAGACCAATTCCGCGGCTGCGGATGTCAGGCCACATACGGGGCACTGATCGCTGGTGCGCTCTGAACCACAATCCAAACAGTGCATCATGAAGTCTAGTATACGGCGGAATTACTTGCCGGCCGCGAGTCTCGCAAGCAATCTCTGATAGTCGCGCTGGCTCTGATCTTCGCGTAGTGCAATGGTCACACCCATACCGCGCCCTGGTTCCACACGCTTCACCGAACAATCCAGCCAGAAAGGGCTCTCCGTGGCCAGACATGCGCGAAAACCCGCGCCAACCCACAGGATATCTTCGGCTTCGATGAACATTCCGCCCGCGCTGATGTCGCGAGTGTGAGCCCTCAAGCGGGCAGAACCCCATTCGATTTCCAGGATAGCGTGGTAGCGGTAGCGAGGCGCTCTCCGGCGCTCCGAACTGCTTGCTTCCGAATCTCCCGTCTTCATGGACTCGACACCCTCAGGATGAAGATAGGCGCGCAAAAGCCGAGCCCGCACCGCGTGCCTCTGCCATGAAGATACGACGAGAGAACCTACGATGTTTCAGACACCGGAACGCAATGTTTTGTTCCCGCCATTTTCCACTTGGGCACACGAAAGGTGGGGCGCTAGCGAACTTGGGGGGCAGAATGCTTCTGTGCAGGATCGTTAACGAGCGGGGGCGCGTTGTGGGATAGAATTTGCGAGGCGCTCGCAAGGGGCACGCGCGAGACGAATCCAGGGACGGAACTTGATGCGCGAAGAGGGTTTGCTGCAGCACTTGATTGCGAAAAATTATACGCCAGAGAGTCTGGGGAAGATCAAAGAGGTACTGAGCGCCTACCGGACACACGAGGTGCATCCGGTGGCGAATGGGTTGTTCGCGGCGAGTTCCAGCCAGACGGGGGATTCGGCCACCGGGTATCAAAACGTTTGGGTGCGCGACAACATTATGGTGGCGGATGCGCTGCGACGCCGCGGCGATTTTGCGCCAGCGATTGCGTGCATCCAGGGATTAACACGGTTCTTTGAGAAGCAGCTTCCGCGGTTTCGGGACATTATCGAGGATCCAGTAGGCATGCTGGGTGAAGATGCCAACCGGCGGCCGCACATACGATTCACGGCACAAACGCTGGGAGAGCTTCCGGAAAAATGGCCGCACGCGCAGAATGATGCGCTGGGACAGGCGCTGTGGTTTCGCTTTCTTCTGGCAAACACGAACGTGCTGCCCATGAACCGGCACGAGTTCGAGATCTACCGCATTTTCCCCGCTTATTTTGAAGCAATCGAATACTGGCAGGACAGAGACAGCGGCGCGTGGGAAGAAGGGCGCAAGATCAATAATTCGAGCGTCGGTGCGGTGGTGGCCGGCATGGAGGAGATGCTGAAACATGAGACTTCTTCGGGCGGTCCGCACGGCCTTGGCTCCGCTGCCGCAGCACGAACCGAAAAACTGAAGTATCTGATCGCCAAAGGCCGCGAGCGGCTGGACGCCACGCTGCCCTATGAGTCGCCGCCGGAACGGATGGTGGACTCTGCCCTGCTCACCTTGATTCATCCGCTGGGGAGGGTGGGCGATCGCGCGAAGGAAGATGCCATCCTCAATCTGGTGCAGGCGCGTTTGAAAGGCGAGGTCGGAATCAAGCGCTATGCCGGAGATTCCTACTTTTGCCAGGACTACGACGAATGGTTCGCACCTAGCCAAATGAGCAGCGACTTCAGTGAGCGGCTGGAATTTCGCGACGCGCATTTGCAGCCGAACTGTGAAGCGCAGTGGTGCATCTTTGACCCCGTACTTTCCATTATTTATGGCCAGCGGTATCTTGCGGACCGGTCCGACAGCGCGAGTTTTCGCAAGCAGGTGCATTATTTCAACCGTTCCCTGGCGCAGCTCACAGCAGAAGGAAAATGTCCGGAGCTCTACTTCCTGAAAGGGGGGAGATATGTCGCGAATGCACATACACCCCTTGCGTGGGCGCAGGCGAATCAGGCGTTCGCTCTTCACCTGATGGAAAAATCCATAGGAGAAAAGAGATGAATTGGAATAGGAGATGCGGAACGGCGCGAATGCTCGTCTTGTTCGCGGTGATTTTAGCAGCGGGCCAGGCAAGCGCGCAGAATCAGCGGGACTCTCTAGCGCAGACACCGCCGATGGGATGGAACAGTTGGAACAAGTTCGCCTGCAACGTGAGTGAAGACTTGATCAAATCCGTGGCCGATGCCATGGCAACAGACGGCATGAGGGAAGCAGGCTATCAATACGTGGTGATTGACGATTGCTGGCAGGTGAGCCGCGATGAAAACGGGTTTATTGTGGCGGACCCGCAGCGGTTTCCTTCCGGGATGAAAGCATTGGCGGATTACGTGCACTCCAAGGGATTGAAATTCGGTTTGTATTCGGACGCGGGCTCCAAAACCTGCGCCGGACGCCCGGGAAGCCAGGGGCACGAATATCAGGATGCGCTGCAATATGCGCGTTGGGGCGCGGACTACCTGAAATACGACTGGTGTAACACGGGGACGCGCAACGCGGAAGAGGCGTACTCGACCATGAGCAATGCCCTGCTTGCCACGGGGCGGCCCATTGTCTTCAGCATGTGCGAGTGGGGCACGGCCAAGCCGTGGCTGTGGGGCAAGGGCATTGGAAATTTGTGGCGCACGACGGGAGACATCAGCGACAAGTGGGCGGGGAGCAACAAATGGCCTGACGGCAGTTGCTGCCAGTACGGCATGCTCGACATTTTGGACCAACAATTGGCACTCGACGCTTTTGCCGGGCCGGGACATTGGAATGATCCAGACATGATGGAAGTCGGCAACGGTGGCATGACCAGTGCAGAATATCGCGCACATTTCAGCCTTTGGGCAGTGCTGGCCGCTCCGCTGATCGCCGGCAACGATGTGCGCTCCATGACTCCGGAGATTAAGGACATTCTGACGAATGCGGAAGTCATCGCCGTGGATCAGGATAAGCTGGGCCGGCAAGGGCGACGCATCCGCAAGAATGGCGAGTTGGAGGTATGGTCAAAAATCCTGGGCGATGGAACCCGCGCTGTGATTCTGCTCAATCGCGGCCCATCGGAAGGTGAATTGAGCGTGTCGTGGGAAGAACTCGGGTACCCGGGGCACCTGCCGGCCAGGGTGCGCGACCTATGGGCGCACAAAGACGTTGGCTCCTTCACTGGTAGCTATTCCGCCAAAGTTGCTTCCCATTCTGTCGTCATGGTGAAGATAATTCCCTAAAACCTTAGCTACGCGCGCGGAATCAAATGCGCCAGAAAGGACAACCCATGGCCACGCCGGAAGAGTCACAAGCTACTCCCCGGGATTTCCTGGCGGCGGAGCGCACGCATCTCGCCTGGATTCGAACGGGGATGGCGCTCATGGCGTTAGGGTTCGTTCTGGCGAGATTTGGCCTGTTCCTGCAGGAATTCAGTCTGGCGCGCCCGGATCTGCACACCGCTTCTTACGGCTATTCGCTTTGGTTCGGAACGGTATTGATTCTCGTGGGCGTGCTTGTCAGCCTGCTATCGCTGGTCCGATACCTGCGCCTGCTCGCGATGATGAGAAGTGGCGCTAAATCGTTCGGCAATCCCTCCGCGCTTGCCGTGGCAACAGTCATCTTCCTGGCGGTGCTCGGTTTGGCCATGAGCTATTATTTGGTTTCGACGCGCCCTGCTTCGGCGCTCAATCTTCCCAAAAATCAGGAGACCTCTATGCCCGCAATCCCAGAAAACGGCGTTGTTCGCATCCCCAGCCAACATTCGGTGGCCGACACTGTGACGAAGTTGGAAACGATTCTTCAGGCGAAAAATGTGAAATTGTTTGCGGTCGTGGATCACAGCGGCGAAGCGGAGAAGGCCGGATTGAAGATGCCCAATACCAAGTTGCTGATTTTTGGCAATCCCAAGGGCGGAACACCCCTGATGCTGGCTTCGCCGAGCGTTGCGTTGGATCTGCCACTGAAGATTCTGGTTGCGGAGGACACCGCCGGGAAAGTCTGGGTCTCCTACAACGCGCCTGACTACCTGAAGCAGCGGCACAACCTGCCGGCCGATCTTCTGCCAAACATTGCGGTAATCGAAGCTGTGGTCGCAAACGCGGCTCAATAGGGAAAGCCGGACCATCACCCGCTCGGCATAACAATAGGAAGTCCGCAAGCCCGTTTCATCACTCATTTTCGTGAAGTGATAAGAGATCGCGTTCTCATTCAGTGACGGTCCGCAGCAGGCTCGTTCAGGAGATGCACGCGGGCGGAGGGGTGTGCCGGGTGAACTTGCGGCGACGGAGCAGGAGAACTATGGTGCACAGGGATGGAGGGATTCCATGAGGAAGCAAGGATTGGTGTGGGGCCTGGCGGCGATGCTAGCAACGGTGGTGGGAGCGCAGGAGCTGAAACCGGTGATTTTGCCGGCGCCGCAAACGGAGGGAGGGCGTCCGCTGATGCAGGCGTTGAAAGAGAGGAAGAGCACACGAGAATTCAGCGCAGAGAAATTGCCGACACAGGTGCTGGCGAATTTGCTGTGGGCGGGATTTGGAGTGAACCGGCCAGACGGGAGAAGAACGGCGCCTTCAGCAATGAACTGGCAGGAGATCGAGATTTACGTGGTGACGGCGGACGGGACCTATGTGTATGACGCCGCGAAGAATCTGCTGAAGCCTGTGGCAAAGGAAGATTTACGGAGCCTGGCGGGAACGCAGGATTTCGTGGCGACAGCGCCGGTCAATCTGGTGTACGTGGCAGACTTGACGAAACTGGGAGGAAACGCCGATGGGCAGGATTTGTTGACAGGCGCGGACACGGGATTCATCGCGCAGAACGTGTACTTGTACTGCGCGTCGGAGGGGCTGGCAACGGTGGTGAGGGCGTCGGTCGACCGGGAGGCGCTGGGGAAGGCGCTGAAACTGAAGGCCACGCAGAAGATTGTGCTGGCGCAAACGGTAGGGTACCCAAAAAAGTGACGCGGAGAGTTTGCATCACAACTTGAGTAAGGGCTAACTCGTGATAGAAGTCGAAACCGGGCATGTGGAGTGCCGCTTTATCAGCGGACAAATGGATAGATCTCGTCAGCAATCCAATAATTTGCCAGGACAATCGCAAAGAGCGTTCCCAATAGCCATAGTCCCCAGCGTCGATGTCTCCAAACGGTGCCAAGAGATGAGCGCTGCATGGGAATGTCCACGAGATAAGCGGCGCAGTAACAAGCATTGGCGAGCAAGGCAAGGACAGCAATAAGGAGAAGCGAAGACAATGTGAGCGCTGGGCGAAAATGCGGCCAGGACGCTACGAGCCACACAATCAAGACTGCAGACAAAGCGAAATTGTAGCCAAGGCGACGTGGTTCCCAATATCGGATTGCGTCCGCGAGGATCCCTCGAAGCGGACCGGATGGCGATTTGCCAAAAGTTTGTGATTGAGTTGGACCTGCAGCTTCCATGTCAGGGCTCGTCCACATTTTTTGCAAGGCTGATAGCGCTAGAATACAACTGAGCTTCGTTTTGTCAAGTACTCTTCGACATAAAGTTAATTCGCAGTATTCGCTCGGACGCATAGCGTGGTAATCGCAAACGCGGAATCTCGCTGGCTGCCCAGAAGGGGCTTGAAGGAGTTTATCTGCATGGTTGGTGAGCGCGCGGGAACTGATTCACTAAGGGCGTTGGAAGAGTTTCCACACATTGGGGAAAATGAGGGTTGCGGGAGCGCGGACGGCGTGCTAGCCTGAGCGAACAAAAGGCGAATGACTGGAGAACTGCGCCATGTCTGACTCTCTCGCTGTCCGTTTAGTTAAAGACTCGCAGCTGGGACCCACGCCTCTGCCCGGTTCCGGCTCCCATTCGCTGGCACGAGTGTCGCAGGTGCTGGACACCTTCTCTGAGCGCGACCCCAACGGAGAGGTTCTGACTGCCGTACGGCACTATCCCGCTAAGGAAGCGCAATGGGCGGAGTTCCCTTCCTGGGTGCATGAGGACTTGCGGGCGGGGTATACCGCCAAGGGGATTCGGAATCTGTACACGCACCAGGCTGCGGCAGCGGAGGCGGTGCACGCGGGCAAAAATGTAGTGATTGTCACGCCGACGGCAAGCGGGAAGACCTTGTGCTATAACCTGCCGGTGCTGGACGCGATTTTGGGTGATTCGGACACCCGCGCGCTGTATCTGTTCCCTACGAAGGCGCTGGCGCAGGATCAACTGGCGGAATTGTACGACCTGAACCAGCGGCTGGAAAATCGGTTTGGGGTGTTCACTTACGACGGGGATACGCCGAGCGACGCGCGCAAGGCGATCCGTGCGAAGAGCCACATTGTTTTGACCAATCCGGACATGCTGCACACGGGGATCTTGCCACACCATACACGGTGGACCCGGGTGTTTGAAAACCTTCGGTACATTGTGATCGATGAGCTGCATACATACCGCGGGGTGTTCGGCAGCCATTTGTGCAACGTGCTGCGGCGATTGAGAAGAATCGCGCAGTTTTACGGACGCACGCCGCAATTCATTTGCTGCTCGGCAACGATTGCGAATCCCGGCGAGTTGGCTTCGCGCCTAATTGAGGACGAGGTCGAGGTACAGTCCAAGAATGGCGCACCGGCTGCGGAAAAAACCTTCGTATTTTACAATCCGCCGGTGGTGAATCGCGCGCTGGGGATCCGCCGGAGCTATATCAATGAGGCATCGCGCGTATCGCAGGAATTCCTGAAGCACGATCTGCAGACCATGGTGTTTGCCAACTCGCGGCTGCACACAGAAATCATCCTGACGTATCTGCAGCAGGCAAATCCGCAATTTCCGGGCAAGCCGGAGACGATTCGCGGCTACCGAGGGGGATATTTACCGACGGAGCGACGCGAGATTGAGCGCGGGCTGCGCGAAGGACGCATTCGCGGCGTGGTGACGACCTCGGCGATGGAACTGGGCATCGATGTCGGTTCGTTGGATGCGGTGGTAATGGCCGGCTACCCCGGCACGATCGCAGCGACGTGGCAGCGGGCCGGGCGCGCGGGACGCCGCAGCGGGAATTCGTGTGCGGTGCTGGTGGCTTCGTCGGCACCGCTGGACCAATTCATTGTGCGTCATCCGAATTATTTTTTCGGAAACACGCCGGAGCATGCGTTCATCCAGCCGGACAACCTGGAAATATTGATCAATCATTTGAAATGCGCGGCGTTTGAGCTGCCCATCGCGCCCGGTGAAAGAATTGGCCAAGTGGATTTGCAGGAGCTGTGCGCCAGGTTGGCGGAGGCGGGTTATCTGCATCGCGCCGGAGAAAATTACCATTGGACACACGAAGCGTACCCGGCGGACACCATCAGCCTGCGATCGGTGACCAGCGACAATTTCATCATTATCGACATTACCGGGGCGCCAGTGGTGATTGGCGAAGTGGATTTCGTGAGCGCGCTAACCACGGTGCACGAAAAGGCGATTTACCTGCACGACGGGCAGCAATATCACGTCGAGCATCTGGATTTCAAGGAGCGCAAGGCTTACGTGAAGCAGGTGGACGTGGATTATTACACGGACGCGATCCGGTACACGCAGGTGCGCGTGCTGGAGATTGCGGAGACGGCGCGCGCCAACGAGCAGAAGCCGAAAATCCCCGCATCGCGTTCCCATGGGGATGTGTTGGTACGTTCGCAGGTGGTGGGCTTCAAGAAAATCAAATTCTTCACCAACGAAAATATCGGAGCGGGCAAGCTGGAACTCCCTGAGAACGAGATGCACACGACGTCCTACTGGATGACGCTGGAGCGGCCACTGCTCGAATCACTGCCCTACACAATCAGCGAGCGGCAGTCCGGGATGCTTGGCCTGCTGCACGCGCTGGAATCGGTGGCGACGTTGCTGCTGATGTGTGACGGGCGCGATCTGGGCACGGCCATCGGCGAGCGGCCGCCCGCGCCTGGGGAGCAAGCAGAAGAATTCACGCCCATGCGTATGGAAGATGCAGTTGGAGCAAACGCGAAGGAATTCTTTGAGCCGAATTTGTATTTGTTCGACGCGTATCCCGGTGGAATTGGATTCTCGGAACCGTTGTTCCGTTCGCATGAGCTGCTGATTCAGAAGACCCGGGAACTGATCCAGGCGTGCCCGTGCGAAGCGGGCTGCCCATCGTGTGTGGGTCCTGCAGGGGATCTGGCGCCGAAGGCGAAGGATGCTGCGTTGGCGATACTGGATCGGCTGACAGCATGAAGTTTTTTTGCAAGGAGAATGCAACATGATTGCTCGCATGTGGCATGGACGGACACCCACCGCAAAGGCTGCCGCATACGCAGCTGTAGTGAACCGGCTGGCGATCCCGGACTATCGCTCCATTCCCGGCAATCTTGCAGTGCACATTCTGCGGCGCGACGAGGGAGAGGTGGCACATTTCATCACGTTCACGCTGTGGGAGTCTTACTCGGCAATCGAGAAATTCGCAGGCACACCGGTGGATCAGGCCAAGTATTACCCCGAGGACTGCGACTATCTTTTGGAATTCGAACCCAAGGTGCAGCACTGGGAAGTTGTGGGCACTGCTTCTTCCAGGTGACACGAAAGGGACTTGAGTGAGCACGGCAGACAAATTCGCACGATTGGCAGCGCTGAAGCCGGCACGGGCAATGCCTGCGCGTACACCGGAGCTGCGCGCACCGGACGAGACCGATCCCATCAGCCGATTGTTGGGAGGCGGGATTGCGCGGAATCACTATGGCGAGCATCTGGCGATTCGGCATTGGTTTTCGACGCCGGAATTCGAGGAGCCTTCTCCGGTTGCGCTGGACTTGTTGGCAAAGGTGCCCGCTTCAGAAAGCGGCCGCTACAAAAACCGCACGCGCGACGAAAGTATAAGCCGGCGCACGCGCACGGCGCTGGAAGATCCGGAAAAGTGGCTGTTCCTGGATACGGAAACGACCGGGCTAGCAGGAGGCACGGGCACTTACGCATTTCTGATCGGGCTGGCGTGGTGGGATGCCGGCGGCTTGCAGGTGGAGCAGCTGTTTCTGCGCGATTTTTCGGAGGAACACTCCCTGCTGCAGGCACTTGCAGAGCGTGTGGTGGAGCGACCGGTGCTGGTGACGTTCAATGGGAAATCGTTCGATTGGCCGCTGCTGGAAAGCCGCTTCACGATGACCCGAGCCATCCGCGTGCCGCAACTAGTGGCGCATCTGGACCTGCTGCATCCGGCGCGGGCGCTGTGGAAGTTGCGACTGGGATCGGTGCGGTTGGTCGAGCTCGAACGCCATGTGCTGGATGCACGGCGACTGGGCTGGCACCGCGAGGACGATGTGGCATCGGCGCTCATTCCGCAGTTTTACTTTGATTATTTGCGAGGAGGCACTGCGCAGCCCCTTGCGGGCGTGGTGAGACACAATCAGATGGACCTGCGCGGACTTGCAGCTCTGTTTGGCAAAATCAATTCCCTGCTGGAGGCGCGCGAAAACGGATTTGGCGAGACCGACTCGCTGGATCTGTTTGGCTTGTCGAAATTCCTGCACCGGCGCGGCGAGAAGGATTTGGCGCAATCGGCTTGCGCGCACGCGTTGGACGCAGGCTTACCCGCGGAATTCCGGCCGCAAGCGACGCGAGATCTGGCGCTGATGGCCAAACGCCGTGGAGATTTGGAGCGCGCGGCTACGCTGTGGCATGAACTGGTTGCCAATCCGCAGGAAACCGTCCTAGCATGCGAGCAATTGGCCATGCACTACGAACGCCACGCGCGGAATTTTGCGCGGGCCCTGGAATTCACGCAGCTTGGCCTGAAGACATTGCAGCGCCAGATTGCGAGTTCCCGCGATCCTTTTGCAAGCGCGCGCCAGAGGCGGCTGGAAGGAAAATTCGTGTGCCGCCTGGAACGTTTGTGGCATCGCATAAATAGCGCGGATGCCGCCACAGGCGCTCCGCTGCTGGCCCAAGCTGTGGCTGCTACGGGCTCCCGGCAGCGTGCACGCTGAATTTCCGGAACCTCTGCGATTCTTCTCGAATTTGGAGGTACAAACCGGATGGATTCCCCAGGAACAAAACAACAAACTATTGGTGGAGGAACCATGGCCACTACCGAGAATGCTTATATTCGTACGGAACTGGAAGTTCGGCGCGAACGCCTGCTGGCTGCTTCGCAGAGCAATTCGGCCGACAGCTCTCTTCCCCAGTTGCTCGCCAGCGTTGACGCCGCGCTCTCGCGCTTGAAAACGGGCACGTTTGGGATTTGCGAGCAGTGCCACGAATCGATTGAGGCGGATCGCCTCCTGTGTGACCCGTTGGTGCGCTTCTGCCTGGACCACCTTTCCGCGGAGGAACAGCGTGCCCTGGAGAAGGACTTGGTACTGGCGGCGGGCATTCAACGGACGCTCTTGCCGCGTGCGGACTGGTCGGTCGACGGCTGGCAGGCGCGTTACCACTACCAGCCGGCCAATCTGGTCAGTGGAGATTACTGCGACCTGATTGAGTCCAACGGGGGATTTCTGTTTTTGCTGGGCGATGTGGCGGGGAAAGGGGTGGCGGCGTCGATGTTGATGAGCCATCTCCACGCGACCTTCCGCACTCTGGCCGAGCAGCATCTTCCGCTGCAGAAGATGATGGAGCACGCGAACCGGCTATTCAGCGAAAGCACGACCGCGGGCCAGTACGCCACCATGATCGTGGGCTACGCTCGGCCAAATGGAAAAGTTTCGTACGTGAGCGCGGGCCACCTGCCGCTCTTCCACATTTCTTCCTTCGGCGTGCGGCCGCGCGAAGCTACGGGAGTCCCACTGGGGATGTTTTGCACCACGAGATTCCCGGTCTGTGAACTGGAACTTGAGCCGGGCGACAAACTTCTGCTATATACCGACGGGCTGACGGAAATGTTCAACGCGGCGGGAGACGAGTACGGCGTGGCACGCGTGCATGCACTGGCAAAGAAGCATGCGGCCGCCGATCCAGAGGCGATGCTTACGGCGTGTCTAGAAGAAATCCGCAATTTTTCGGCGGCAGCAAAACAAACCGACGATTTGACGTTGTTGGTCTTGCATCGCGCACATTGAGCGCGAGGTGGGCGCGAAGGCACCGCGTTGACGGACCGCCTCGGAAGGCGGTCTCTACACGGAGAAACCCAAGAGCCGGCACGATGCCGGCGCTACAAAGACTTGAATTGGAAGAGAGAATCAACAAGGGAAAGTCGCTTAGAGTGTTTTTTGAACAGGGCTTGCAGTAGTGGGCATTGGGGCGAAGTTGTCGGGATTGGCCGGGGCCCTGGAAGGAGCAGGCCAGTCAAGTTTCTTTGTCCACTGTGAAAAGAGAGCCGAGTCTCCGCCTTCTAGGGTAATGCACTCCTTCGCTGCGCAACGCAGAAAAACGCCGCCGTCCGCTGTGTCGAACTCCAGATCCTGATCCCCGTTCGCGGTGTGTGTGCGCTCGGGGTACTTTTTCTTCAGGACTTCCGAATAGGCGCGGAAAAAGCTGGAGGCCATTTCCTCAGAATTGAAACGCGTGCGAGTAAAGAGCATCAAGTGCTTGGTCTCTTTTTGTTCGAAGGTGGCGTAATCGTCGCCATCCCAACCGCCGGCTAGCTTCTTTGCGCGCTCGTCGTCCAGAAACTGCTTGAGAACTTCTTTCCAGCCAAACTCACCCATGGAGTTCTCTTCCATCAGGTTCCAACCCCCGCCGGGCACGCCATTGGGGAGACCGACCTTGAGCGGCGCAGGGACTTTATTCGCACGGTAGAGCTCGGGATGCATGATCTGTTGGGTATTGGCGGGCGGATTAGCGAACACCGAAGAGAAGCTGCTCCAGCCCCCAGTGCGCAGCACGTACATGGAAAAACGAAGACCGCTGAAGTAGGGAAACATCAGCGAGTCTTTGATGAACGGCGGGGCCTTCTTGAGCATGGGGGTATCGGAAAGGTCGCCAACGAAGATGGAGGGATCCATGTCCGGCAGGTCATGCAATTTCAGGCCTTTATCCCTGAGTGTGTACTCGAGCATGCCAGCCATCGCGCTGCCCTCCAGCACGGATTCGCGGGCCATCTCCGCATCGTCATTGGGCCTGGCAGCGTGTGCCCAGGCCTCGATGTGAAAGTACTGGTCTTGGAGGGCGTGGGTGAGTTCGTGGGACATCACCATGCGCTGCTCGTCAGGCGCAATCCAATCCGCGATATAGAACTCATGCGCCTTCGGATCGTAGAGTCCGGCGATCTGCTCGGTAAGAAGATCGACAAGAAAGGTATCGAGGTCGAAACCCTTCGGGATCAGGCCAAACACCTCCGCGCTGCGGGCGGAGGCGTAGCGCTCCTTGGCGTCCTTCTCGTCGTTCATCTGTTCGATGACATAGGCGTGAATTTCCTCGCGAGAACGAATGGACTTTTTGAGTGGAGTTTTGAGCTGCCAACCGGTGATCTCGCTCATGTCTTTCAGGACTTCGTCGACGGTGGCGAGAAATTCCGGGTTGTTGCTGGCTGCGGAGGGAGCGGAAGGAGCGGGGGCAGCCTGCTGCGGCCAGGCCGGGGCGGTAGCCGCCAAACAAGCAGCGATCAGGAGCGCCAAAGGAAGCCAGGAGCGATGAAAACCGGGTATCAAACGCATAGAACGTCAGGATAGCAGATTCCTGGGAGTGGTCGGGGAGGGTGGAATCTTCCTCAAGTTTCCACAGGCGCTTACCTGTTCCGCATTCGTAACAAAGTGGTAATTTCATATAGTGTGAATATGGCAAGTCACCCCGCCAGAAGGAGCACCAATGTACCCACCAGGCCTGCGATTACGCCAAACCAGAGAAGCACTCGGCTTCACCTACCGTGATGTAGAGAAAGCCAGTTACCAGATCGCCGTGGAACGCGGCCGCCCAGACTTTATCTTGCACATCAGCCGCCTGGCGGATATTGAGAACCGCAATGTGGTGCCCAGTCTGCACAAGTTGTACTCCCTGGCAACCATCCTGCACCTTGATCCCCTGGAAATCTCCTGCTGGTACGAAGCTCCCTTCCGCCAATCATTTCATGATGGTGCTTCCTTTCCCCCTCCTCGTACGCACTTAAGCGAGTGCTTGCTCCCACCGAGCGCGCCTCGCACGTCCGAACATTCTTTCGGTTCAGAGATTACCGAACTTCTGCAACGGAAGCCGGCAACAATAGTGCCCTTGCCGAACATAGAAGGCTCCGGCAATGGCCGGTATCGGTATGGCTATGTGGGGCTTTCTGACCGTCGCATGGTGCCAGTACTGCGACCGGGCAGCACCGTTCTGATTGACACGACCCTGACGCACATCGAGGACGCGGAGTGGTCGAGCGAATATGACCGGCCAATGTATTTCGTGGAAATACGCAACGGCTACCGATGCGGTTGGTTCCAGAAGGAAAAATCAAGGCTCATTATGCAGCCCCATACGCTTTCGCGGTGTGCACCGGAGGCATGGCGTACGCCGGATGACGCAGAAGTAATAGGCCAGGTGGTAGGGGTGGTCACCTACCTGAGCGAACCGTGGGCTTGTGGTCAAGGAGCAGTTCCAGGAGAGCGTTCAGATTGGAACAGAAAAGCTCTCTAAGGTAGGTGGGGGCCTGGGGTGGGACCCAATGCTTGGCCGTCTCCCGACAGAGGTTCACGTTTTCCTCAAATGATCCCGGCAACGAGCTCAGATGCCGACGCAAATCATTTTCCTGTGAATTCAGAGGCATTTCCAGGAGGCGCTCGAATACCTCTTCGTGACAGTGAGCCAGTACCTGGTCCACTTGCTCCAACCCATAAACCGCGGCAAGCCTGTCGTGCTGATACCGCCCGGAAGAAGGGTCGCGCAAACTGAAGAGATAACCAAGCCGCTGGTAGGAGCTATTCAGCGGCTCGAGGTAATTGGCGGTTAGGTCGAAAAGGATCTGCCGGTGCGTCTGAAAGTGCTCGAGCATGGCGATTTCCTGCCCTTACCTGTTCCGTCCTCGGAACTTTTTTCCGCTTGAAGCACGATTCCCGCGGCGTAGGTGCACCCTTCGAATCCAGGAGGGTCTCCCATGAAAGCAGGATTTCTAACCCTGGGTGTTATGCTATCAGTAACATTAATGCTACTGGCTTTTGCCGTGCCGGTCAATCATTCTTCCCTATCCTCAACGCAGCAAGGTGTAGTTCTGGTGGCAGATGGCGTGCCGGGACCGCCGTATCCACCCCCACCACCGCCGCCAAAGGGGAATCAGAACCTGGTGCCAGATCGCATACCAATGGCACCGCTGCAGAATGCGATGCCGGCAACAATCGACTGGGCGAGTGCGTTGGCGTGAGGAGTTCTTAATCCAGACGGAAGTACTAACCACCCTGGCAGGGTATGGCTATTTACTTTCGAGTTAAGTAATGATACTCTGCCTGGGATGGTTGAGCCCTTAAGTCTCCAAAACCTTGCATGGGCCCTCACCACGGTGCTGGAGGTGCTTCTCTTGTTTTGTCTCCTCCGGCGAAAACTCCATCGTTCCCATCCGGCCTTCTTTGCCTACATTCTGTCGACTATCTTTCAGAGTATGGCGGCGGCGATAGCTTACAGGCACTGGGGATTCCAGAGTATTCAATCCTGGAATGTATTCTGGGTCAGCCAGGGCGTGGTGGTTTGTGCGCGCTGGCTTGCCATCACGGAAATTGCGCGCACAATATTGGCGAATTACTCCGGCATTTGGAAACTGGCCAGCCGTTTTTTGTTCGCCGTTGGAATCGGTGTTCTGGTCTATTCCGTGCTGGCTATACAGAACAGCTGGCAATCCGCAGTCTTGAATGCGGACCGCGCTGTGGAACTATCGATTGCCGCGTTTTTGGTGGTGCTGCTTCTCTCCGCACGCTACTACAGAGTGCCCATTGCGACTCTGGAGCGCTATCTCGTTATCGGGTTCTGCTTGTACTCCTGCTTTTGGGTCATCGACGACTCCATTTTGGCACACTGGCGCGCTCCTCTTGCTGGCCTTTGGGGCTTTCTGGACGTTGTAACTTTCTTCGCAACTCTTATTCTGTGGATTAGAGCGGTACAGGAGAGCACGGAAGCCGCGCCGGTTACTGCCCCTGCACCCGTTTCCCCTGAGACGCACGCGAAACTCTCCCTGGAAGTGAATACACGCCTTCACCTGCTGAATAAGCAACTTGATCATCTTCTACGGGCTAAGGATTCACGTTCATGAGCCTACCACTTCTACTCTTCATCGCTTTCGCAGTTATCCTGATCCTCTTGCTCGCGTGGGCGGTCCGTCCGCCCAAGAAGATGCTTCTTTCGGTCGATGACGTATTCACGGCGCTATCGGAAGAGCGACATTATGCGCGACTGCCGCAAATCCTCCAGTCGCTGCGCGAGGAAGATACGGAATTCCTCCGTGTCGGCGGGCATCAGGAGCTCGCCGGGCGCCTGCGTGCAGAACGCAAGCGCATCGCCCTTCGCTACCTGAATTACCTCGAGGACGAGTATCAGCTTCTTCTCGAAGCTTCGCGCATTCTGGCAAGGATTGCGCCTGAGATCACTCCCTTACACGAGTTCGAGCGGCTCAAGCGGAACGTGCGTTTCGTGCTTTGCTGCCGCTATTTACGCTGGCGGTTGCGGCTGGGTCTGCAACCGTGGAATGTCTTCGGGACAATTTCCGATATGGAAGGTGATTTGACGCTCCGGCTGGAGACCGCAACCGCGAGCCTTGGGGAACGCGCGACCATGGCTTCCGAGTTTCCTTTATTCCTGGAGAAGGGGCGCAGCGACGACACGAAGTAACTTCGCTTCGACCGCGGCGTACAATTCGCCTGCTTGAAACGGCTTTTGCAGAACTGATGCGTCTGGCGAGAGAAAACGGGCGGGCCTCTTTTCTTCTGCCGACACCGAACTCATCCACAGGATTCGCGATCCCAAGCCATGCTCATTCTCCCCGCTCCCCGTCTTGGAGCTCGGCGGTTCACCATGGAAGACCATCTGCCAATCGGCAACAACCAGATCAAACTCCTGCATGGCAACTAATCGCCTGGCCTCGGCCAAGGATTTTGAAGTAGTGACCAGGTGGTTGTTCTCCGTCAGCAGCCCTGCAAT
>Ga0187801_10000011_pt1 | contig 34511 bp, 28 predicted proteins | sample NC_wetland_sal_i_10_FD_132465 | JGI IMG/M metagenome (GOLD analysis project Ga0187801, IMG submission 132465) | Wetland sediment microbial communities from Neuse River Estuary, North Carolina, USA - Control_1 | ecosystem: Environmental > Aquatic > Freshwater > Wetlands > Sediment | place: USA...
CGGCGCGGAATGGAGCGCAACTGCTTCTTCGGCAACTCGCGAGGCGTACTGGAGGAGATTCATGGATTCGATCAGTTCATAGCCGCCGAGGGCATGTTGTCCGCCAAAACTATTGGGATAGGAGCGCTTCTGGATCGCGTTGCCCTGGAAAACCGTGGCCACGATGCCGCACCCGGAAGTGACTCGCCGCTGATGAATTTTTGAGCCGCTGCTGGACGCAAACCAGGAATCTATCTTACGAAATTGCATATCGGACTCGGAAAGCGTGACGCCTTTTACTTCGCGCATGGCTGCATCGGCAGCAAGGAGCAGATCGAGCTGAGTTTCGAGTGGAATCTCGAAGGGATCCTTGAGGCAAGGTCCTTGCCAACTGTCGACGTAGGTGCCCTCGGCCACCAGTTGGACATTTTCTTTTTTCGCTAGCGCGGAGGATCTGGCGATCGCCACGGCCTGGGCCGCACAAGCAGCAACACCTTCGCGAGTTAGTTGATCGGTGGAAGCAAAACCCCACGCGCCATTGGCCACAACCCGAATTCCAAGGCCGATGGATTCACTCTGGCTCAGCGTGCCGACGCGACCACTCTTGGTGGTGAGGTCGCGCTGACGCAGGTGCATCACTCGCACATCGGCATAGCTGGCGCCCCGCAATCGTGAGGTCTCAAGCGCCACATTTGTCCAGTCGTACATCATCCATTTTTCTTTCGCGCTGAACTACCGCAACTCGACCCATCGACGGAAAACTGGTTCGTCGATTTTGCCGCTGCAAAACCGCAGGGAACGTTCAAGATCACTCTAAATTTGATCCATTCGATCGAACCAGGATCATCCTTCGCAGCCGGTATTGCAATCCGTGAATCTAGTATCCAAAGTCGCCCCGTGGCAACTGGAAACTCCAACAAAGCGGCGATCGCCTCGTTCGTTTCCTTTTGAAGTTCTTCTGGCGATCGATGGTCAGATGGTGGGTGAGACATGCTCGCAAGTTCCACAAGATTGAGCGCCCTCTTGTACTGCGTATCATTGAGCACGAAATTGAATTCCCTCGGAGTGTTGTGAACAGCTTCACTGGCCGACATGCCATAGCTGGTATCTAGGTACCTCGGATTCCAAGAGCGGTAGGGGGGCGTCACAACCCAGACATATTCAGAACGCTCCGGCCCCCCAGATGCTTGCGGTGTGATCTCGATGGTCCACCCCATGCTCCTGGAATTCAAACGAAACAGGAGATTGCCGCCAATCGGACACTCAAAAGCTTGTCCGTTGGATACTTCGCCCTGAAAGGCTAGCTGAAGGCACTTGGCCTCTTTGAAAGAGCCATCGAGGGTTACGCAGCCCAAGAATTGGGTTTGCGGTGGTACCGCTTCTTGTTTGGAGGGCGCCCCCGCGTGGGACGCGGGCATAATCAACGCGAAGGTTGTAAGCCCTTGTGTCAGCAGGCGAGCCACTCTCAAGAAGCGTGCGCAGAAGTTCCCCATCGTATCCACCAAAGGAAAGGGGCACGAAGCATCGTGCCCCCAAAAGATTATCGCACTGTTTTCAAAAAAATCGCCGCTGCTTAGGTGCCTTCCTGCCAGGAAGCAAGATACTGCTCCTGCTCGGCGGTGAGCTTGTCCAGGCGATGGCCCATGGACTCCAGCTTCAGCCTCGCGATCTCGCGGTCGATGTCTTCTGGCACCACATACACTTGCGGCTTCAAATCCTTATGGTGCTTCACCAGGTACTCTGCGGAAAGCGACTGGTTAGCGAAGCTCATATCCATCACCGATGCGGGGTGACCTTCGGCGGTCGACAGGTTCACTAGCCGTCCTTCTGCGATCAGATAAATCTTCCGCCCGTCCTTCAGCAGGAATTCGTCGACCAACGGCCGAACTTCCTTCTTACCCGTAGACAGACTTTCCAGCGCCGGAATTTCGATTTCCACGTTGAAGTGCCCGGAGTTGCAGACGATTGCGCCGCTTTTCATCAGTTCGAAGTGTTCCCGGCGGATAACGTTCTTGTTGCCAGTCACGGTGATGAACACGTCGCCCTCCTTGGCGGCATCGGCCATCGGCATCACGCGGAACCCATCCATCACGGCTTCAATGCCCTTCACCGGATCGATTTCGGTGATGATGACGTCTGCGCCGAGGCCCTTGGCGCGCATGGCGGCGCCGCGGCCACACCAGCCGTAGCCGGCAATGACAACCTTCAGCCCGGCAATGAGTACGTTGGTGGCGCGAATGACACCATCGAGCGTGGACTGGCCGGTGCCGTAACGATTGTCGAAGAAATGTTTGGTCATGGCGTCGTTCACGGCGATTATGGGATATTTCAGCGTGCCGTCCTTGGCCATGGCGCGAAGACGAATCACGCCAGTGGTGGTCTCCTCGGTGCCGGCGAGGACGTTGGGAACGAGGTCCTGTCGCTTGGTGAGCAACATGGTGACGAGGTCGCAGCCATCGTCCATCGTGAACTGGGGTTTGTGCTCCAGCGCCGCCTGCAGGTGCTGGTAATAAGTGTCGTTGTCCTCGCCCTTAATGGCGAACGTGGGGATGTTGAAGTCGCGATTGAGCGACGCCGCCACCTCATCCTGAGTGGAGAGCGGGTTGGAAGCGCAGAGCACGATGTCCGCGCCGCCATCGCGAAGCGTGATCATGAGGTTGGCAGTTTCGCTGGTCACATGGAGGCAAGCGGAAACGCGCAGACCCTTCAGCGGCTGCTCCTTGATGAAACGCTTGCGGATGTGCTGCAGCACGGGCATCTGTTGCGCAGCCCATTCAATCTTGCGCTTGCCCGCTTCGGCAAGGCCGATATCTTTCACATCGCCCTTTTTCAGTTCTGCCGTAGCCATTCTTCCTCTCCTCGTTTTTCAGGTTCTGAGACTCCGCGACGATCCACATTTCTGGTACATCCCAACGGAAAGCGGGACTCACCCGCGGCCGAAAGAAAAATGCTGTTAGTAAGGGCGCTGTAATCTCGCGCCAAACGCTTAACGGCGCGCCGCGACTTCGGCGACGGCCCCCAAACCCGCAGCCTTCCGCAAAGCGTCGGCGCGGTCTGTACGTTCCCAAGTGAAGCCAGCTCCGGTGCGGCCGAAGTGGCCATAGGCCGCGGTCTGCTTGTAGATCGGCTTGCGAAGATCAAGGGCTTCGATGATGCCCTTAGGTGTGAGCGAAAAATTCTCGCGAACCAGTTGCGTGATCTTCTCTTCGGGGATGGTGGCGGTGCCAAACGTGTCGACCATGACGGAAACTGGTTCGGCCACGCCAATCGCGTAAGCAAGCTGAACCTCGGCACGGCTCGCCAACCCAGCGGCCACCACGTTCTTCGCGATGTAGCGCGCCATGTAACAGGCTGAACGGTCCACCTTTGAAGGATCCTTCCCGGAGAAGGCACCGCCGCCGTGACGGCTGTAGCCGCCGTAGGTGTCCACGATAATCTTGCGGCCGGTCAGTCCGGCATCTCCCATGGGCCCGCCGATGACAAAGCGTCCCGTGGGGTTGATGTGGAATTTCGTTTTCGCATCGAGCATCTTGGAAGACACGATCGGCTTGATGACATGCTCAAGTACGGCGGAGCGCAAATCCTCATTGGAAACCGTGTCGCTATGCTGCGTGGAGATAACCACGCAGTCCACACGAAATGGCTTGCCGTTGCGATATTCCACAGTGACTTGGGACTTCCCATCAGGACGAAGGAATTCGACTTTCTTGTTTTTGCGGACTTCAGAGAGGCGCTGCGTCAGGCGGTGGGCAAGTTGGATGGGCATGGGCATCAACTCTTCGGTTTCGTCGCAGGCGTAGCCGAACATCAAGCCCTGGTCGCCCGCGCCGCCAGTATCCACGCCCATCGCGATGTCAGGCGACTGGCGCTTCACGGTGCAAACTACCGCGCAGGTTTCGGCGTCAAATCCGTACTCGGCATTGTCATAACCGACCTGGCGCACGGTCTCTCGCGCAATTTCGTCGTAATTGATGTGCGCCGTGGTCGTGATTTCACCGGCGACTACCACCAAACCCGTGGTGACCAGAGTTTCGCAGGCCACGCGTCCCTTGGGGTCCTGGCGCATTACTTCATCGAGAACTGCATCTGAAATCTGGTCGGCAATTTTATCCGGATGGCCTTCGGTCACCGATTCGGACGTAAATAGAAAATTCCTCTTCGCTTCGCTCAAAACATCTCTCCTCTAGTCTCGTCTTTACTGGCAAGGTAGGGCGATACACCCCGACTGCCCACGTCTCAGAAAAATCCCCGGACTCTATCCTTGCAAGACTACCACCGGGAATGCGGTGAATCAACGTATTGATTATGCATGGCTTAGCTGTGCAGCGAACGGAGAATATCGGCATTGAGTGGAGCAATTTTCCACTTAATAGTAGTTTTGGGGACAGAATTTCCTTCGTCCGAAGGGTCGTATGGCCACCGAATTTATGCTCCAATCTTTATCTGTCCTAACCAATAACCCCTCACTAAAACTACTTGCTGTAGTGTTTAGGTGATAAAACGCGGGCGCCATGTTACTGAGATGGAGAACCAGTTCGAAATGCTGTCCACATGAGAAGAGTCGCGATGACTTCCAGGGCAAGATGCAGGAATCCGTTTTGCCAGCGCCACCCGAACATCTCTCACGAAACCGATTCATGCCAGAAAAAGTCTGCGTTGTACATTTCGCGTTGCTCAAATTAATAAACTAATTGTGTAATCGCCCCGCGCGTCGATTCTGCCGCGCCAGTTAGACTGGGAAAGCCCAGCCTGATAGCGCTGCAGGACATGACGCAACCGCCTCGCTCCCCGGGCGCTGCACGGAATGGAGACTTCATGGAATCCTTCCTGCCGGCCATACCCAGAACAAATGAGGATATTCCGGCTGATCGGCACGGCCGCAAGAATCACATCGCTACTCACAACTTATGTCCGGATAACGGAGTTGCAAACCGATGAGAAGGAAACTTCTCTTTTCGGCGCTGGTCCTCCTGCTGTTTGTCCCATACCTCTTCGCCGGTGAATCCTCACCGGTGGTCAAATCTGCCGTTGCTCCGAAGTACCCCATCCTCACGCTCGCTGGCAGAGTTTATGGCGAGGTCCTCGTTCGCGTAACCATCGATCACGCCGGCGCCGTGAAGGATACCAAAGTGACCGAAGGGCACCCTATGCTGAGAGAGGCTGCCGTGGACGCGGCGCGGCAATGGAAATTTGAAGAAAGCTCCGTCCGGAAACGCGTTGCGACGCTGAAGTTCAGCTTCGTGATCTTGCCAGAAACTTCGGAGGTGGGATCGCAGACAATTTTCCTGCCGCCCACTGGCATTGAGATTCGGCAGAAGCCTGTAGTCGTACCCTCACTTGAAGACCAAGAGGGCGAATCCCAGGCTGCCGATCCGCAGCCGATTTCCAGGACCTGAGCCGGGCCACGCGGGTCGAGCAAGTTCGTCGCTCATCCCTTCACGCAAACAACTTGACGGAGCGTGTGAACGATTTCCACCAAGTCGGTCTGAGCTGCCATCACGGCATCAATGGATTTGTAAGCCGCGGGAGTTTCGTCGATCACGCCCGCGTCCTTGCGGCACTCCACACCTTCCGTCATGCGCTTGTGGTCCTCAACGGTGAAGCGGCGCTTGGCTTCTCCGCGAGACATCGCTCGTCCCGCCCCGTGGCTGCAGCTCATGAAACTCTCCGGGTTGCCTTTGCCTTGGACAATGTAGGACCGCGTGCCCATGCTCCCGGGAATGATGCCCAGATCGCCTTGCTGCGCGCGCACCGCGCCCTTGCGAGTTACCAGAATGTTCTGGCCATAGTGGCGTTCGCGCGCAACGTAGTTATGATGGCAGTTGATCGCCTGCAGGTGCGCAGTGAACGGGCGCACCTCGCCGGAATTTCGAACCGCCTCTATGATTTGCTCCATCATCAGGTCGCGATTCGTCCGCGCGAAATCCTGCGCCCATTCCACGGCTTCGACGTAATCGCTAAAATGCTCGGTCCCCTCTTCGAGATAGGCGAGGTCCTTATCCGGCAGGTTCCCGAGGAGCCGACCCATGTCGCGCTTGGCAAGTTCGATGAAGTAGCTGCCCATGCGATTGCCAACACCACGCGAGCCGCTATGGAGCAGGAACCAAAGCATTTCCGACTCGTCGAGGCAGACTTCGATGAAGTGGTTGCCGGTTCCCAGCGTGCCAAGATGATTGGCATGATTGCCGCGGTCGAGCTTTGGGTGTTTCTCCAGGATGGCGTCGTAGCGCTCCTTGAGTTTTTCGCCCCAGGCGTTGAGATTGCGCTCAGGGATGATATGCCATGCGCCCTTATCACCCTTGCCCCCGTGCTGAGTGCGACCGTGCGGCACCGCTTCTTCAATGGCCGTGCGGATGGCGTGTAAATTATCGGGCAGGTCGCGCGCATTCAGGTCGGTCTGCACCGCCATCATGCCACAGCCGATGTCGACGCCGACTGCAGCAGGAATGATGGCGCCTTTGGTCGGTATCACGCTGCCGACCGTTGCGCCAATGCCCCAGTGCACGTCCGGCATGGCCGCAACCCACTTGAAAATGAACGGGAGCTGCGCCACGTTCAAGAGTTGCTTGCGCGCTTGATCCTCAAGCGGCACACCCTTCACCCAAGCCTTAATTGGCACGCCCTTTTCGGACTTGAGAGTCTCGTAACTCATGATTGTGGCTCAGGCATCTTCGAGCGGGTCGCGTTCCAACGACTATCATGAGGTTGATGCGCGTACAAAAAACGGGGCGGGATGCCGCGCTAGCGCCGACTCGCCCGCCCCGTCGGGATTCCAATTCACTCGGCTACGCAATAGAGAGCAACTTGGATTGGGTCTTAACCCGTATGATCCGGTCACCATCCATCTCGATCCTGCCCTTCTCGACGAGATAGACCAGGATCCCGTCTGCCTTGGCTTTCAGTTCGTCGGCGGAAACCGCCCGTGCTCGTCCTCGGCGGTATAGCGTCAACCCAAGATAATAGGGGTGATCATCGAAACTGATTCCGCTGTTTTTTTCGATAATATGCTGCACTAAGAAGGCTTCACATATACGGCGGAAATCTGGGGCCAAGCTGAGTACCAGGCTTGCGTTGATTCCGATGGTGTCGACGATAGGTCTTTCGTCTTTGCCGATCAGGACACCAGCCCACACCATGAGGCGTCGAATACACCTTTCAGCCACCGGCCAATTGTGCTCAGCGACATAGTTGCGGGAAGCGGCTTTGTCCTTTGCGAGAAGAACCGCTCGTGTAAAAAGTTCGTTGATCAGAATTGGTTTTCCGTCGAAAGATTCGACGACTTCTTCAACGGCGTCAAAGATGAGGTCCCGAGTCTCCGGCATCGACCCGATGCGGGACTTCGACAACACAGCCTCGAAGGCGGTTGCGGCGTTGGGGTGTTTGCTAGGTTTCGGTGCCGAGTTTTGCGCAGAGGGCGCTTCTGCACGTTCTCTAATCTCCTGTCCTTCAGTCGTCGCTGCAACAGTTGAGGCCAGTTCTGCAGGTCGCACCAAAGCAGCAGGCGCATCCGGTACGGCCCCCAATGCTGGTGCCTCGGCGTTCGGCCTACCGGAGAGACTGGGCAGATCGATGAGGTAGAGTGCTGCAGTCTCCGGTTTATTGGGGTTACGCTTGACCTTCTTGAGCCAACCGTCTTGAAGGCCGGTGTCTACGATAGTGGGTATAAGACTTTCTGAGGCGGGATCGCCAAGCCGCTTAGCTGCCCGGCCATCCAAGAAGCACATGCGCGGGCGCAAATCTGTTTGCGGTAAGGCTGTGTCAGGGGAAATGTGTCCCCCTCGACGAAGAACATTCTTAGCTAAGTCAATGGCTTCTTCGGGGGCTAACGGTGTGCCAACCTCTGTCGGCGCTGTCGTGAAATGTGCTGCGTCTAACCTCTCCGGGAGACTGGGCAGTCCAGCCAGTGGAAAGGATGAATTTCCCCAACCCGGTTGAAGCGGCGTTTGGGTAATTCTGCGGAGTATGCCGAGGTGCAGCGTTTCGACTGGCAGAACACCAGACTTCAGCTTGCTCGCCTCCGCCAATACATAGTTGTCGTATGAGAGAACCCAGAACGGCCCGCTGGCACCGCCATTCTGGGTCTCCTTACCGAGCTGGACGAGGCGTTCACAAATGCGAGTCGCCCCGTTTATGTCGCACTGATCAGCCTGGCCGATGACGTGGGCCGACGGTAAAAGGCGAGCCTGGTCAGGTCTCACCATCCAGTCAACGGCTGCCCCCGGAGTTCGGGAGCAAAAGCGGCCGACCAATTCGATCACGTAGGCCGACTCGCCGCGATGTCGTCTAATATCGACGATATACCTTGAACAGCTCATATGGCTCTCCTTTGTAAATTTTTCGGGCGCATTGCCCTTTATCGCTTCCTACCGCTTGAAGAGTTCGATCAGCAGTTTGATGATCACCATCGCCTCCAACGCCTGCCTAACCACGGCAAGCATCGGTTCCGGAAACTGGCATATTGCGATCAACAACGCCAGACCTAGAAGCGGTCCTCGTACGCGTTCGAACATGTGATTGCTCGCTTGAATTGGCTTTTCTAAACGCAGCCAAACCGGCCTTTACATGTCGAACAGTCAAAGCGCAAAACATGAACGATACATTCGAAACAGACAAACGACGAAACAATCGAGACTCTCGAAACCACGGGGGCCAAAGAACCTGACCCCAGCCAAAAGGTCGAAAGGTCTAAACAAACTAGATGAGCATAAGGGGCGAAACAGACAAACAAGCAAGAAGAACCCAGAGGGCAAAACAAACCGAGAAGAACTCGACAGACAAGAAAATCTCAAGGTTCGCAACAGGCTAGAAGGTCAAGAAAGAAAGGAGGTGGCTTCCTTGTTGAAAGCCAAATATAGGCTAAAGAAATCCTTCGGAGTTGTCAAGGCCTTTTCGCAATGAAGAGCTCCTCTTCATCTCGTGGCCTCGATACCCAGGAACCGGCCAGCGGTTGGGGCTCACGCGGCGTCGGCGTCGCCGTCGTCGGGCTGAATATCCAGTTTGCCCTTGGTCTTTTTGGCCATCAGGTAGGAACGGATGAAGGGGTCCAGATCGCCGTCAAGCACGCGATCGACATCGCCGACACTGAACTTGGTGCGGTGGTCCTTAATCAGGCGATAGGGCTGCATGATGTACGAGCGAATCTGGCTGCCGAAGGAAATATCCAGCTTGGATTCGTCCAGGAGATCGGTCTCGTCGCGGCGCTTCTGCATTTCCAGGTCGTAAAGTTTTGACCGCAACATCTTCATGGCCAACTCGCGGTTCTTGTGCTGGCTGCGTTCCATCTGGCAAGCCACCACGATGCCCGTGGGAATGTGTGTGATGCGCACCGCCGTCTCCACCTTGTTGACGTTCTGCCCGCCCTTCCCGCCGGACCGGAAGGTATCCAGCTTCAGTTCATCGGGTTTGATATTGACTTCGATGCGGTCGTCGACTTCCGGAATCACGAAAACCGACGCAAACGAAGTGTGCCGCCGCGCCGCCTGATCGAAAGGTGAAATGCGCACCAGGCGGTGCACACCGGTCTCGCCCGAAAGCAAGCCATACGCGTTCTCGCCGCTGAACTGAATCGTGGCGTTCTTGATACCGGCTTCTTCACCGGGCGTTTCATCGAGTACGGCTGCGTCGATGCCCTTACGTTCCGCCCAACGGAGATACATGCGGAGCAAAATAGAGGCCCAGTCCTGCGATTCCGTGCCGCCAGCGCCCGGCTTGATGGTCATGATGGCGTTGAGGTGATCGTTTTCACCGGAGAGCAGAGTTTGCGTTTCGAGTTCGCCAACGTAAGCGTCAGCCGCAGCCAGTTCTTTGCTGAGGTCTTTTAGAAGTTCCTCGCGCTGCTGGGCGTTGGATTCCGCCCTGGCAAGCTCGATGTACGTCTCGACGTCCCCAGTAATGGAAGCAAGCTTGGCGTCAGCGACGAGTTGCTCCTCGGCGCGCTTGCGTTCTTTCAGCACGTTCTGTGCTTCTTCCTGATTGTTCCAGAAGTTAGGGTCGGAGACGCGTTCTTCGAGCGTTTTCAGGCGAACGCGGTAAGGCTCAGGGTCAAAGATATCTCCTGACGAGATTGATTCGCTGCGCCAAGCCTTCGTACTGATGCTCTAGATCTTCAAGAATCATGCGAGTGGGAAACCCGCGCGAGGGCGGGTTTTAATTTACCTTTCTGAAAGTCAGCAATACCAGAATAGCCGAAACCGCAACGCACATCCAGGCAAACCAATCGTTGAAGTGGGTGTAGAGCGTTCGATCGGTACGAAAGTCGTACGGCAAATCGGCGGAATCGCGCACATCGCGGCGCATCACGCGCGTCACGTTGCCATAGGGATCGATCGAAGCCGAAATGCCGCTGTTCGTGTCGCGCACGAGCCAGCGGCGGTTTTCGACGGCGCGGACGCGTGCCATGCGGACGTGCTGCTCGGCGGCTTCGGATGTGCCAAACCACCCGTCATTGGAAATGTTGACAAGCAGCTGCGCGCCACGTTGGGCAAACGCGCGTATTTCGCCAGGGTAAATTGCTTCATAGCAGATAAAAACGGAGAAGGTATTGCCATTCGACAATCGCCCCACGGCGCGTTCCTTTCCTTTATGGAAGCCACCGACTTCCTCGGAAACGCTGGTGACCACCTGGTGGATGAAGGGAAAAGGCTCATACTCCCCGAAAGGTACCAGGTGAATCTTGTCATAGGAAAACGTGCGCTGGCCGAGTTCGTTCAACATCGCTGCGCTGTTATAGGGAACGAGTAGGTTTCGTTGCACACCGTTGACGGACTCGGCGCCGGGTTTCCACTCAATCACGCCGACAATGACCGGATGGTGAAACTCCGTGGCAAGGCCCGAAATAAACGGGCCAAAACGCGGGTCCTGGAAGGAGAACGGTGCAGGTGCCTCGGGCCAGATGAGTAGATCGGGCTGCAGACCATCCGGCGAGGGGCGCAGGCTGAGCCGTTCGAGCTCGGCAAGATCGGCTTTGTGCTCCACGTACCAATCGCCGGCGTATTGCAGATTTTCAGGGAAATTGGGCTGCACCACGCGGGCCAGATGGCGGCCCTGGGCCTTGGGAACAAATTGCGGCCCGATTCCCATGATCAGGAGCAGCACAACCAGCACCGCGCCAAGGATACCCAGCCTCCGCCGAGTCTCGCCAGCGGTCCCACAGTCGGTCCACAAGAGTAGCGAGTTGAAGGCCACTGCGAGGAATGACAATCCGTAGATTCCCGTAATGGTTGTCAGTTGCAGCAAGGCAGGATTTTCTGCAGGAGCGTATCCCAGAAGCGCCCACGGAAAACTGATTTCCGGCAAATAGGCCCGGACGACCTCCGTCGTTATCCAAAGGAACGGGGCCCCCACCAAGGCCAAGACAAAACTGCGGACAGACAAGCGTTGCACCACCCACGCGAAAAGACCGATGACGGTTGACCAAACCACTGCAATGACCAGCAGTACGCCCCAGCCCGCAGCACTGGACATTCCCCCGTGGACGGCCAGCACTTCGGCAATCCAAGGCACGCACGTGAGCACAAAAGTCAGGGCATGCAGAAATCCGCAGAGGAATGCCACCCCTGCGCGGGCACCGAGAATGCTGGAGAGCAGCAGCGCCAGGCAAAACCATGCGTACAGGCTGGGAAAAGTGCCATAAAAGGAAAGGGAAAGAATCCCGCCGCTCAGTGCTGCAAGGATCAAGCGGACAATCGCGGGAGTTTCCCGCCGGCGGTGAGGCCGCAAGTAGAAATGCCAGGCCGGAGACGACATCAGTGTTTTACGTAGAACGCCTTGAAGCCCTCGCCCTCGAGGCCCTTCTTTGCGGCGTCAGCGGTTTTCTGGTCCTTAAACGGCCCGACCTGCACACGATAGTATTTGTCCTTTTGCGGAGTCTGCACGTAGGCCGCGTAATGCTTTTTCTGCAGATTACTTGCGATGCCCAGAGCGTCGTCCTGTTTCAGCAACGCCGCAACCTGAAGAACGATTGCGCCATTTGGGATCAGCGGCGCGCTCGCTGCTCCCCTGTTGGTCTTGACAGGGGCTGGGGCCGAAACGGGCTGGGGCTGGACCACGCCCTTCGCGCTGACAGTTTTGGAAGCAGGAGGAACTGCAGGAGCTTTAGGCGCGGGCTCAAGGCGCGGCTCACTCTTCGCCGGCTTGTTCGTTCCAGAAAATTCCCAATCCGAATTGGAGGAGGTTGTCGACGGATCGGACTCGGTTGCCGGGGGCGATTCTTCGACGGTTTTCTTCGGCCATGGATCGGCCTTGGGCAGGAACGCCGGCTCCGGCTTGTTGGCACCATTGATCGCCGCGCGCACCTGTCCATCGTACTGATTCCGGCCCATCACGTAGCCCAGTGTGAAAAACACGCCGGAAAACAAAAGCATCAACAGGAATAGGCCGATGACGTGCTTGCTTTCGAGCACACGCTCGCCCGCTCCGCGTTTTCCCCCAGAGGCCATACTTATTTTGTCGACCCCCCGATCGACTTCACCCAACTATTAATAATATCGATTGGGAGAGGGAAAACAATCGTTGTGTTCTTTTCGACACCTATCTCGGTCAGCGTTTGCAGGTAGCGGAGTTGGATGGCCGAGGATTCCGTCTCCAGAACCTTGGCGGCATCGGCGAGCTTTTGCGAGGCTTCGAACTCACCCTGCGCGTGAATGACCTTGGCGCGGCGCTCGCGTTCGGCCTCGGCTTGCTTAGCGATGGCGCGCTGCATCTGTTCAGGGATGTCCACCTGCTTGACTTCGACCTTGCTGACTTTGATCCCCCAAGGCTCGGTGTCCTGATCGAGAATCTGCTGCAGCTTGGAGTTCACCTTGTCGCGTTGGGAGAGGATTTCGTCCAGCTCAAACTGTCCGACGATGCTACGGAGGGTAGTTTGAGCAAGTTGTGAGGTGGCATATTGATAATTTTGCACTTGGGATAGGGCAAGGTTCGCGTCGACAACTCGGAAATAGCAGACCGCGTTGACTTTCACCGAAACGTTATCCCGCGTGATGATGTCTTGCGGTGGCACGTCCAGCGTCTCCAACCGCAAGCTGATGCGGTAGAGGGTTTCAATCGGCCAGAAGACCAATCGCAGACCCGCACCCTTTGCTTCTGGTAACAGGCGGCCGAGGCGAAGGACCACGCCGCGTTCCCATTCTTTGATGATGTTGATGGAATTCCAAAACCACAGCAGAAAAAAACCGACGACAATGAGTAAGCCAATGCTGCTAGCCTCTAACATGTTCTGCCTCCTCTGACTCGATTCGTCTCACTTCCCGATGGATGTTCCGAGGGTAAGAGGCTCGACTTCGAGCTTCAACCCATCGACGCGGAGCACCCGAACTCTTGCGCCGGCCTGGATGTTTTCCTTGGAGGTGGCGCGCCACAGCTCTCCGTGGACACGAATCATCCCCTCACCGCCGGTGGGAAGCGCCATTGTAACAATGCCCTCCTCGCCAACCAGTTCTTCCTTGCCGGTGGCGGTTTTCCACCTGCGCGACTTCAGGACCAGACGCATCAAAAAAACGGTGAGCAGAGCAAATGGCAAGGTCGCCGCTAGCGCGACCCCGAAACTCACTCCACCCGGAGTGAGCGGCGAACGAATCAGAAACGTAGCTCCCAGCAGCATGGACACAATGCCGCCAAGCAGCAAAACGCCGTGACTCGCGAATTTTGCCTCCAGAATGAACAGTGCCAATGCCATAACAATCAGCAGCACGCCCGCAAAATTAACGGGAAGGATCTGCATGGCATAAAGTGCCAGCACCGTGCAGATGCCCCCCACGACTCCGGGCGCGATCACGCCGGGGTGAGTAAACTCCGTGTAGAGCCCCAACGCGCCGACAAGCATCAGCAGGAAAAACATGTCCGGCTGGACAATGCGGGCGAGGAATTTCTGCCTGGCCGAGAGCTGGAAATCTTCCCGAATGTAGTTCTCAAGGGACAGCTTTACCGGCGTTCCGTTGAATCGTGTGATTTCCCGCCCGTTCAGTGCCTGGAGCAGTTCCTCCTTGTTGTACGCAATGATGTCGATCATGTGCCCATCGAGAGCTTCTTTTTCGGTGAAGGCGCGAGCGTCGGTTATCGCGGTTTCCGCAAGCTTCGGATTGCGCCCGCGCTTCTCTGTGAAGCTTCTTAGAAATGCCGTGGCGTCATTGTTGATCTTTTTCCGCAAAACTTCGTCGATCGGCATGGAAAACCAGCCGTTCAGGAATATTGGCGTGGCGGCGCCCGTGCGTGTCCCCGGCGCCATGGCCGCCACATCTGCAGAAAGCAGGATCAAAAAGCCGGCGGAAGCGCCCCGTGCACCGGTCGGCGAAACGTAAACCGCCACAGGCACGGGGGAATCCAGGATGTGATGAATGATGTCGGTCATCGAATCGCTCAGCCCACCCGGCGTGTCCATGGTGATCAGCACGAGAACAGCATTTCGTTTCGCTGCATCTGCTAGTCCTTCGTCGATGTACGTGGCGAGAATCGGTGCCACTTCGCCATCCAGCTTCAGTTCGACGACGAGCGGCCGGGAATGTTCCTCGGGCGCCGCCTTTAAACGCAAAAGTGGGAAAAGCACAAGCGTGAAGAAGCAGGCAGCGATCATTCCAGGCAAAATGAATTGCTTCTGTCGGAGGTCACTTTCCTTCATTTTGCACCTCCCGTGGGTTTGCTCTTTTCGAGATGGTCGAGTAATTCCTTCGCTTCGGGGTAATTGGGAGCGAGCTTGATCGCCTTTTCCACTTCCGCCCGCGCCAGATCAGTCTTCTTTTGCTCCAAGTAAATGCGCGCAAGCATGGTTCGGACCGCGGCGGAATCACGCGCCTCCAGAGAAAGTTGCAGTTCATGCACAGCATCATCCAGTTTACCCCTGCGGCGGTAAATCTCCGCGAGTTCACGATGAGCATTGGCGTTGTCGGGCTCCGCAACGAGTGCGGCGCGAAATTCCTGTTCAGCAGCGTCCAAGCGCCCAGCTCTAAATTCCTGCCGGCCCAAGCGGATGTGCGCTACCGCACCATCTCTGGGCATTGGTGCATCGGCGGTGCTGCTCCGTTGCATCTGCGGACCTTCGAGTTCAAGTCGAAGGGAGGTCATATCCAGTGCACTTTTGATTCGTTGGTATTTGGTGAGCGAGTCCTCGTTCTTCGAATCGATTTTCAATAGAGGCAGTCCCTCTTCGCCGAATGTCTCCGCGGCAGCTTCGCGCTGAGCAGCGGCATCCGGCTTCTTCCCCAACTTGTCCAGGGTATAGATCAAAAAGGCGCGGTCCTCGGGATTGTCCGGTTCGCGTTGGGCGGCTTCGCTAAAATGTGTCGCCGCCGTGGCCAGCTCTTTCTGCTGCAATGCAAGCAGGCCGAGATTGAAGGGGTAATCGTCCTCATCCGGATCGATGTCACGGGCGCGGCCAAGGGCGGTCAGCGCCGGAGGAAAATTGTCCTGGCGCGCGCAAGCAAGGGCGAGATTGTTAAGAATTTCGGGCAGATCTGCTCCCGTCACCAAATTGCGGTGGAGATCTTCCTGAAGCGCTGTGAATACCTCTTCCGCTTTTTCGGGCTGGCCCAAACGAAGGCGGCACACGCCTGTGGCAAACCTGGCTTCGACGCTCTGCGCGTGCGTTGGCGGAACCTTCGCGAACCAAGGCAGCGCCGAGCTACAGTCATTTCGCTGAAAGTAGACTTCGCCAATGGCAAAAGCGGGTTCTGGCCAATCGGGTTCAAGGCGCGCCGCTTCCTTCAGGTCACGCAGGCGGGATTCATCGTCGTTTGCCAGCAGACCGCGGATGTACTGCTCAAAGGCGGCGAGGCTGAGAGGTTGCTGTAGCTTGGAAAAGTCAGCGAGGTCGAGCGCGTAATTGTGGTCACACACGCCAAGCAGCCGCCAGGCCAGTTTTGTGTGCAGTTCCATGAGCGAGGCAAGCGGGCCGCTTTCGTTGACCACTGGAAGCAGCGCGACAGGGCTGACGCGAAGCGCGCGCGCGCTGACCATGATCGTTTTTCCGTCGGAGGTGAAACTGCCGAAAACGATATAATCCGCATCCATCTCCTGCGCGATGTGCAACATAGTGGCACGGCTCAGTTTTGCCGACGAAGGCAGGCCGTAGCGATCCATCTCGTTCAGACGCCCCGCGTGCGAATAAACTTGTTGGCCGGCGGCCGAGAGCCGTTGGATGCTCAATTCTTCAAGGCCTTCGCCAATCCAGTCGAGGCGAGGTGGTGCACCCGCATTCTCGAAGGGAAAAACGAGAAAAATGCCTTCCTGGGGAATTGCGTGAGGCATCGCTGCAGCGGAAGCACTGGATTGTCTGGCGGTTAGTTGGCCAGCGCCAACCAGAAGACAAAGGGCAATCAGAAGCCAAGGGAAGCTGCGCATACAGAGCGGGCGCACTCTCATTCTGCGCCCATTGTAACAGAGCGAGGCGCGGGAGTTCTCCCGAATGCTGGCGAGCAAATGTGATGCCGAGCACTCTCGCGCTGCGCTCTTCCCCACTTGGCTTGTGTGCTCGCCCTCAGGTTGGGCGACTACTGATTTACGGCTGGGCCGTATCGGGGGCTTTGACCAGAAGGATTTCCTGGACTTCAGGGTTTTTGACCACACCCGCAAACGAAGGATCGGATTTAACAGAGTTCATATCCTGGTAGCCCTCATCTCGAGCCTTCTTTAAATAAATAATGCAGCGTTCCAGATTGCCGGACTCCGCGAACGACTTCGCCAGGAGGAAGTAGAAGCGGGCTCGATCGGTGGCGATGGAGCGGTCCTGAATGACCGTCCCGGTCCGTGATCTCGCCGCTTCGAACGTATCTGGATCAATCTCCAATGCTTTGCGAAACGCGCTGATGGATTCCTCGTAGTTCTTCTCGCCGAAATAGGCGAAGCCGAGGTTCAAGTAAAAAGCCGCGAAGTCCTTGCGCAACCCGATGGCTTTCTTGTAATACCGGATGGCCTTTGCATACTTCTTGCGTTCGTAATAAATCGTGCCCATGTTGTTCTGGACATCGGCATAATGAGGATCAAGCTTGGCCGATTTTTGGTAGCATTTCAGCGCGGCATCCAAATACGACTGGTTGTGGAGGCTGATGCCGAGCTCATTCCAGTAAAGCGCATTCTTCGGATATTCCACTGTCAACTTGTGAAAAATGTCCTGAGCCTCGCGGTATTGCTTGCGGACAAGGTACAAGCGGGCAAGTTCCTCCTCAGACAATTGTGGCGTCTGGCTTTTTGCAGCCGCGGCAGCGGGTGGCTGGCCTTGGGGATTGTCCGGATTCGTTTGAGCGCAGGTAGGGAACAACATGGAAAGCAAAAGGAAGGAACCAGCCGGAATCGCCAAGTAGTGCCTGGTCATGGCGAGTCTCCTTTGTCCCGAACAGGTTTGTCGGGCTCTTTCTTCTTCTTGTCCCCAAAGATACCAAAAAACTTCTGCAATGGCCCTTTTTTCTTTTCGGTGGCCTTGGCAGGTTCGGCACTGTGCGGGTCGCCTGCGGATTGTCCGTCTTTCATCTCCTGCTGGCCCGGAACACCCTCTCCAGCTGCTCCAGGCTGGGGTGGCTTTGCCCCGCCACCCCCAAAAATATGCGAGAGGAAGGAGCCGGCAGGGTTGGCCGGGCTGTGACCGCCGTGCAGCTCGCAGAGTTGCGTCGGTTGAGAGCCGTTGATGTAGACTTCCTCGCGCGTCGATGGGCAAGCGGGCGTGGCCACCTGCAGCGTATCGGAGTCGATCAAAATGGAATCCACTCCTTCCGGCTTGTCGAACTCTTTCACGTCGCGGTAACCCGGCAATGCCATGGCCCGGATCATGAAATCCGCCCAGATGGGCGCAGCGGTGGCGCCGCCGGCCAGGCCCAGATCGTGGTTATCATCAAAACCAATCCAGATGACGCAAACGAGATTATTCGTGAAACCGGCGAACCACCCGTCACGTGAAGTTCCCGTCTTCCCGGCTGCCGGAAGAGTGAATCCCTTCGCGCGAACTTGCGCGCCCGTACCCCTGTTGAGTACGTCGATTAAAATGCTGTCGACCAGATAGGCCACCCGCGGATCCAGAACCATCTTGTTCGCCGGACTGTTCTTCTCCAGCAAATTTCCGCTGGCACTAGAGACACTCTTCACGTACATCGGTTCCGCGCGCGTACCCATCGTGGCGAACGCCGTGTATGCGCCGGCCACCTCGACCGGCGTCATTTCGTACGCTCCCAGAGCCACCGCCGGCGTGGGCTTGATGTTTGGGGCCAAGCCCATTTGCCGAGCAATTTGCACCACACGACCGTAGCCCACCATCTCCGCCACCTTCACCGTGGCCACGTTCAGCGAATGAGTCAGCGCCTCGCGCACGGTGACCTTGCCCATGAACTTCTCGCCGTAATTGTTTGGCGTGTATTCCTGGCCGTCGAATTCAAACACAGTTGGCTCATCATCCACGGTTGTAGCGGGTGTGACCAACGGTTGCGCGCCATCCACAGCGTTATTGAACGCCGCCGCGTACACGAACGGTTTGAACACGGACCCCGGCTGGCGGTGGGCAAGCGCATGGTTCAACTGGCTTTGCCCATAGTCACGCCCCCCGACCAGCGCCTTGATTTCTCCGGTTCGGGGATCCAGCGCGACGAGCGCAACCTGCGCCAGCGGAACCGGCTCGTCGCTTCCTTTCTTCGCGTTCGCCTTTCGCGCTCTTTCATATTTCTTAGCCAGCAGCGCGTCCACGTTCTTCATGCCGTTTTCGATCGCAGCCGCGGCGGCGCGCTGAAGTTGTGGATCGAGAGTTGTGTACACGCGGAAGTTGGAACTCTGCAGCTCTTCCTCCGAATATTTCTCCAACAGGTGGTCTTTCACCATATCCACGAAATACGGGGATTCGTTGCCGCTGACCGAGGCGCGCGCCAGCTTCAACGGGACGCGTTTGGCGTCCTGCACGTCGGCCTCGGTGACGTACTTGTTCTCTACCATTTGGGTCAGGACCCGGTCGCGCGCCTGCACCGCGCGTTCCGGGTGCCGATCGGCAACCGAATAGTAGTTGGGCGCCCGGATGAGGCCCGCCAGGAACGCGCATTCCGGGAGCGTGAGCTGGCGTAGATCCTTCCCAAAATACGCAACGCTAGCTTCGGCAAATCCGCGAATCCCGAAACTCCCGCGGTTACCCAGGTACACCTCATTCGCATACATTTCGAAAATCTGTTGCTTGCTGAACCGCTGCTCCAGTTCGAACGAGAACATGGCCTCGGACAGCTTCCGTTTCCAAGTACGGTCTGTAGAGAGGAAGTAGGTGCGGGCCACCTGCATGGTAATGGTACTGGCTCCCTGCATGTGCTGGCTATGGCGAACGTCGGCCCAAGCCGCCCCGAAGATGCGGATGAAGTCGAAACCCGGATGCTCGAAGAAGCGCTTGTCTTCCGCGGACAGGATGGCCTGCACTAGGACGGGGGGCAGATCTTCATAGCGGACCGGACGGCGCTTTTCGCGCGCGCTGTCGAAGAGGTTGGTAATCAGCTCCGGCTCGATCTCTGCGGTACCCATGTCCGGGCCACCCGCGAGCGGCCGGATCGTCCTGATCACCTTGCCATTAAACTGCACCGCCAAGGCGTCGGAACCGCCGAAATAAGAGAGCTTGGACGGCTTGATATCGACGGTATTCCCGTTAACGGTGTATTCCCCTAAGGCATTGTCGTCGGCCTCGGGCCTATAGCCGGAGCGCTGGAGGTAGGTGACCAGGTCCTCGGCACCCCAGGCTTGGCCATCGGAGATTCGCCCCGGGGCGGAGAAGATCTGTGTCGTGTTCTGAAGAATGTGGCCGGACAGGCGGGCATCGATCATCCGGGAAAACTTGACGTAGTAAAAGGTGAAGATGCCCGTGGCGATCAGAAAGCACAGGGCTACAATGGCGAGTAGGCCAAGTCCAAAGGCGGAAGTCCAAAAACCTTTTTGAAGACGAAATCGCAAAGAAGCTCCCTCAGAGCTGGCCATTTATCATTGTCTCTCACAAGAGAGACAGAACAAAACCGGAGTAGCTCCAAGAATGGCCAACGCTCTCGCGCAGGGGACTACTTCATGTAGTCCCGGCCCTCCGTCGAAGGCGAAAAGTTGAGGTCCGTCTTGTAAACCAGGAAATCCACGGGGACCGTATAATTTACACTGATTGCAATGCCGTGGTTAGTGTCCGCAACCTTCACGTCATCGCGCTTGGCGGGTATATCCAGATCCTGAATCGTGCGGAAGATGTTGTCTTTAATCTGATCTTCCGTGTAGCGATTGACAATCGCGAAGCGAGCTTGTTCGCTCATTTTGTCTTTCAGTTGGTAATCCGCCACATACAGGGGCACAAGCTTAACCGCAACAAAGACTCCCACGATGAGAATCGTAAAATAGACCAGTGCTTTCAGCCTGCCTTCGCCTCGCTGAGCGCGGCGGCAAGATTGCAATTTCCGGTTCACGAAAACGCACTCCATAGGCCGTTCCCGGCATCTGGCCGGACGGCGCAAAATTTTCGACCAATAAAATTACGCTAGCACTGCGCGGGCCTGCTGTCGAGGATAGGCGCGGCTTGGTGTTCTTCGTGGGTAACGCCTCCGGTGCATTCCGGACGGGCTGGCGGATCACTCTTGCTCAGTAAGCGCGGGCAAAAATGGCGCGCTCCATGGCTGGTTTGCCACAGTAGATGCAGCTCCCAGAACCACCGCTCGCATCATTGCCCAGCACCGCTGCAGGATCCAAGGGTATACAGCGCATGGTCGCACGCGTTTCTTCCTTGACCTTTTCCTCGCACTCGCCGCTGCCACACCAGTGGGCATAGGCAAAGCCACTTTCTACGGCCTTCTTAAACTCTTCATAAGTCTTGGTTTCGTGTGTGTTGGACCTGCGGAAGGCCAGGGCCTTGTCAAACAGGGCTTGGTGAATTTCGCCCAGCAGCTTTTCGATGGTCGTGGGCAAATCCGCCAGCGAGGCGCTGACCTTTCCTTCCCTGCCGGGCTTGTCGCGCCGAGCCAGCATGGCGGCCTGTTTGGCCACGTCCTTTGGGCCGAGTTCCACACGCACGGGCACGCCGCGCATTTCCCAATCATTGAACTTCCATCCGGGGCTGAAACCTTCGCGTTCATCCAATGTCACGCGCAGGTTTGCCTTGATCAATTGCGCCTTCAAATCTTTGGCGGTCTTTAGGACACTCGCCTTCTCTTCTTCCGTCTTGAAAATGGGCACGATGACCACCTGCGTGGGCGCTAGCTTGGGCGGCATCACCAACCCCTGATCGTCGCCGTGCACCATGATGATCGCCCCGATGAACCTCGTTGAAAGCCCCCACGAAGTCGTCCAGCAGTGCTGCAGGACTCCCGTCTGATCCAGGTACTTCACATCGAAGGCCTGCGCGAAGTTCTGGCCGAGGAAATGGGATGTGCCCGCCTGCAGGGCCTTGCCGTCGCCCATCATGGCTTCAATCGCATAGGTAACATCGGCACCGGCAAACTTTTCGGCTTCGGACTTGGCGCCCGGAATCACCGGGATTGCCGCGTCATTCGCCGCAAAGTCGGTGTAAGCGTCCAGCATCTGTTTGGTTTCTTCCACCGCTTCCTCGCGCGTGGCATGAGCCGTGTGACCCTCCTGCCAGTAGAATTCCAATGTGCGCAGGAACAGTTTCGTGCGCAGTTCCCAGCGCACCACGCTGTTCCACTGGTTCATCAACACCGGCAGGTCGCGATACGACTGGATCCACTTCGACCACATGTGCCCAATGATGGTTTCCGAAGTGGGACGCACAATAAGCGGTTCGGCAAGCTCCTCCCCGCCGCCGATCGTCACCACAGCCAGCTCGGGCGAAAATCCCTCTACGTGATGCTTCTCTTTTTCAATGAAGCTCTTGGGAATGAGTAGCGGAAACGCCACGTTCTGATGCCCGGTAGCCTTGAAACGACGGTCCAGCGCACCTTGAATGTTCTCCCACAATGCCCAACCATACGGGCGCACGATCATGCAACCGCGCACCGGCGCGTAGTCCGCCAGTTGCGCCTTCAAAACCAGTTGGTTATACCATTCCGAAAAATCTTCTGCGCGTGTTGGTAGCTTCTCGTCAGCCATGCGTTTCCTTGTCTCTTCTGTCGCCGTCAGCCAAGCATTCGAGCGTAGCGGACACCCTCTCCCACTGTCAACGCGCGGTACTCGAACTCCATGTCTTCTCATCTCATCCGCCTCTGATGTAAAAGCGCTACAGACCAATTCCGTGCGAATTCCACACCTCAAGCTCTGGGCGACGGGATTGAGAGCGTCCAAGTGGACGGCCTCGGGCAAATCTGGGTTAGCTATTTTGATGAGGGCCTATTTGGCAATTATGGCTGGCGGACACCCATTGGTCGCTCCGGACTCTGTTGCTTCACGAACTCGGGACAAAGAATCTGGGAGTATGAGTCTCCTTCAGGGTTCGACGGTATTTGCGATTGCTACGCACTCAACGTTTCGCGTGATGGTGTATGGGCATATTATTACTCGGAAGTTCCGATCGTCCGTGTCGGCCGAGACTGGAATGTGCAAGGATGGCACACCCAACGACCCGGCTGCCGAGCGCTTGCCATAAGAGACAATCATGCTCTGTTATACGGGGAATACGGCGAACGCAGAACGACGTGCCAATTACTGGAACTCACGGCGAGTGACACCAAGCCTATCGCCGAAATCGCTCTCGACCTTCACTCAGAGACGGATCTATCCAATGCCATCGTTATTGGCAGAGACATGGAGTTGCATGTTTTTGCGGGTGACGACTGGTACCGATTTTCTCTCGAGTCTCTAAATTGAAATCCATTGCTTTGGACAGCACTCTGGGGAACAAACCAAATCTATTGGGAATTTCAGTTAAATTGAACTCCCCAAAAACCACTCCGCATCCGACTCTTTGGAATTGGTGCGGATCACAAGTTCGGGTTCGCGTAGGGCCACGCGGCTGTACGGCGCAACGGAGTGCGTCAGCCACACATTCCCGCCGATGATGCTGTGATGCCCAATGCGCGTGTCTCCGCCAATGATCGTCGCGCCCGCGTAAATAGTCACGTGATCTTCAATGTCCGGATGCCGCTTGTTGGCCAACCCGCGCACCAGTTCCCCGCCCGTATCGCGCCGCCCCGTGGGATTGAACGCGCCAAGCGTAACGCCGTGGTAGAGCGTGACGTGCTTTCCTATCGTGGCGGTCTCTCCAATCACCACGCCCGTTCCGTGATCGATAAAAAAGGAATCATCGATCGTGGCACCCGGATGGATATCGATCCCCGTGCGGCTGTGCGCCAGTTCCGTCATGATCCGCGGCAGGTACGGCACCTCCAGCTTATACAATTCGTGCGCCAGCCGTTGCACCGTGATGGCTTCCACGCCTGGATAGCTCAACAAAATCTCTTCCAACCCACTCGCCGCCGGATCGTTCTTCAAAGCGGCCTGCAGATCGGTCGCCAGCAAATGCGCCAACTGCGGCAGCTTGCCATGGACTTCGCCCACAATGTTCTCTGCCGATCGCACCAAATCCTTGGGAACAGTTTTCCCACCGCAGCTGCAATCAAAGTGTATTGCTCGAACAATCTGCTCCGCCAAACGCGCGTCCAAGTCCTCCAGAAAATGTGCGATCAGCGGAGCCTTCGACTCAGCGGGAACATAGTAGAGAGGGAAAAGCGCCTCCAAGTATCGGCGGCAGAACTCGCTCACTTCGTCTTTCGAAGGCAACCGGTACTCGTCCGACGTATCGCCAGACAGACGAGCTTCCAGCGCGCAACGAAATTCCTTTGCCAGGCACCCCAACTCATTGTTTGGCGTAGTCATGGGAATTTACGATTCTTTGGCTGCGCAATGCTGGGGCAGGACCACAGCGGCGCTACCTCCCTGCCCCCAATGTATCCTCATTCGGGATCTGCTGCCTAGCCAATCCCTTCAAACAGGATGGTGGAGAGATACCGCTCGCCGCCGTCCGGCAACACCGTGACGATCGTCTTGCCTGCGAACTCCGGCAGTTTTGCCAGTCGCACGGCAACGGCAGCAGCCGCACCGCAGGAAATGCCGCTTAGGATTCCTTCCTCCCGCGCCAGGCGTCGCGCGAATTCCACAGACTCCTCATTGGTCACCTGCTCCACGCGGTCGACCAGGCTCAGATCCAGGTTCTTCGGCACGAAGCCTGCGCCAATCCCCTGAATCTTATGCGGCCCCGGCACGGGAGTCTGCCCCGCGCGGGTCTGGGTGATGACCGGGCTGGCTGTCGGCTCAACCGCCACGGAAATAATCTTCTTCCCTTTTGCGTTCTTGATGTAACGCGAAACGCCAGTGATTGTTCCGCCAGTGCCCACGCCGCTCACGAGCACATCCACATTCCCGTCCGTGTCATTCCAGATTTCCGGCCCAGTAGTTTTCTCGTGGATGTCCGGGTTCGCCGGGTTGTCAAACTGCTGCGGCAGGAAATAGTGCTGCTTGTCCGATTCGTAGATTTCCGTCGCCTTTTTGATCGCGCCCTTCATGCCTTCTGGCCCCGGCGTCAGCACCAGCTTCGCGCCAAACGCCGCCAGCACTCTCCGGCGCTCCAGCGACATGGTCTCTGGCATCGTCAACGTGATGGCGTAACCGCGAGCCGCCGCCACATACGCCAGCGCGATTCCCGTATTGCCGCTGGTTGGTTCCACGATCTCGATTCCCTTCTTCAGAATGCCGCGCTTTTCCGCATCCCATACCATCGCAGCCCCGATACGACACTTCACCGAGTACGCAGGATTCCTCCCCTCGATCTTCGCGAGTACCGTCGCCTTCGCACCTTCGGCAATACGGTTCAGTTTGATCAGAGGGGTTCTTCCAATGCTTAACGAATTATCTGCGTAGATGTTCGACATGAGATCAACCTCAGTAAAGTGAATTTGCTGTATCGGGACAGCCCCATAAGTATAGGACGCCTTGAGGGAAAAAATGCTAGCAAGTCACTTCGGAACCTCAATCTATTGCATTTAATTCCCCTTTGGAAGGGATGCACTGGATTGCGGTTGGTTACGCACTCCGATAGAATTCGGGCTTGAGGTAAAAGTGCCGCAATCCTCCCAAAAGTCGCCCGATACCCAAGGAAGGCTCGGCTTCCCAGGCCGCGGAAAAAGCCTCTTTGTCGAGTGTGGTTTTGTAGTGGCCGCCTTCTGAGGCGGGCGCCTTTCCGTCGGGTATATGGAAGAATTGCCGCGTTTGGCGGAAGAGTCAGGAGAAGCAATGACCACAGAAGCGAACGAAAGAATGAAGCGGCCCCTGGAGACAGTCGACCCTCAAATTTCGGCTTTGTTTGGCGACGAGGCCAGGCGGCAAGCCACCGGACTTGAGTTGATTCCCTCTGAAAATCTGGTCTCGGAAGCCGTGCTGGAAGCCATGGGCTCGATTTTCACGAACAAATATGCCGAGGGATATCCCGGCAGGCGTTACTACGGCGGCTGCGAGTTCGCCGACAAGGTCGAGCAGTTAGCCATCGATCGCGCCAAGGAATTGTTTGGTGCGGACCACGTCAACGTCCAGGCACACTCCGGCACATCGGCGAATGTGGCGGTCTACATGTCCATGCTCCAGCCCGGCGACACGGTTCTGGGCTTGGCGCTGGCCCATGGCGGCCACCTGACTCACGGGCATCCGTTGAATTTTTCCGGCCGCATGTACAAATTCATCGAGTATCACGTGCGCCGCGATACCGAACAAATCGATTACAGCGAAATCGAGGAACTCGCTCACCAACACAAGCCAAAGATGATTGTCGCCGGTGCCAGTGCCTATTCCCGGATTATCGAATTTGAACGCATCGCGAAGGTGGCAAGGTCCGTCGACGCCCTATTCTTTGTGGACATGGCGCACATCGCCGGGCTGGTGGCAGCGGGTGTGCATCCGAGTCCGGTGCCTCATGCAGACATCGTTTCCACCACCACACACAAGACTCTTCGTGGGCCTCGGGGCGGGATGGTGTTGTGCCGCTCGGCCTATGCGAAGGAACTGGACAAGCTCACATTCCCCGGCACGCAAGGCGGCCCGCTGGTGCACACCATCGCGGCGAAGGCGGTATGCCTGAAGGAAGCGATGGAGCCCTCCTTTAAGGAATACCAAAAGCAGGTCGCGGCGAACGCCAAGGCCATGGCCGCTGCTGTCGCCAACCATGGTTTTCGCATCGTAGCAGGTGGCACGGACAATCACCTCTTTCTGATCGAAGTGCACCCGCGCGGCATTACCGGCAGCGATGCAGAGAAAGCGCTCGATCGCGCCGGCATCACTGTCAACAAAAACTCCATCCCGTTTGACCCCCTGCCCCCAATGAAGGCCGGAGGAATTCGTCTGGGCAGCCCCTCGGTCACCACCCGCGGAATGAAGGAACCGGAGATGCAGCTAATCGGCAGTTGGGTGGCGGAAATTCTTAGCCACGTCGGGGACGCCGCCGTGGAGCAGAAAGTCCGCCAACAAGTGGCGGAATTGGCCGCGCGATTCCCCATTTATGAATCGCGTCTCAAAGCCGAAGTCGCTCACGCCCGCGTCTAGGCAAACAATTCTTTCGTGCCCCATTCAAAAAAAGAAGCAGTACACTATTTCGCGCACAGGGGCGCCCGGTGCCGTGCCTGGCGATAGAAGATGAGTGTAAAAAAAGCGGAACTGCCCGATATCGTTCAGGCGACAGCGGACTTCGAAAAGTGGGCTGCACGCCACGTCAATCTAATCCGCTCCGATGTGAATCTGAAACATCGGAATATGGCTCTTGCTTCCTTCCCCTTCTTCCGCGCAACCTTCTACCGGTGGGCCCAATGGTGGCCCATCATCTGTGCCGAACTTGCTCGCGCTCCCCAGGTCCTGGCTGTTGGAGATCTGCATATCGAGAATTTTGGCACCTGGCGGGATCTTGAAGGCCGCTTAATCTGGGGCGTAAACGACTTTGACGAAGCCTGGCCCGCCGCTTATACCGTCGACTTGGTGCGCCTGTTGACCAGCGCCTACCTCGCCATTCAGGGGGAGCACTTGTCTCTTTCGCGCAAGGAAGCCTGCCAGGCCATGGAAGCGGGCTATCGCGACTCCATCGCCAAAGGCGGCGGCCCCTTCGTTCTCGCCGAACACCACAGGTGGCTCCGCCTGATTGCGCTGAATAAGCTCCGCGACCCTGTTGTCTTCTGGAAGAAAATCCTGGCCTGTCCGCGATACAAAGGCAAACTGCCCAAGGATGTCTGGGAGTTGGTCCACAACTCCATGCCGCTGCGCACACTGAATTACGAGTTGAAATCGCGCATCGCTGGCCTCGGCAGCCTGGGCCATCCACGCGTCCTGGCCCTCGCCACCTGGGATGGCGCCCACGTGGTCCGCGAAGCCAAGCAACTCACGCCTTCTGCATGGATCTGGGCGCGGCAGCTTAACTCCTCAGAAGTGCTAAGCCGGAAACTCATCGAAGGCTCCGTGCGCATCCTCGACCCACATGTTCATTTTGCGACCCACTGGATCGTTCGCCGCCTTGCCCCCGATTGCTGCCACATCGAAATCCAGTCTCTTCCCGAAGAGCGCGACGAAGAAAAGCTCGCCTATTACATGGGCTGGGAAACCGCCAACATTCACCTTGGAAGCCACAAAGCCATCTCCGCCGTCAAACGCGACCTCGCCCGGCGCAAGGGCCGCTGGATGCATAAAGCCGCCAAGGCCATGCTGGAGGTCACTCTGGATGACTGGAAAGTTTGGCGCCGCAAGTGGGACCGCGGCCGCGTCTCGAAATGATCCTCTGCAAGAGCTCCCTTCCTAGCGGCGGATCGCCGACTCGGTAAGTTTTCCACGGATATCCAAAAAATTCCTAGAACGAAAAGCCCTTGACCGAAGACTGTCCCTACGGTCAGTAGATTCGCCCCATCGGAAAACGTACGGTTACCTTAACCGAGAAATGCGAACTCCAGCGGCAGTCTCGCGTGCTCTTGTCTCCCAGGCTTTGGCTTCTTCTTCCGGCTGGGGCTTGCCGCTTGCCCAGGAGTTCCTTGCTTCCCGGTGGAGTCCTCCAGTCAACGAGGTGGAATGATGATGGATACGGAAGCCTTCCGCGAGTTCAAGACCGGGCTGACTTTCTTGCGCGACAATTACGTCAACCGGGCGCTGGAGCATATTAAGCGCGCCTCGGATCTGGAAAAGAACAATCCCTATTACATGTCCTATCTGGGCGTCGCTCTCGCCCGCACGCAGCAAAAATGGGCAGACGCGGAACGTCTTTGCGACACCGCTGTCCGCATGAAGCGCAATCAAGCTCAGCTCTACCTCAATCTTGCCGAAGTCTACATGTCCGCGGGACGCAAGGAGGATGCCCGCGAAGCCCTCGTGTCCGGCATGAAATATGCCCGGCGCGACATCCGCCTGAACATCGCTATGGCCAAGCTCACGCCACGGCGCTCCCCGGTCTTTTCCTTCCTCGAACGGACGCATCCTCTCAACCGGCATTTCGGCATGCTGCGGCACAAGACTCTTCAGGCCATCGGCAGGCCCTGAGCGACATCGACTTTCCCCAACCCCCCAAACGCAAGAAGGGCGGGTGGCCTGACGCCATCCGCCCTTTTTGTTTACATCAAATTTGCTGCCCGATTGTCGCAGTTACTTTCGTTGGTGCGCGTGGCCGAAGCTGTAGCCGCCCTGAAGCCCGATCTCCATCAGGATCTTGAATCCGATTCCAAATAACCCGTTTGGCAGGGCATCGCGCCGGACCACCTCGGTCAGGTATTCCCGGGTCATCGCTGCGGGTTCCTTGGAGTAAGGCATGGAGACGAACAACCGCATGCCCACTTCGTAGCCGGTTTCGCTGGATTGAAAATAGACTCCCGAGCGCGAAACGCTGAGCGTGCCGCGAATATCATCGAAGGGTTCACGTTCCGGATCGGACGGCCGGATGCGCATTAGTTGGTTGATCTTGCAACGACGGCTGGCGCGCCGCTCCGCGTGCGACGGGCGTGCTGGGGGTGCACCCGTTGTAGACTTTGCTTTCATCATGAAATCGAGAGGGGAAGCCATTAACCGTTCACCTTTCCCAAACAAGCTATCTCCTGTTGGGGATAAGGATAGAGGCGCTACCCCGTAAAACCTATAGTGAGGCCGTACTCCACAAAAAGTTGGCGACGCCTCCTACATGGTAGTACGAAAGTACCAGTCCGGCAAATCCTTCCCTAAAGAAATCCTGAAAAACATCTGGTTCCTCAAACACTCTAAAGATGACTTCCCGGGCGCTTTTGTGCCATTCTCTTCCCGGAGTTTCCTCGAGAAAAGTACCTATGCCCAAGCGATTCAAGGATTTGACTGAAAGAGAGATTTTGGCCTTAGCCATTACGAGCGAGGAAGAAGACGGCCGCATCTACGGTGAATTTGCCGACGCCCTCCGGGAATCCTATCCCGCTACTGCGGAGATGTTTGAAGAGATGCGCGTCGAAGAGGCTGGGCATCGCGACCGTCTTTTAGCCCTGTTTCAGCAACGCTTTGGGGATCACATTCCTCCTATCCGGCGCGAGGACGTGCGTGGATTCTTGCAGCGCCGCCCGGTTTGGATGATGCGGCCTCTTGGCGTGAAAGTGGCGCGCCGCCAAGCCGAAATCATGGAGATGGAAGCCAGCCGTTTCTATTCGCGCGCCGCCAGCCGCACTACCGATGTTCCGCTGCGGGAACTGCTGAATATGCTCGCGGACGAGGAAAGAAAGCATGAACGGGCTGCCAGCGAATACGAAGAAAAACACCTCACCGAAAAAGCTAGATCCGATGAAGAGGAATCGCATAAGCGGCTCTTCATGCTGCAATATGTGCAGCCAGGTCTGGCCGGGCTGATGGACGGCTCGGTTTCCACCCTTGCCCCTCTGTTCGCCGCTGCCTTCGCCACGCAAAAAAGCTGGGACGCCTTCCTGGTTGGAATGGCGGCTAGCTTGGGCGCGGGAATTTCCATGGGCTTTGCGGAATCGCTTTCCGATGACGGCTCGCTGACGGGACGTGGCTCTCCCTGGATTCGCGGCACTGTGACGGGATTAATGACCACCGCCGGCGGCCTCGGCCACACCCTTCCCTTTCTCATCCCGACTTTCCGTCTCGCCACCGCCATCGCCAGCATCGTGGTCGCCATCGAGTTGGGCATCATCAGCTACATCCGGCACAAGTATATGGACACACCTTTCCTTCAGGCAGCCTTCCAGGTCATTGTCGGCGGCGTCCTGGTTTTCCTCACCGGCTGGCTGATCGGTAGTTCGTAGGAGTGCGGGACTGACGGGCAAGTACCCTTCCCAAGCCACAAAAAAAGGACTGCTTGCTCCTATACACTGTATAGGTGAGCTCCAACAAAACCGCTGACCGTATCGCCCGTGTGGCCCTCGACATCCTCGAAACGGAGGGGCCGGAAGCTGTCAGCATGCGCCGCATCGCAAGAGCCGTGGGCATCACGCCGATGGCCATCTACCATCACTTCCCTAACCGCGGCGCTCTTCTGAACACCATCACCGACCGTGAATTCGCAAAACTGCTTGGCCATATTCGGGCCCATCCCTTGCGCGGGACCGTGGACGCTCGGCTCATCTCCGTGATGGAAGGGTATGTCGACTACGCCTTCGCCCAGCCGCGCGTTTTCGATCTCGTTTTTCCGCGCATCCGCCCTGGAGCTCGCCAGTTCCCAAGGGATTTTCGGGCGCGCCGCTCCCCCACACTCAACCCAGTTGCGGACATGCTCACTGCCGAGATGGAAAAGGGATTTTTGAAGAAGGACGATGTGTGGGAAATCGCCTTCGCACTTTGGGCCCACGTCCATGGCTACGTCGTGCTGTATCGCGCCGGCCGGATCGGCCTTTCCGAGAAAGAATTCCGACAATTGTTGCACCGATCCTTGAGGAGGTTTCTGCGTGGACTCCAAGCCTGATCGCCCGCACGCTGGAATTATTGCCGGCTCCCTGATCCCATCCGCCCTGGCGTTTTACTTTGGAACCGGCCTACATCCCATCTGGTGGCTCACCTGGCTGGCGCCTCTTCCTCTGCTTCTGATTGCGCCCCGCCTTTCGCTCTGGCAAGCTTTCGCTTCCTCGCTGCTCGCCTCTTTCATTGGCGGACTGAACCTGTGGCACTACTTCCGTAGCGTTCTGGAAGTCCCGCTGGCGCCGACCATCATTTTCATGGTGCTTCCAGCTTGCGTGTTCGCCCTGGGAGTTTTGTTGTTCCGCCGGTTCGCTCTGCGCGGAGATCTACTGAAGGCAGCAATTGTCTATCCCGCATTCTGGGTCTCCTACGAATTCCTTACGGCTTCCATCTCCATTCACAGCACTTACGGCAATCTGGCCTACAATCAGATGAACTTCCTGCCCATCCTTCAAATCGCATCAATCGCAGGAATTTGGGGGATCAGTTTCTGCGTGATGTGGTTTCCGGCGGCGATCGCCGCTCTCTTTGTCGTGCCTGCCCAAGCTCGGCAAAAGAAACTGCTCGCCGTCAGCGTTGGAATTTTCTTCCTTGCCGTCCTCATCTTTGGTGAATGGCGGCTCCGGGCCACGAAACACGCCCCGTTGGTCACCGTGGCTCTTATCGCCTCTGATCTCCCGGAAAACTATCTGCCCAGAACAGAGGAGGACACGCTCCGCTTGCTCCAGGATTACGCTGCGGAGGGCGACGCTCTCTCCGCGCAACATGTGCAAGCCATCGTCCTCCCGGAAAAAATTGGCGTCGTCCGCGAAGCGTATCTGTCTCAGACAGACTCCCTGCTCTCCGACACTGCCGCTCGCACAGGCGCCGTCCTCGTCGTCGGCCTGATCCGCCGCGACTCGCACGGTTTATGGAACGAAGCCCGTATCTACTCTCCTGACGGCACGGCGCCTCTCACTTACGAAAAGCAGCACATGCTTCCTCCCTTCGAATCGCAGTTTACCGTCGGCACTTCACGCGCGCTTCTCCATCGGCCATCAGGGCTGTGGGGGGTCACCATTTGCAAGGACATGGATTTTCCGCAACTCAGCCGGCAATACGCCCTCGAAGGCACGGGGTTGTTATTAGTGCCGGCATGGGACTTTGACGCGGACGGCTGGCTGCATGGCCGCATGGCTGTGTTGCGCGGCGTCGAAGACGGCTTCAGTATTGCCCGGGCCCCAAGGCACGGCATCTTGAGCGTCAGCGATGATCGCGGTCGCATTCTTGCGGAGAGTGCGACAAGTTCTAAGCCATTCGTCACCTTGGTCGCTCAAGTGCCGGCTCAACACGATTCCACTCTCTACTCGCGCTGGGGCAACTGGTTTGCCTGGCTCTCCGTTTTGCTTCTGTTTTTGAGCCTCTTCTCGACGACGAAGCGGCGCGCCTGAATCATCCAGCGACATCAGGGTCGCGGTGACTCACACCCAGTATTCAAATTACAAATGCAACCGAACACAAACTCCGAACCTTGCCCTTACAGGAATCTTATGGCCCACCGCATACGATGTCTCCAGAAGAAACCGAGCTTCCTTGGCATCGATGCGAAGAGATATCTATCTGACGATGATCGTGTGGTTGATCCTGCCAGTGCTAGGGTTCCTTGCAGGAACCGCAAAACCTGCTTTTGCTCAGACCGCCGACGAATCCACCGCAGGGGACAGCACAAGTGCCGCGCCTGGTGGCCTGAAGGCAACCACGCCTGATCCGGGTGGATTTTTTCACCGGTTGGGAAAAGCCTATTGGGGCGATTGGAAGGGCACAGCGGATGATGATCCTGATCCGCCTCGTCGCGGCTATCCCGCGCCCGAATCATCCCCTCCCTTTCCCTTCTCGGACTGGCCGTACGGCGGCTCGCCCGTAATTGGCGCGCCAGACACCAGCGGCGGACCGCTGATGGCCGCGATCTATTCAGGAAAAGATGGAAAAAGCTGGCAGGACAGCCGCGTCAAAATTTATGGCTGGATCAACGGGGGGCTCAACGTGAGCACGTCCGATCAGCATTACGGCAACGCTCCCGCCTCCTATTACATCCAGCCGAACTCCGTGCAATTGGACCAAGCCGCTCTGTATGTCGAGCGCGTCCCAAACACGGTGCAAGCAGACCACTTCGATTGGGGCTTCCGGCTCACGCAATTGTACGGGCTCGATTACCGCTTCACTACCGCGAAGGGCTATCTCAGCCAGCAACTGCTAACGAATAACAACAGGTACGGCTACGATCCCGTGATGGCCTATGTAGATTTGTACTGGGGACAGGTCGCGAACGGAATGAACATTCGCATCGGGCGCTACATTTCCCTTCCCGACATCGAAGCGCAGCTTGCACCGGACAATTACACCTACAGCCACTCAATCCTCTATACCTTTGACGCCTACACGCAGACAGGTATCAACGTTACCACCAAACTAAACAATCATTGGATGGTGCAAGTGGGTTTGTCCGCGGGCAACGACGTCGCGCCCTGGATCGGCGAGCCAAACGCCAAGCCTACTTTCAACGCCTGCGTGGGTTACACCTGGAAACAAGGTGCTGACAATCTCTACGTCTGCGACAACTCGACCAACTCCGGCAAGTACGCCTACAACAATCTTCAGGCCTACTACGTCACGTGGTATCACAAAATCAACAGTTCCTGGCACACGGATACAGAAAGCTGGTACATGTGGGAGAAAAATGTCCCCAACGTGAACAATCCCGCTGCCGCGCCGCTGTTGATTACAGGTGCGAATGGCGCCGTCTGCGGTTCCGCCGCGGACGTCACCTGTTACGCGCCGGAATGGGCGATCGTGAACTATCTGGTCAAGCAGTTCTCCTCCAAAGACTATTTGACCATCCGGAATGAATACTTTAACGACATCCAGGGGCAGCGCACTGGCTTCAAGACCCAATATTCCGAATATATGATTGGTTGGGGCCACTGGATCGGCACCTCCATCCTGATCCGGCCGGAGCTGCGCTTCGAGCACGCCTACAATGCGCCGGCTTACGACGCAGGCACGAAGAAAAGCCAGCTTGTCTTCGCCAGCGACATCATCTTTCACTTCTAAAACCAGCAATCCGCGAAGCACTTCCGTTCGCGGCAAAAGGCTCGTGCAGAATTATAAAACCCGTCGTAAACTAGCGGCCATCTAGTTCAGATTTACGGCAATTTTGCGCGCTACCTCAATTGAGGAGAGAAAAGAATGCTGAAGGGAATTGTTGTCGGAATTTTGCTTGGCGTGTTGCTCGTGATTGTGGGCGGCTATTTCTATTTCGCCAGCGGGCAAGCCCCTGTCGCTACAAAAGGTCCTGAAATGCCGTTCGAGCACAAGCTCGCCCACATCGCCTTGGACGCCTATCTGAACAAACTTCCTCACCCCAACCCGGCCGTCCCGGCGGATGAAGCGAATTTCCTCGAGGGCGCGAAAGTTTACAAGGAAAATTGTGCCGTTTGCCATGGCCTGCCCGGCGAGCCGAAAACGACCATTGCCGAGGGGATGTTTCCTCCCCCGCCCCAACTCTTTCGCGGCACAGGCGTTACCGACGACGAAGTCTGGGAAACCTACTGGAAAGTATCTGGCGGTATCCGCATGACAGGCATGCCCGGCTTCAGCGAACGCCTAGGCGAGACCAAAATGTGGCAGGTCAGTGTCCTCCTGAAAAACGCCGACAAGATTTCTCCCGCCGTGAAAGCCGAATTGACCAGTGCTCC
>Ga0187801_10000012_pt1 | contig 34048 bp, 25 predicted proteins | sample NC_wetland_sal_i_10_FD_132465 | JGI IMG/M metagenome (GOLD analysis project Ga0187801, IMG submission 132465) | Wetland sediment microbial communities from Neuse River Estuary, North Carolina, USA - Control_1 | ecosystem: Environmental > Aquatic > Freshwater > Wetlands > Sediment | place: USA...
CGCACCGAGCCACGAAGAGGCGCGCGCACCCAACGCAAGGCCTCGAGGATCGGCTCGCGGTCCGCGGAAGCGGAGGTGGCGGCAATGGAAGAGAAAAAGATAAAGAAAAGAAAAAGGAGCGTGCGATGAGGAGCGGCCCTCATCCGAAGAAGACCCTTTTGCGAAAGCGCATGGAGTGGCGAGTCATCATGAGGCAAGTGTACGCGAGAAGTTGTTACGCGAATTTGACGGCTAGTTGAAGCGAAGGAGAGGAAAGAGAGAGTGTGCTCAATCAGTAATACGAGAAACGAATGTTGACGCCGGTTTCATCGGGGGTTAACAGAGGCTTTTTACGCTGAGTTCAAGTTGACGTTGGAATCCCGTGAACGCAACGGAGAATGGAGCTAACGATGGAGTGCTGCCCCACTCTAGTCCACAAGTTTAGCCCGCTAATCCCCTTTTCCCATAGATTCCGAACCGGCATTTCCCTGCACAGTCATACGATGCACTCCAAGGAGTATTTGGGACGTCTGCCAAGTTACATTGCCAAATTTCCCATCGGCTCGTACATTCTAGAGCGCGAAATCGGCCGACTGCACCTGTACGAGGGCCGGAATTTTAATTTCAACAAGTACTACTGGACACCGCCTCTTTCTCCGCGCGAAGCCTATGAACTGGAAAGCAGCCAGATCCAGAAGGTTGGACTGCGGCCGCTCGTTTCCATTTCCGATCACGACAATATTAAAGCGGGATTGCACCTGAAGTTGCTGGAAGGGACTGCTAGCGTCCCGGTTTCGGTCGAATGGACCGTGCCGTATGAGGAGACAGAATTTCACCTGGGGGTGCACAACCTGCCGGCGTCGCGGGCAACAGCGTGGATGAGGGAACTCGAAGCACATACTTCGAATCCGAAGACGGAGACACTGCGGGAACTCCTGGCGGGGCTGAGCGGCGAGCCCAGCGTGCTCATCGTACTGAATCATCCCTATTGGGATGCCGAAAGCCTCGGGCCGGAAGGGCACCGCAAATCCTTGCGAAGTTTCCTGGGGAATGTCCTACCCTTTTTGCATGCGCTGGAATTCAACGGGATGCGCTCGCGCCGGGAAAACCGCGAGGTGCTTCGGCTGGGGACAGCGCTGGGTGTGCCGGTGATTTCCGGTGGCGACCGTCATGGGTGCGAGCCGAGCGCGGTGTTGAACCTGTCAGAGGCGCACACCTTCGAGGAATTTGTGCAGGAAGTACGGGACCAGAAACAAAGTGAAATACTGCTGATGCCGCAATACTTTGACCCGCTGCAGTTGCGGTTAATCGAGAATGCGTGGCACGCCCTGGCGGATGCTCCGGGAGAATTCGGGCGGCGGCATTGGATGACGCGCGTGTTCATCGAAGAGAACGGCGAAGCGAAAGCGCTTTCGCAATTCATGGGCACGCGCTTTCAGCGGGTCATCGACAAGTTTCGCTGGGTGGTGGGTCTGGTGGCCAATCCCATGCTTCGGCCGGCATTGAAGCTGCCTTTTCTGGGGAACGAAGAAGGAGGGTTATGACCCCAACGCCGCGGGTCGCGCTCTTTTGCGAGACCTTCCACGAGATCAACGGCGTGGCGCTGACGGCGCGGCAACTGGTAGCGTATGCAAAGAGGCACAATCTTCCTCTGCTGGCGATTCATGGCGGCAAGCAGCCCGGAAGCCATGACGAAGGAAGCGTTCGCCGAATCGAATTGAAGCGCGCGTGGCTGAGCGTCGGAATTGAGCGCGACCTAGAATTCGATTTCTTTTTCTGGCGGTATTCGAAACTGATCCACAAGGAGCTGCTGACCTTTCAGCCCGATGTCATTCACATCACCAGCCCCGGTGAGCTGGGGGAACTCGGTGTTTACCTTTCGCGAAAATTGAAAATACCACTGGTCGCTTCTTGGCACACGAATTTCCATCAGTTTGCCGCCAGGCGGTTGAAAAAACTGATCAGTTTTTTGCCGGGGCAGATTACCGGCCCGACGGTGGAGTGGGCGCAGGACCGCGGCTTGCGGATTCTCCTGTGGTTTTACGGTTTTGCGAAAGTGACCCTGGCGCCGACCCCGCCGCAAGTGGCATGGCTGGAAAAGGAGTTAGGAAGACCTTCATTCCTGATGCCGCGAGGAGTGGATCGCGAGCAGTTCAACCCGAAACACAGAACAGTAACGGATGGAATTCTGCGATTGGGATTCGTCGGCAGAGTCACGCCGGAAAAAGGAGTGCGCCTGCTGCGCACGATTGAGCAAGCCTTGGTGGAAAGCGGCCTGAACGATTTTCGAATTGTCGTTGTGGGAGACGGCAGCGAGGTGGCTTGGCTGAAACGCCGTCTGAAGCACGGGGAATTCACCGGCGTGCTGCGGGGCAAAGAACTGGCACAAGCATACGCGAACATGGACCTTTTCGTGTTTCCCTCGCGGACGGACACCTATGGGAACGTGGTGCAGGAGGCAGCGGCGTCGGGAGTTCCGGCAGTGGTGACGAACGAAGGCGGACCGTGTCAGTTGGTCGTGGCCGGGGCCACCGGCTACATCGCGGAAACAAATACGGCATTTGTGGCGAAAGTGGTCGAACTGGCGCACAACCGGGAATTACTGAAGCAGATGGGACAGGCCGCTCGGGAGAATATGGCCGGCATCTCGTGGGACGCCGCTTTCGAAAAGACATACGCGGCGTATCGTTACTGCCTTCCCGAAAGCGCGCAAGAACAAAGCGTTCCAGAAAAAGTGAGGATGGCGAGGGCTCACGTGAACGTGCGCCATTAGGAGGCTGCCACTCGGGTCGCCGCTCAGTTCGCTGCCGCAGGAATCTCGCCAGCGCGGAAGATCGTCCAAGGGCCGGCTTTCATGTCGCGAAGGTATGGCTCCTGCCATGCATAGTCCGGGTGAGCAGCGAGGAAGGGCTTAGCAAAGAAATCGTCTCCGCAAGGATGACCAGCACGGGCTATGAAGCGCATTTCCTTGGTCATCGTCGAGTCCGCTGCCTTGCCCTGCACGGCGCCGCCGGGGTAGAAGGCTCCCCAACCCCAGATGGAAACGCCGCGCGCAGAGGTGTCAACGTGGCCGCAGAGCGTGCGCTCGCTCGATTCGTTTTTCTTCTCGAAAGAATCAAGGTGGTCGGAGAGCATCTGCTGAGCGAGCGAAACATCGATTTTGCCCTTGTTTTCATTGAGGAGCTGTTCCCAGCGGACACGACGGGCATTCGGCGAGCTTTCCAGATTATTGGAGTCGAATTGTGGCGCGTCTAGCTTCAGGACCTTGGGATCGCGGGCCCAGTTGGAGCCGGCAAAGACACCATCCTTGGTGCGCCATAGTTTGTAAGCTTTCAGGCCGAGCTCGAGCTGCGCGATTTCCCCCGTCTTGCGATCGCCGAGGAGCCAATCGTTGGCGTAACCGCCATTGTTGCCGTCGAGCATGATGCGCGTGTAGTCGTCGATGGAGCCGGCGTATTGGAGGGCTTTGCGCGCGCGCATGAATTCGGGCTTGCCGTTGGGATCCCAACCTTCGAATTGTGTGAGGGTGGTTTCGGTGACCATCAGGCCATCACTGTTGATTCCGAAATCGTCGTCACTGGCGATGACGCCCGGGAAGCCGTCCATCAAGATGCGGTGACCGTGCGTGGGCTGAATATCAAAGATAATGCGCCAGCGCTCGCCCTTCATGTAGCTGGTCCAATTGTTGTGGGCGATGACGATCTGGCCGTCCTTGGTCCAGCTTCCCGTAGCCACAAACGCGCTGCAGTTTCCGGGGCTCTTCAATTTCGGAGCGTTCGGCGTCCTTTGCTGCTTGTCGAGCCAAGGCACGTAATAGTCCGGGACTTCTTCGAAGGAATTGAGAGCGACGATGTCATAGACGTCGAGCGATGATCCCGTGCGCGCGTTCAGCCCTTCGGCAATGCCCTGGAGTTCCTGCTGATACTCGGGGTCGAGTTTGGGCCAAAGTTTCTCGCGGGCGACTTCGCGGAAGAAGGGCCAGTCTCGCTTGGTGGAACGCATCATGTCGGTGGAAACGGCCGGAAAAGCATCCTCGATTTCGGGCGCGAGCAGGAACCCATGTTGAAAGCCGATTGAGGCGGGGTCGCCTTCCAAGTGTACGTACACCCAGCCGCCCCGCTCGTAGCGGTAAGCGCCTTTGAGACGCGGATCATTGGCTGCGGCTCGTTCGCGAGCGCCCGCAATGGTGATTTCCAGTTCATTTTTGGCGGCTTCAGCGTCGTTATGAGTGTGTCTCCCCCACAGAAGCCCTGCGCCGATGATGAGAATCGAGAGGGCAATAATTTTGCGCACGACGTCGGACATGGCCAAAAACTCCTTTTGGTCGGAGAAGGAAGACGTTTGGAGTCTATCGAGAATCGACAACCGGGGCAATTCGAGACGCGGCGACGGGCATGCCCAACGGATCCATTCTCTGATACAGTCACAAAATGCTGACGGCAATCACACGAAAAGTAAGTTCCGCACTCGCGAATTGCGAACTGAGTTTCATCGAGCGAAAGCCTATCGACATGGAAAAGGCGCGCGCACAGCACCACGCTTACGAAGAACTATTAGGCAAACTCGGCGCGCGGGTCATTTCTCTGCCGGAAGAGCCGCGCCTGCCGGATTCCATGTTTGTGGAAGACCCCGCGATCGTGCTGGAGGAAGTTGCGGTGATCTGCCCGCTGGGCACCGAGTCGCGGCGGGAGGAATCGCCCACGATTGCGGCGGCGTTGGAAAAATTTCGCAAACTGGCATACGTCAAGTTGCCGGGCACACTCGAAGGCGGCGATGTTTTGCGGGTGGGGAAGAAAGTGTTCGTGGGAATTACAGCGCGGTCCAGTCCAGAGGGAATACGCCAACTGACGGTCATCCTGGAACATTACGGGTACGAGCTGACGGGCGTGCCGGTGACCGGGTGCCTGCACCTGAAATCAGCAGTAACGTGCCTGGGCCGGAACACCATGCTTGGGAATAGGGCATGGTTTCACTGGAAGAGGCTGCAGGGATTCGAATGGGTGGATGTCGACCCCGCGGAACCGCACGGGGGGAATGCCCTGGCCATCGGGGACTCGGTGATTTTTCCGACGTCGTTCCCGAAAACGCGGGCAAAAATCGAAGGGCAGGGGTTTCAAGTGCTGCCGCTGGATATCAGCGAACTGCAGAAAGCGGAATCGGGGTTGACGTGTTCCAGCCTCCTTTTTGAGGCATAGGGGCACGAGGATCATTTTCCACATGCCCCTCCCCCGGAACCAAGCTGACAAATTCCCTATAAATTGTGGTTGGAATTTCTGGCTAGCATGGTATTCTTTGTCTATGTTGGCTATTGCCACGAAGCGAATCTCCTCCCCGTCGACCAAGTCCTCTAAGTCGACTACGACGACTATTATGCGCACTACCATCGCTTCGGGCGCGGGGAGAAACAGCTAGCCAGCTAGAAAAGGTTTCCAAACCCACCGCCAGAAGCGACCTGGTGGTGGGTTTCTTAGTTTCAACCCCCTCCAGAGACGCTCCCGCGGAACAGACTAAGGAGCGATTACCATGACCCCGGAACAACAGGAAGCCAGCCCCAACGCGGAGGGTGAGTTAGGCCCTCACGAACGAGGGGCCAGCCTCGAGAGGGTGCTTGCTCTCCGGCCCGAACTTCCAGTACAAGAGAACGTCATCGCCTTTAAGTTCGGCGGCAGCTCGTTGCTCGGAGCGGAGCACTTGCTCCACTCAGCGCGGCTGGTGCAAGAGGCGGCGCGGACACGTCCGGTAACGGCGGTGGTGTCCGCCATGAAGGGCGTCACCGACCGGTTGCTGGAGGTTGGACAATCGCTCGAACAAGGGCGAAATCCGCAGGCGCGAAAGGAAGCCCAGGCCATCGCGGCGCTGCATCTGGCGACATTGCATGACCTGCGACTCGCGCCCGAGGAGCACGACCGGGTGGAGCAAGAACTGGAGTCTCTGAGCGACGATCTCTTGCACGAGATCCCGTTGCGCGGCCCTGCGGAGGTAAACGGCGCTTTGCTGGACCGGCTTGCCTCGTATGGTGAACGCTTTGCTTCCAGGCTGCTTGCCGCGGCGCTCGGAAAAATCGGAGTGGCGGCCGTACCGGTTGCCAGTTCGGATTTTGTGCTGACGTGCGACAATTTCCGTCACGCGAAGCCGCACTTGGAACACACGCGGCGGCGCGGCCGGGAAGTTCTGTTACCGCTGCTGGAGGCAGGAATCGTTCCGGTAGTGACGGGATTTATCGGCGCCACGCAGGACGGAAGGATCACCACGCTGGGGCGCAACAGCTCCGACTTTTCCGGGGCGCTCATTGCGCACGTGGTGGATGCGGAGGAATTGGTGATCTGGACGGATGTAGACGGCATCTATACGGCGAACCCGCGCGAATCGGCGGAAGCGAAGCTATTGCACGAACTGAGCTATGACGAAGCCCACGCGCTGGCGGCGAGCGGAGCGAAAGTCCTGCATCCTCAAGTGCTGCCTCTAGCGGCACAAACGGAAATGACGGTGTGGGTGAGGAACACCTTTAAGCCACACGCACGTGGCACCCGCATTGGCTCTCAACAAAACGGAGGTTTGGCATGAGCGCTCGAGCAAACGCAAAAAAATGGCGCGCGGGCGTTTTGGGCGCTACCGGCATGGTCGGGCAGCGCCTTGTGAAGCTGCTTTCGGATCACCCATGGTTTGAATTGACCGCCGTGGCGGCCTCGGAACGTTCCACCGGCAAGTCCTACGCGGACGCGGCGTGCTGGCATTTGGAAGGAGCGGTGCCGGAGGTAGCACGCGATCTCGTGGTCAAAGATCTCGATCCCAGCCTGGATTGCGACTTTGTGTTTTCGGCGCTGGACTCTTCGGTGGCCGGCGAGGCCGAAGAACAATTCGCGCGCGCGGGCTATCCTGTGGTGAGCAACTCGAAGAACCATCGCATGGATGCGGATGTGCCGTTGCTGATTCCGGAAGTGAATGCCGCGCACGTAGATTGCATACCCGTACAGCAGAAGAACCGCGGTTACGATTCCGGCTTCATCGTCACCAACCCGAATTGCTCGACGGCGGGTTTAGTGCTGGTACTGAAACCCCTGGCGGATGCGTTTGGTCTGGAAAAGTTGTTCGTCGTGACGTTGCAAGCTGTTTCAGGTGCGGGGTATCCGGGCGTTCCGTCCCTGGATGCGGTGGGGAATGCCATTCCGTTCATCAGCGGCGAGGAAGAAAAGATGGAAGCCGAGCCGCAGAAACTGCTCGGACGGTGGGATGGCAATCGGTTCATTTCCGCGGGGCTGGGAATCAGTGCGCATTGCAATCGCGTTCCGGTGGTCGATGGACACCTCGAATGCGTGTCTGTTCGGCTGAAGAAGACGGCGACGATCGCGGAGGTACGAGAGGCGCTACGGAGCTTTGAGGTGTCCGAGGAACTCGCGTCCTTGCCGACAGCAGTGAAACATCCGGTTGTGGTGCACGACGGCGAGGACCGGCCGCAACCGCGAAAAGATGCGAACACCGGGCACGGCATGGCAGCCGTGGTCGGCCGGATTCGGGAATGTCCGCTGCTGGACGTGAAACTGACACTACTCTCGCATAACCTAGTGCGCGGCGCGGCTGGTGCGGCTCTGCTCAATGCCGAACTGCTGGCGGCACGAGGATTCTTAAAGTCCCGGCAAGCCGAGACGTCGGCAGTGGAACAAGCCACGCGTTGAAAGACAATATTCTAGGGGACAAAATAATAGCGAACGATGTAGAAAAAGATCGGCGCAGCGAAGCAGAGCGAGTCGACGCGATCGAGGATGCCGCCGTGTCCTTCGATCACCACGCCAAAGTCCTTAATGCCGATGTCGCGCTTGATGGCACTCATCACTAGGCTGCCCGCAGAACCCATAATGCAGACGATCAACGACATTCCGGCAGACTGAAGTGGCGTAAACGGCGTGGCCCACCAGAGTGCCGTGCCCAGCGCGGTGGCGCTCAGAACCCCGCCCACAAAACCTTCCCACGTCTTGTTCGGGCTTATGCGCCAGGCAATTTTATTTTTCCCAATGAGCTTGCCCCACACGTACTGCAGGACAGTGCTCATCTGGTCTACAAACACCAGATAGAGAAGTAGCCGGGCGTTATGGCCCTCGTATCCAGGAATCTTGAGCAGAAGCAGCGCCGGGACGTGGCTCAGGCAGTAGGCGCAAATCATAATACCGGACTGAATCTTCGCGCCACGCTCCAGGAAGTGCTCGCTATCGCCGGCGATCGCAATGCTCAATGGGATAAAGACGAAAACCGCCACCGGGATCATGGTGGCGAAGAATCCGTACCACTGGAAGCCAAGGAGGCAATACTGCAGCGGCATGATGACAAAAAAGCTCCAAAACAGGGTGCGATGATCGCCGCGCCGCGTAGGCACCAACGTCATGTATTCGCGCATCGCGAGAAAGGAAATGATGCCAAACAAAACCAGCGAGCCAACACGCCCAACCACTATGGTGACGGCGAAGATCGCGCACATCTTCCACCACGCGCCGACGCGGGCATTCAGGTTGTCAATCGTGGTGTTGCTGGAGTCTTTTCTCTGGCGGCTCTTCAGGGTCCTGCCGACCATTGTGGAAACGAGAAGCAGAAACAACACGCCGGCGTACAGCCAGATGAGCTTCGCGTCATGGATCGCTTCAAGGATCATGTCGGTCCAATTCGGCGAAGGCTGGCGACGGCCTCGCGCGCGCGTTCGAGAAAAGCATCTTTCTCTTCGTCTGGCTCAACCTTTAGAGGCTTGCCAAACGTCAGCAGGCTCAGCATGGGCACTGGCAGAAATTCCCCCTTGGGCAGAATGCGATTGAGATTTTCCAGATAGGCAGGGACGAGCTCCACATCGGGACGCCGCAGAGCCAGATGATACAAACCGGAGCGGAAGGGGCCGATCTTTTCGCCCGTACCGCGTGTGCCTTCGGGAAAAAAAATCAGGGAGTGTTCCGTGCCTAGCGCCTCTGCCATTTCTTCCATCAGGTGCCGCCCAACGAAATGCACTTCTTCCGCATTTTTCGCCTTGGCCGTCGTGCCCCGATCGAGGAGCACGGCATGAAAAACGTTTTTCGCCAGATAACGGCGCAGCGGCGTTTCCTCCCAATAGTCTTTCGCTGCAATGGGGCGAGTTTTTGCGCGAATTTCCGAAGGAAGCGCTGACCAGAGCACGACAAAATCGAGGTGGCTGCTGTGATTGGCGAAGTAGATGCGCTGCCGTTCACTCGGTTCACACCCGGCCCATTGCACCTGCACGCCGCTGATTCCTCGCGCGACGGCGGCCAGAAGACTGGCGATGGGATGAATGTTGTTGCTCATTGAAAGGCAGTACCTCGGAACTCGGCGAGGCGCCCTCCCGCAGAGTCTCGGTGGACTCCTCAGACGTTACCAAGAATTGACTCACCAGCGTATCTGGAACTGAATATTCTGGCCCTCGGCATATTTCTGAAGGTGAGAGGACATCCTCTGACAAGAAGATTCCAACCCTTCGGCACCACCGAACGAAACGAGAATGGCGGCGATGCTTTGCGTGGCAGAGGTAACCATAGTGCGTTCGGAATCGCTCGTGGGGCTGCCGTGCGGGCCTTCCTCATCGGAAAAAACAGGCAAACCTTCCAGATTGAGATCGTATTTGCCGATGCCCTTGTAAGTCTCGCCGGCGCGGCCCGCGCGAAACACGATGTCACCTTTCACATGGTCAAGGTCATAGAGTCCAATCGGCAACCGGCTTTCGACGGAGATGAGATTGATGATGTCGACCACGGCATTGATTTGCGGAAAACCTTTGCCGCTGACAATGCGGCGTAGCAGCGCTTCCGCCGAGCCGCGATAGCGTGCCGGATCTTTTCCCAGCGCCTTGTAACCGGCTCGCGTGGCCAGAATCTTCGGGGATTCGAGAAGGGCGCGAGGCTCGGGAAGGTGCAGGATCTCGGTTTCTCGCACTTTCAGTTCCTCCAACAAGCCCGGCGGCGTTTCGCGCGTCGCTACCCGAGCGGTTAGAAATCCCAGTGCTATGCGGGGACACTTAAGCTTGAGGCCGGGGTCAATCGTGAGGTTGGCCATGGGCCTAAGAATACCCGAGAGAAACGGGATTCGCACAAAAGAGTAGCGGGGAAAATGGAAGAGTGCCGGAAAGGCCATCTAACTCAGCGCAGAACCGGCTTCGCGCGGCAAGCCAGGCAGATATAGCTGGAATTGCGGCTTAACTTACCCCATTCGACGCGGCAGACGGCGCAAAGCTCTAGGGATTGGTATTCACAATCGGCGCAGATTTCGTCCGCGGGCAAAGGAAATTCCTTCGCATACTCCGTGATTGGGACGTTTGTGCCACAACGCGAGCACCGAATCGAACTCAATTCGCTCGCGACTGCCGGCGAAGTGGCCAGTTTCTTATCGAGAAGATCCAACGCCCGCTTGGCGATATGTTCGGCGGTCAGGCCGAAGTGCTGCATCAGCTCCCAGGGATTCCCGGAAACGCCAAAGCGATCCTCGACGCCCACCATACTCAACTGCAGCGGCTGGCGGAAATTCGTACGGTGCTGCAAGATCGCGCCGGCAATGATATTCCCGAAGCCGCCGACCTGATGTTCTTCCGCGGTGATGACGACGCGGGTTTCCTCCGCAGCGCGCGCGACAGTTGCGATGTCCAGCGGCTTCACCGTATGAACGTTTACAATGCGCGTTTCGATGCCGTACTCCTCCTTCAGCAGCCAAGCGGCGCGCATCGCTTCCGGCACCATCGGGCCGCAGGCGATGATCGCAACGTGTTCCCGTTCGTTGCGGTAGCGAGGGCCGAAAATCGTGTCGAAAGCATCGAGAAATTTGGCCTGTTCGCCGCGATAGCGAATAACGTTCGCCACACCAAACTCGTAGGGCGTGTCTGTTGTAGTGACCACGGGCGTGGCTTCGCGCGCGAAGCGCAGGTAACACGGACCCTGCAGCGAAAGCAATGAATGTTCCGTGGCTCTCTGCGCCTCAACGGAATCGCAGGGCACGACCACGTTCATATTTGGGAGAATATTGGTCAATGCAATCTCTTCGAGGGCCTGGTGGGTGGCGCCGTCCGGCCCCACAGAAATTCCCCCGTGTGCGCCGGCAATTTTCACATTCAGGTTGGAATAGCAAATCGTGGTCCGGATCTGATCCCACGCTCGGCCGGAAGCGAACACGCCGTACGTGCCGGTGACGGGAATAAATCCTTCGCGGGCCAGGCCGGCAGCAACGCTCATCATGTTCTGCTCCGCGATGCCAATGCTAAACACGCGATTCTTCCGCTCGGGATGCTTGGCTTCAAAATCCGTGATACGAATCGATCCGGAGATGTCCGCGTGCAAAGTAACAACGCGAGGATCCTCCCCAGCGCGTTCCAGGCCGCGGCCAAAGCCCATTCGTGTTGGATCCATCTCCACTTTCATGGACTCACGAGAGTTCCACCAGTATTCATGCGCGAATTTAGGGATACCGTCCTTCGCGTTGCGCGCGGCTTCGCGGGCGCTGGTTGCGGCGCGCTGGAGCAAAGCATCCACACGGGCGCGAGGGAAATCCGGCGTCAGAAGCTCGGGCAGTGCTTTTTCAAACTGTTCTTTTTTGGGCGCGACGCCGTGCCAACTGGCCTCATTCTCCATGAACGAGACGCCTTTGCCCTTAATGGTTTTGGCCAAAATCACTGTTGGTCGGCCTGTTTCCTGGCGCGCGCGGGTAAACGCATCGAGAATTTGCGGCATGTCGTGGCCGTCGATTTCGATCACATTCCAGCCGAACGCCGAATATTTTTTCGACAGTGGCTCGACGCTCATCACGTCCTTGACCCAACCATCAATCTGCAGACGGTTCACATCCACAATGCCGCAAAGATTGTCCAGCTTGTAGTGCCCGGCGGACATGGCTGCTTCCCAGATGCTGCCCTCTTGCTGTTCTCCATCGCCCATAATCACGTACACACGGCAGCCAGCGCCGCGCAGCTTACAAGCAAGAGCATTGCCCACCGCTGCGCCAAGTCCCTGCCCAAGTGAGCCGCTGGAAACTTCGACGCCAGGCACCTTCAACCAATTCGGATGGCCTTCGAAATTTGCACCCAACTGGCGCAGCAGCACCACATCATCGAGCGGAAAATAACCGGCTCGGCCCAGCGCCACATAGAGCGCAGGAGCTTTGTGCCCCGCCGACCAGAACACGCGATCGCGATCCGGCCAGTTTGGGTTGGAGGGATCATGATTGAGCACATTCAAATAAAGGGCTGCCGCGATGTCCATAATGGACAGCGTTCCGCCCGGGTGGCCGGAGCCGGCGGCGAAAATACTGACGATATCCATGGCGCGCATTTCTGCGGCGGCGGCCTTCAGTTGATCCATTGTCAAACAGGGACCACAACGTTCGGGATTGGGCTTCATGGGAAAAACTCCTTGCTATGCACTGAGCCAGAAGACTCAGCAGTTGCGGGGATTCCCTCGGTCCGAGGCGGTGGGTTTTTCACTCGGCCCATGGAGCGCAGGGCCCACCCCTGTTGCCGGCTGCCTAACGCTAACTGTGTCAATCAGTTAAGCAATTGCAGCAGGCTAGGCCGGGGCATCTACTCCAGGCGGACCCGGAATCAACAATCAACCACTAGGAAGTAAAGCAAGAGCGAGGCCAGAGCCACCTCTGCCTGCAAGGGTCAGCGCACCAGGGGCTTCAGGCGAGCCGTGAAATGCCGCAGGAACGGCGCGTGGTGCACCAGTTCGTAGCCAGGAATCTTGTCGCGCCGGTGCCAGACATCCAGGATGACCTCGACCACGTATTCAATGTGGCTTTGCGTGTAAACGCGGCGGGGAATGGCCAGGCGGACCAGGTCCATGGTGGCGTGCTCGCCGAACATCAGCGTGCCGATTTCCACGGAACGAATACCGCCTTCAAGATAAAGCTCCACGGCAAGCGCCACACCGGGAAATTGCGAAACCGGAATGTGCGGCAGGAACGCCCGCGCATCAATATAAATCGCGTGCCCTCCCGGCGGCTGCACGATGGGCACGCCCTGGCTGGCAACGTGATTCCCCAGAAACGCGGTGGAGGCGATGCGGTAATGGAGATAGTCCTCTTCGAGCGCTTCGTTCAAGCCAACCGCGATCGCCTCGAGGTCGCGGCCCGCCAGACCGCCATAGGTGGGGAATCCTTCGGTGAGAATCAGAAGATCCTTTTCCTGCTGAGCGATGACGTCGTCATTGGTGCACAGGAAGCCACCGATATTGGCAAGACCATCCTTCTTCGCGGACATGGTGCAACCGTCGGCATAAGAAAACATTTCGCGCGCAATTTCGCGCGGAGTTTTGTCCGCGTAGCCTGGTTCTCGCAGCTTGATGAAGTAGGCATTTTCCGCAAAGCGGCAAGCGTCGATATATAACGGGATGCCGTGTTTCTTGCAGATCTGCTTTACTTCGCGGATGTTCGCGAGTGAGACCGGCTGGCCACCGCCGGAATTGTTGGTCACCGTCAGCATCACCAGCGGAATTTTCTTCGCACCCACGCGCTCGATCAATTCCGCAAGACGAGCGGTATCCATATTTCCCTTGAAAGGGTGAAGGTGCGCCGGTTCCTTGGCTTCGGGAATCGGGATGTCGACCGCCTCGCCGCCGACAAATTCGCAATTGGCGCGCGTGGTGTCGAAATGCGTGTTGTTGGGGACGATGTCACCCTTCTTACACATCACGTTGAACAGGATGCGTTCGGCCGCACGCCCCTGATGCGTGGGAATCACATGGCGGAAACCGAAAATGGCCTGCACGGAGTTTCGAAAGCGCGTGAAGCTGGGCGAACCGGCGTAGGACTCGTCGCCGCGCATCATGGCGGCCCACTGCTCGGTGGACATGGCCGAGGTGCCGGAATCGGTGAGCAGGTCGATCAGGATCGCTTCGGAGGCGACAAGGAAAAGATTGTACCCAGCCTCTTCGATCAGCTTCTGACGCTCGGCGCGGGTGGTGTTGCGGATGGGTTCAACGCTCTTAATGCGAAATGGCTCGATGATAGTGTGAATCGGCATGGCGTTTGCAAGCTCTCTCAGGAAACACTACCACACCTGGTCAGGGCGTTTTGGTGACGCGCTCTCTCGTGGCATCGAAACAACAGAGCAAGCGGACGCACCGCAGGGCAGTCGCCCTACTTTAGTCGTCGCCGGGCGCAGGTTCGGGAGCGCTTCTCGTCTCCTCGGACTCATCCGGAGTTTCGACGAGACCCTTCCGTGCCAGTTCGCGATAATACGCGGGCCGCGTGTGGCGATAATGGTCCGTTGGAATTTTTCCGTCGAGCCACGCCGTATCCATCGGATACACGGCTGGATCGAAGATCACCAGATAGAAGTGCCAGATCAAGATGGAGAATGTGGCCAGGAGCGCTTCATACCAGTGCACGGCAGTAGCGGCGTCCGTGATCCATTTCGCGAAATGACGCAATGCGAAATTGTTGAACCAGAGAAGGAACCCGGAAAGAGCCATTACCGTTGTGCCCCATAGGAAAGCCCAGTACTCCATTTTTTCTGCGTAATTGAACTTGAAGAAGCGCGGCTCGATTTTCGTAAGGCCAAGGTTGTAACGGAAGACGTGCAGCATGTCCGTCGCATCCTTGATGGTCGGGATCATGGCAGGAATGATGGCGCGGTCGCGCTTCTTTATCGCTAGATGAACGAAGTGGAAAACGGTGGCTGCAATCATCACGATTGCCGCGGTGCGGTGCAATCCGCCGCGCACTCCCGCGTTCGATTCCCACATCAGCAGCGGCTTGGCCCACCAACTATCCGGGAACTTCAGGGCGAAGCCAGTAACCACTAGCGTGGGAAAGCTCGCCATGATGCCCCAGTGCGCCACGCGGAACCATAGATTCATCCGCAGCGCAACCTCGCCGCTTTCGTGCCGCGGCCGGCGGCGGATCAATTTGCTCAGCAGGTCGAGCAGATTGTGAAGCAACATAAAGCCCAGAGTGACGGGGATCAGCACCCAATACGTCCAGCGGATCCACTTCACCACCGGATGATTGGGCCCGGCGTTGGTTTGCACATGAATGGGGCCGATGGCGTAGCGCGCTTCATTCGCACCTTTGTGGCATTGCCCGCAGGTTTTCGGGAGGTTTACCGCGTTGACGGTGGAGCGTGGGTCGCTCGAAGGAAGAATGTCGTGCACGCCATGGCACGAAGCGCAATTTGCCGCGGTCAGCTTCCCGCCTTCGAGAGCCAGCCCGTGATAGCTGCCGGCGTAGGATGGCAAGCGATCCGCGGGCAGGTTATAGCGCAGTGCCAGGCGCGGATCGCCATGGCAGCGCCCGCAGGTTTGCGCGGAGATATTCGCGGCATTTAAGGGCGAGGCCGGGTTGCCCGGGTCCATGATCAGGTGCTCGCCGTGGCAGTCGACACAAACGGGCGCATCCCGAACGCCGGCCTTGACCGCTTCCCCGTGGACACTTTCGTTGAACTGCCGGGTAATTTCCTGATGGCATTGTCCGCAGGTCCCCGGCACCTTCCAGTGATTCACGCGTGAACGTGCATCGCGGGCAGGGTAGATGTCATGGCTTCCGTGGCAGCTACTGCAGTCCGCTGCTTTTTCGTTCCCCGAAGCTACTGCCCGGCCGTGAACACTCTGTTTGTAAGACTCGACAGGATGAGCGATAGGAATCTTATGCCGCGACAAGAATCCGGCATCGCTGTGGCACTTTGCGCAGGTGTCCGCCAGGTTCTTCCGCGCAATTGTCGAATCCGCTTCGCTGGCGGCTTTCACCTGGTGAATGGCACCGTGGCAGGAAACGCACTTGGGCGCATCGCGGTCGCCATTTTTCGCGGCCTGCCCATGGATGCTGTCCGCAAATTCCTTCACTTCCTGCGCGTGACATTCCACGCATTTTGCGGGCGCGAGAGTTTCAGCGGTCGTGAGTTCATGCACGCTCCCATGACAACTGGCACAAGCCGAATCCCCGAGGAACGAATGGACGCTGGTGGGGAAAGCCCTTGCTTCATCGGCGTGGCAGGTGGCGCACTGAACTTTGGCTACCTTCGCGGGATGCGGAAAATCCTTGATGGAGGTGTGGCAATCCTGACAACCAAGAATGGCATGCGCACTGGCCGCATGTTTCGAAGGATTGATGTAGATGTCCTTCCCTTTGTCGGACTTCATCCCCGCCTGCCCGTGGCACGCCAGGCATTCCTGGTCGGTGGCCACTGCGGGCAGGGCCATTGTCAGGAAAATCAAAGCAAACAGCGTCGCGCGCATCTCCACACCCTTCTCCGCATTTCAACCACAATTCTGCTTTAGCGGTACGCGAACAACATCGCATAGATGATCCACAGCACAATGCTGAATCCCACGGCCAGCGCTACCCAGGCGAAGGCTCGAATCGCACGGATGACGATCGGCGGATAAGCCTCCTCCATTTTTTCTTCCAACTTCCCGCTGGCCACCAGCGCCTCATACTCTCTTGGCTTGTCCCTTTTTAACTCTTCCAGCGGCATGCGCCCGGTGAACACCGTGATGTCCATGGGAAACTTTTCGGGCCGCAAATGGGTATTGAAGAAATGCACCGTGAAGATGAAGCCCGTGGCGAGCAGCGCTTCGTCGCTGTGAATGATGGTAGCGACGTTGAGGAACCATCCCGGCAAAAACCGCGTGAAGAACACCGGAAACCAAAGCGTGAGGCCGGTAGAGCCGATCACTGCGATCCCCCAAAACACCGCGAAATAGTCGAATTTTTCCCAGTACGTCCAGCGGCCGTAGGCAGGCCGTTCGCCCCGGCCCACGAACCACTTCAGCGTGCCCACAAACTCAGTTAAGTCCCTTCGCGTGGGGAGCATGGTGCTCGATCCCAGCAGCAGCGCGCGCCACGAACCGTGCTCCCTTTTTTTCAACCGGTACAGGTCCACCAGGTGCGTAGTGAAAACTCCGAACATCACCACGGCGGCACTCCGGTGAATGTAGCCCGCGCTTTCGAATCCTCCCAGCAGATGAGAAAGCACCGACGCCCATTTCGTGTAAGAGAACTTCAGGGTTAGCCCTGTCAGCGCCAGGCTCATGAAGCTCACAATCATGCAGATGTGCAGGATGCGCTGCAGCCGGGTGAACCGGACGAACTGGCGTTCTGTAACTCCGGCCTTAGGCATCGGCGCTCTCCTTGCTGGCGGGAGTTTCTGGCGCTGCAAGGGGTTCCGCCTCGGCGGCGCGCAACTCCCGACGCATCTGGAAAGCGCGGGGCAGCCAGAGCAGCGTATGAATGCCACCGACCACGAAGGTTCCCAAGAGCAGCGTAGTCATGCCCCAGAAGGTGTAGAACAGGAGCGGGTACTTGCGCGGGTCGTGGTGCGTGGCGTGCGTCAGGTAGCCGGCGAACCGCCGTGTCGCTCCGGCATGGCATTTTTGGCACGTGGCCGCCACGTTGGCCCGGCTGAGATGCGAGCGTGGATCCGTAACCGCAAGCACGTCATGAGCTCCATGGCAGTCATAGCACTTTGCCGTTTTTGTGTACCCGAGCCGGGAGACCTTCCCGTGATAGGTATCAAAATAGGTTTTGGCGATTTCCGCGTGGCAGCGTCCGCATGTGTCCATGATGTCCAGCCGGAATCTGTCTTCATCCGTGCGGCGAATGGCGTGGGCGGTGTGGCAGTCATTGCAAACGGGAAGTTCCTTGGCGGACCCGCTCACCCGCTTGGCATGGATGCTGTTCTCAAACTGCTCCTCGATGCCGTGGTGGCACCGGCCGCACGTCGTCGGCACATTGGCTGCGTTGACACTCGATTCCGGATCGGATCGCGGGAGCACGTGGTGAGCGGTGTGGCAACTCGTGCAGTTCGCCGTAACGGTTAGACCGCCCTTCAGTAATCCCTTTCCGTGAATGCTCTCCGTGTAGTTCGCGATGATTTCGTGCTGCCTCCCGGTGTAGCGCACCGCGGCCTTCTGGCCCTCTCGGTGACACCGCGCACAAAGTCGGGGAACGTTGGTCGCAAAAGTCGGCGACTGTGGGTCCTGTCTGCCAAGCACTCCATGCGTACCATGGCATTCCTTGCAGCTCGGTGCATTCGGATCATTCTTGCTGACCAGTTGTCCGTGGGTGCTGCTCTGGTACTGCTTGCCAATTTCATCGTGGCAAGAGCTGCAATCCACCTCGTGCGTAATGGTCTCGCAGGGACGCACGCGCGACGCATTTACCTCGGAATGGCATTGGCTGCATGCCACCTTTTGGTTGCGCGAGTTGGTTTGGTGGTTCGAGTGGCTAAGCTCGCCCACGTCTACATACAGGGATTGCCCGTCGCGCGCCCGGCGCAACTTCTGGTCAGCGTGGCAATGCATGCAGTCCGCATCGGCCATGCCCTGCGTGTAAAACACGTTCCGGATCTTATGCGGCTGGTGGCAATCCACGCACGCGGGCAGGACGTTTGCTTCCTTTTCCCACAGCTCTCCACGAATGATCTTGCGATGCACTGCTTCGATTTGTGAGTGGCATTTCGTGCAGGTGGCGGCAATGTTCCGGCGCGCAATCGAGGAAGCCGGGTCGGTATGCGGCAAGATCAAATGCGGCGTGTGGCAAGTGGCGCAGGTGGGGGCCACCGACAACCCTTTTTTGAGTAGGGCCTCACCGTGGATACTCTCGGAGTAGTTTTCCAAAATATTGCTCTGGGGAATGGGCCGGTTGCGCTGAACGGGAGTTCCTTCGCGATGGCACTGGCCGCAAACAAATGGGACTTTAAGCGCCGCCACCGCCGACCGCGGGTCCTTTACTGGCAAAATATCGTGGTTCCCATGACAATTCACGCAGCGCGGTGCCAGCGGGTCGCCGTGCGCAATTGCCCTTCCATGCAGCGAGCGGGCATGTTGCTCTTGCTCAGTCGGGTGGCAGGTGCCGCAATTTACCGGTGCCACCGGCGTTCCGTGCGGCAACTCTTTTCCTTCTAGGTCGGCGTGGCAGCCCGTGCACCCCAAGCTGCCATGAACGGAGCTCGCAAATTTCTTCCCGTCCACGTGCAGCGAAACCGTTTTGCCGGCTCGCGTCGTGCTCATGTCCTTGTCGCCGTGGCAGGCAAGGCATTCCGCGCCGGGCTGGTCGGTTTCGGGCCGCGCGGCGCGTCCGGGGTATGCCGAAAACAAAAGGGAGAAAATTGTTGCGAGGAGCGTCGCGACGATAATTCCCAGACCAGCACACCACTTCCTTCGCACAATTTTTGTTTCGGGCATGTCAAACTCTCGGCAATGCTTACTTCATGCCAAGATCCGTAAGCACTTTCGGGTTTTCCTCCTGAACCGCCAAAAGGTTGTGGCAGGCGGTGCAATCGTTGGTAATCGTCTGGCCGTCCGCGCTGGTGTGCGATCCGTCGTGGCAGCGGAAACACCCGGGAGCGTCATTGTGGCCGAGGTTGTTGGGATGGACGCCCCAAGTTACCTTCATGTCCGGAAAAATGTTGCGCAGATAGATGGCGGCAACAGCATCGGCAGCTTGTTCGACCAGGGCCCGCTTGGTGTTGTAAATCTCCGGATAGGTCGTTCGGTAATAGCCGGTGACACCCTCAACGATTTTGGATTTTGCGGTATCCCGGTCAGGGTAGTCGGCCTTGAGCAGCTCCACAGCCTTCTTTCGGATATACGGCAAATCCGGGCTGATCAGGCCCCGCCACATCTGCAAATCCACGGCGTTTTCCGGCAATTCAAACTCGTGCGTTGGGCGGTTGTGGCAATCGATACAATCCATGGCACGCTTTTCGCCTTTTTCCAGTTGCTCCTTGGTTGCTTTGATATCCGTGGAGACGAATTCGATGGTTTTCCCCTTGTCATCCGTGTAGTAAACCACCGGGATGACCTGGCGTTGTTCGTCGATGGAGATGTAGTGGATGCGCGAACCGGCATCCAAATGCCGCCCATGGATGCCCACCGAGCCTTGCCAGGTACGGCCGCCGACTTTCAAGACCAGCGCGGTGGTAAGCGGCGTGTTTTTCTCGTCTTCCTTGTAATTCGTTTTCACCAGAAACTTATCGCCGGTGAATCGCTGCGGCCAGTGGCACTGTTCGCAGGTTTCTCTCGCCGGACGCAGGTACTTCACCGGAGAAGGGATCGGGCGTGAGTAGGTCTTGAACGTGACCGCAAAAACCTGGCGCAAGCCTGATAGCTTGGAGCGTACGAACCACCCGGCCCCTGGGCCGATGTGACATTCCACACACTCGACCCGCGAGTGCGGTGAATTCTGATACGCGCTGAACTCCGGAGCCATCACCGTGTGGCAGGTTTGCCCGCAGAACGTGGTGGTGTCCATGTACGAGACGCCCTGGTAAGAGGCAAATCCGAAAATCATGATGTTCAATATCGTGGCCACGGCAACGAAAAGCAGCCCATTGCGCACCATCGACGTCTTCAAATCGATGGCTGGATAAATCGAGGGCAGCTCCCCGGCTGCGCGCAATTTGCTGCGGCGAACGAAGATCCCAATGGGAATCAGGATCAGCCCGAGTAGGAACACGCCTGGCAGGAGCAGAAAGAGCAGAATCCCCACGTACGGGTGGGGAGGGCCCGGGAGCATAAAGTCATAAATCCAGAATCCGATCAGGGTAACGGCACTGCTGGTGGTCAGAACCACGCCGATCAGGCTGAGCGTGTTCTGGCTGAGGTAGTAGATTAGCCTAGCCCAGTCTTTAACCGTATTTTGCGGATTCATAGCCTGAACATCCTCGCCTTCCCCTGTTGGAATCGATTCTCTGCCTACCTTCACAACACGAGCCCCAGCGAAGGATGCGCCGGGGCCCGTGAACTAGCAACGTGGCTGTGTACCGAGTTCTTCAGGCGCACCGGCAAATTTACTTGCACAGGCTCCGCATGTAAGCGATGACATCCTTAACCTCGGCATCCGTAACCTTCTTGTCGTAGGACGGCATCTTGTTCTTCCCCTTGACGATGATTTCCGTCCAGGCAGCGTCCGTTTCTTTCTTCACATCGGCGGAGCAGAGATCCCGCGCTTTGGTGGCTTTACCGGCAGCGGTTTCACCTTTGCCATCCGGCCCGTGGCAGCTGACGCACTTGGCCTTGTAAACTTTCTCTCCGTTCGCAACATCTTGAGCGCGCGCGATGGAGCCCACCAGGCACAGCATTGCAACTAACGCGATCCCTGACAAAACTTTCTTCATCACTTCCTCCTTAGTATTGGTCTGATTGCACGAAGCGCGTAGGAGCGTCCGCGCTTCGTGCCAGAAATCGACTGGAGCGATTCCTGCAGGTTACTTCTTGAGCGAACGGATATAGGACACCAGGTCCTTCACCTGGTCCGGCGTCAACGTCTTGTACGGTGGCATCTTCGGCGGCTTCCCATTCGTGATGATGCCGCTCAGATCCGCATCGCTCTGCTTCTGGACATCGGCGGAAGCAAGGTCACGGGTTTTCATTGCATCTTTCCCCTTGCCATCCGCTCCGTGACATGCCGCACACTTGGCCTTATACGTCGCTTCGCCGGCCGCAACGTCAGCCTTTGCCGCGCTGCCGAACAGGCATATGCCTGCGAGCAGCGCCGAGGCCAGCGTCATCGCACCGAGGTTCTTCATTGTTGTCTGCATGTTGCTCTCCCTGACTGAATTTCGGCTGGAATCCCGCTTTCCGAGTTCCCGCCGCCTTTTTAAAAGGAACAGCGCACCGGCAGCGGCACCAGGCTGCCACGGAGATTCCGCGGCACATACAATCCCCGATCCGTTGTCCGAGCGCCCTCATCATAACCGCAATCACGGCACAGTGCACCGGGCACGGATCGAATTATCTGAGCCAGTGTCGAGATTTCAGATTCGACGAGAAACGCTGGATCGCTGTCGCGAAGAAGTTGAAGCGTCAGCGGTGCGGCTGTTCTTACGTTTGCCGCTTTGGGACCTGCCCCAAAAAATGCAGCTCGGTTGGGCAGAGAGCGGACCCTTACGCGCATTGCAAACGCCTTGGCAAGATTCATGTAACACCTTCGTCGAACATGACCCACCGTTCGCACGAATCAAGAAAATCTCAGTTCGGGCATGATTAACGCGGCTGACAACCAAGGACGATGTGAGGTAGAAGGAAGGTCCGCCCTAACTTAGAAGTTGTCAGGGTGGAAGCTCGAAAGGATAGCTAATCGTCGCAACGATCGATGAAATTGTCAACAAAATAGAGGGGAAACGATGAAATGTTCATCAGCGCAAACACGACTCTATCAGTCCGCATTGCGCGCTCTTTTCATCTTTTATTGCGACCCTTTTCCTTTTCCAACATAAAAGACCGATCGGTTTTTCTCCTACCGTTTACAAGCGAGTCTGGCCTATAATGCCCGCGAATTTACCCCGCCCGCCGGGCCAGCTCTTCTATTTGGTCCCGGCAGCTTTTAGCATCAAGGAGCTCTCTTATGAAGAAGATTTGGATTTCGTTGGTTACTGCGCTCTTCCTTGCCTTTACTGGCTCGACCGTGCTCGCTGCTGACGACACCAAGGAAACGGATCGCGTGGAAAATTCCGGCAAGGTGATATCGGAAATCCTGAATGTGCCCGAAGATATTCCTCAGGACCTACTGGATAAAGCCGATTGCGTGATCGTATTACCTTCAGTCCTCAAGGCTGCCTTCATTGTCGGCGCCAGCTATGGGCGCGGGGTCATGACCTGCCGCAGTGGGCCCAAGTTTAACGGGCCCTGGGGCGCACCGACCATGATGGCATTGGAGGGGGGTAGCTTCGGTTTGCAAATAGGCGGTGAAGCAACGGACTTCGTGCTGCTGCTCATGAGTGACCGCAGCGCGAAAGGTGTGCTCACCAGCAAAGTGAAATTGGGTGCCGACGCTTCCGCTGCGGCTGGCCCGGTGGGCCGAACTGCTTCGGCTGACACAGACGCAACGATGCGCGCGGAGATTCTCAGTTATTCCCGTGCACGCGGGGCATTCGCGGGTGTCTCTCTGGAGGGCTCCACGCTCCGCCCGGACAACGACGCCAACAAGAAACTGTATGGGAAAGAAATCAGCGCAACGGATATCGTGCTGAAGGGAGAAGTAAAAGCTCCGCCGAGCGCCAGGCAATTGCTGCAAACCCTGGACAAGAAAACCCCCAAGCACAAGGCCTGAGACTCGTCGCCCCCGACGGCGAATTTTAATTTGCGACAACGGACATGCGGGCGGCGACCTGAAAAAGTGGCCGTCTATTTCTTCTGCCCCTGAAGGATTTCTATTGAGCCCTCGGTTGCTGAACGGAAACCAGAGTGCCGTCGGTGATCGAGTCAGAGGGATTCTCGATCACAGAGTCATCCGGCGTAAGCCCGGAGAGCACCTCCACGCTGTTGCCGAAGTCGCGGCCGATCTGGATATTTTGGATGTGAACGCTGCCGTTATTCTGCACCAGCGCTACCTGAGTACCTTGCGCGCGGAAGAGCACCGTACTGGCAGGAATAATCAGCGTGGGCTTGCTGTTATGGAGATGGAAGGTGACCTCGCCGAACTGTCCGGGTACCAAGGCGAGCTTTGGATTGGGCACACGGATCTCTGTGAGCAGCGTTCGAGACGCGGGGTCAATCGCGCCAGCGGTGCGGACAACCTGGCCGCTAAATTTGTTGCCGTGCACTTCTGGAGTTTCAAGGTCGACAGAAACTCCCGGCGCGATGTCCTTGCTATCGGCCTCGGGAACGTTGGCGTAAACACGCAAAGTTGAAGTGTCAGCCAGCCGGAACAGAATTGTGTTAGTGCCGGAGGCAATCAAGGCGCCAGTATCGATGTAGCGCGCCGTAATCGTGCCCGCGAAGGGAGCCGTGACTTTCTCGAAGGCCTGCAACTCTTTCAACTGATCCACGTTCGCGGTCGCAGCTCTTAAATTAGCCTCAAGGGCATGCAGAGTGCTGATAGCCTGATCCGTATCCTGCTTCGAGACAGAATCGGTTTTCAACAAGTCCTGATATCGAGCAGCGGTGGAACGAGCCAAATCCAGGTTGGCTTGCGCTTGAGCCTGCGCCGCCTCCGCCTGCCGCAACTGCTGATCCAATTCCGGGGTTTCAATCTCCGCCAGAAGCTGGCCACGTTCCACACGGCCACCGATATCCACCAACCAGCGCTTAATATAGCCGTTCGTGCGCGCGTAGATAGGAGTTTCGATGTAGGCCTGGATATTGGCGGGAAACGTGACACTGAGCTGCGAGGAGTTCAACTGGGGATGCGTCACGCTCACCGGTGTCCGCGCCTGGTCGCGCGCGTCAGCGGCAAGTCCTGCGCGTACGGCGTGCTGGTGAAAGAGTCCGAACAGCAAGGCGGCAGCAAAGAAGGCAGCGGCCACAAGGGACACAATAGCTACACTTTTGCCGGCCTTCGACCACTGCCTCGGCGCGGGAGGTTCCGCAGGAACCTTCGCCAAATCCACCAATCTCTCTTCTTCATTCGGGGTGACGCTTGCCATCTTCCCACCTGCTTCCTTCGCTCTCGTGCAAGTCTCCTGCTTTCAGCCGTCCTTCTGCTTTTCCCTAGCTCCCAAACTCCGGCACTCCTTCTTCCGTGGCCAGCCGGTGATATCCCTTGCGGTGCAGATAGCTAAATACCACCGGGACGAAAAAGAGCGTGGCGACGGTGGCGATCAAGAGACCCCCGATGACGGCACGTCCTAGGGGAGCGTTTTGTTCCGCGCCTTCGCCGATACCCAGCGCCATGGGCACCATTCCGATAATCATGGCCAGAGCGGTCATGATGACTGGGCGTATCCGTACCAACCCGGCCCGTAGCGCCGCGTCCACCGAATTCTGGCCTTCCTTGAGTTCTCCGGTCGCAAAGGTCACCAGCAAAATGCTGTTTGACGTGGCCACACCAATGCACATAATCGCACCCATCAAAGATGGAACGTTCAGCGTCGTGCGCGTGATAAAGAGCATCCATAGAATTCCGGCCAACGCCGCCGGCAGTGCGGTGATGATGATGAAGGGATCCATCCAGGACTGGAAGTTCACCACCATCAGCAAGTACACCAGAATCACGGCAAACAGAATTCCGAACCCCAGGCCCCTAAATGCCGAGTGCATGGTTTCCACCTGGCCGCGCTCAATCATGAAACTTCCGCGAGGCAGTTTCCCTCGGTACTCGTCCATTACCTTGTTCACATCGGACGCAATGCCCCCCAGATCCCTGCCCTGGCTGGCGGCGTAAATGTCGATTACGCGCTGAATGTCGTAATGGCTGACTACGGCCGGGGCCTGCCCGCGTCGAATATTTGCCAGGTTGCCCAGAATTTCCGGCTGCGGAACGCTGCCGCCTGAAATGGGAATGTTTCGAAAATCTCCTAGAGTGTCCATGCGGTATTGCGGCGTCTGCGTTATCACCGAATAGCTCACCCCCTGCGGACTCAACCAGAAGCTCGGTGCGGTCTGGAAGCTGGTCGTAAGAGCAACAAGCGCATCGTTGGCTACGTTCGCCTGGGTGAACCCCATTTCCTGCGCCTTGGTCCGGTCCACATCCACCTTTACTACTGGTTCGTCCAGCGCTTGCTGGATGTGTACGTCAGCCGCCCCGGGGATCTGGCGGATGCGAGAGACCATCTCATTGGCGATTTTGTAATTCCCGGCCATATCTGCGCCGACGAGCTGAATGTCGATCGGTGAGGGAAGTCCGAAGTTCAGAATCTGGCCGACAATGTCCGCAGGTTGGAAGAAGAACTGAGTGCCAGGGAACTCTTTTGGCAGCTTGTGCCGGAGAGCGCGAATGTAGTCCGGCGACGGGCGATGCTTCGGGTTCAGCGACACCAGAATCTCGGCATCCGATGTGCCGATGACTCCGCTGTTGCTGTAAGTCAAGTTGATGCCGCTGTACGGCATCCCCACATTGTCCAGAATCGTGTTGAGTTCGCTGCGCGGTATCTCCTCGCGAATCGCCCCCTCCACTCGTTGGCAAAGGGCAGAGGTCTCCTCGATTCGCAATCCCGTTGGGGCTCGGAAGTGCAATCGGATCTGGCCGGCGTCAACGTAAGGAAACAAGTCCGACCCCAGCAGCGGAACGAGCGCCAGGCTGGCCACGCAGAATCCAAGAAACACCGTGCCGAACAACATCCGGTGATGCAGACTCCATTCCAGCAAAAGCCCGTATCGTTCGCGCAGCCGGTTGAAACCTTCCTCGAACCTTTGATGGAAACGTCGGAATGCACCGGGTCCCCGATGGGGCTCATTTCGTTTCTTCGCCTCCAACCGCCGTTCTGCCCGGTAGAAGTAGAACATCATCGTCGGAACGAGGGTCCGCGAAAGCAGGTAGGAGGCGAGCATCGCAAAGGCCACGGCTTCTGCCAGGGGCCGGAAAAGGAAACCGGGAATCCCGGACAAGAACATGATGGGTACAAAGACGATGCAGATGGCAAGGGTAGCCACCAAGGCCGGTGTGGCAATCTGGCTGGCGCTGTTGAGAATCGTTTCTCGAAGCGACCTGCCTTCCGGCAGCAGGCGATTGGTGTTTTCCACTTCAACCGTGGCATCGTCCACCAGAATCCCGACCGCCAGGGCCAGTCCGCCCAGGGTCATCAGGTTGATGGTCTCGCCGAGAGAAGTGAACGTCAGTAACGAGGTCAGGATGGCAAGCGGAATCGAAATGGACACTACAAAAGTCATCCGCCAGCTGCCCAAAAAGACCAGAATCATCAAGGCGGTTAACAGGGCCGCGACAATGGCTTCCCGGAGCACTCCCTTGATCGCGCCGCGTACGAAAAGGGACTGATCGGCGATGGCGTCGACTTTCATGGCTGGCGGAAGCCCCGCTTGAATTCGGGGCAGCTCTTCGTAGACCCTGGAAACAATATCCAGGGTGGATGCCTTACCTGTCTTGAAGACACTCAACAAGGAGGAACGGTGGCCGTCCACGTGGACAATATTAGTTTGGAACTGGAAGCCGTCATGAACGTGAGCGACATCGCGAATGTAGACCATGCTGCCGTTCACCATCTTGATGGGCAGATCGTTGAGTTCCGCCACCTGCACAGGGCTGCTGTTGAGCGCAACGTCGTACTCGCGTGGCCCAAGTTTGATCGTGCCCTGCGGCAGGATAAGATTTTGGGCGCTCACGGCGTTCACTACGTCGGCCCCGGAGACGCCTAGCGCCGTCATCGCGCGAGGATCAAGATCGACGCTGACCTGACGCGGCTTTCCTCCGTACGGATACGGAATGGCCGCTCCCTCGATGTCGGCGAGCTGGACGCGAAGAAAATTAGCGCCCAGGTCAAAGAGTTGTCCCTCGGACAGACTCGGGCTGCTCAACCCCAACTGCAGAATAGGCACACTCGAAGCTGTGTAAGCGATGACCAACGGAGGTGTCGTGCCGGGCGGCATGGACCTGAGACCCGCCTGGGCTATGGCCGTTGTCTGCGCAACAGCTCCGTTAATGTCTGCACCCTGCTGGAAGAAAATCTTGACCACTCCGATGCCGTAATAGGACTGCGACTCAATATGTTCGATATCGTTGACGGTGGTGGTGACGCCTCGCTCAAAGAGCGTGACCATGCGCCGCTCCATCTCTTCGGGCGCCAAACCTGTATAACCCCACACCACGCTGACAACAGGAATGTTAATGTCGGGGAAAATGTCTGTGGGGGTGCGGACAACGGCTACGACACTAAGGATGAGAATCAGTATGGAGGCCACTATGAACGTATAGGGCCGGTTCAACGCGAGTCTTACGAGCCACATCATGGCGAGTTTCTCTCACGGAAGGAACTCCGCATTCCGTTAGCGGTCTTAAACTTAATTCTCGCACCTGTGTGGGGTGGTTCCGTGACCGGGGTCACAAGTCGTGCTGACCCGCTCCCGGCGGGCCTACTAGTATGCCTGTTTTAAGGAGCTTGCAGGTTCTCCGTGATACGTGTCACTGCGCCCCTTCTTTGGTGCGGTCAGCATGAAAATGGAACCGCAAGTGGAGAAGCTGCATCGAACAGGGGCCGCCGTCAGCTGCAGCCGCGAACTGCCGCCAGCCACAAGGGTCGATGTCACAGGGGCCAATCGTATGTCCACTGTTCCGCTAGCCACAGAAGTCAGTATTCGTAGAGTCCTTTCCGCCATAGACCTCTCTCCTAATTCCATCAGGGCTCTGAACCACGCCATCGGAATTGCGCGCGGTTACGGCGCGACGTTTTACCTCGTGCACGTCGTCTCTCCGATGGGCTATCTGATGGTGGGCGCCGATGCCGTAGCGGCAGCCGTGGACGGCGCCGCCAAGGAATTGAGGGATTTGGAGCAGCACCTTTTGCGCACAGGCGCTCTCGCCGGACTTCCTCATGAAATGTTGGTGTGCCAGGGCGATGTCTGGCAGCAACTGGAGCGGGTCGTCAAGGAGCAACGCATCGATTTAATCGTGCTCGGCACTCAGGGAAAAACAGGCCTGCGCAAACTGGCGTTAGGTTCGGTGGCCGAATCCGTATTCCAGCATGCCACGTGTCCGGTTTTGACCGTCGGTCCCTGCGCTCCAGCAGATCCGCCGCTTAATCTCAAGGTCAGCCAAATCCTTTATCCCACAGATTTGTCTCCAGAATCCGCCAAAGCTGCTGCTTACGCCGTTTCGTTGGCGCGGGAACACAGCGCGCAACTGACTATTCTGCACGTTCAGGAAAAAGGTGAAGCTTCCCACGTCGGTGAACACGAACACGAGTTCGCCGCCCGCTTCCGGCAGCACATATCGGGCGACCTGCCGCCCCATTGGTCTTACCAGCGGCAAGTGGGGCTCGTGGACCAGACGATTCTCAGCTTGGCGAAGGAGCGGCATGTCGGCCTCATCGTCCTCGGGCTACATTCGCGGCGACACCTGATCCACCCCCATAGTTGGCTTCACGCCTACAAGATCGCCAGCGAAGCTTGCTGCCCCGTCTTGACGATCCGCGGCAGCGCAGAAATCAGAGCTTTATAAATCAGAACATTTCCTGGCGAACAAATTGTGGCTGTGTTCGTCCCTCATGGCTCAAATGCCAGACCCCTGCCGTTTTATGCAACAGGCCAGAGGGTGAAAAATGCAAAAGGGAGTCGTGTAAAGGCAGTGAAGCGGCAATGGTGATAAAATGCCGGCCAAATTGCATTGACTGGAGCAAGAATGAAAAAGCCGCGTTTGTACCTACCTCTGCTTCTCATTCTGGGAATCTCGGGTTTACCGGCCCGCAGCGCCGATACGGCGAACCTCGAAACTCGCCGCAAAGAACTGAATCAGTTGATTGCGGATGAGTGGGAGTACGAGATGCACGAATCGCCCGAATTTGCGACAGCCGTGGGCGACTACAGGTACAACGACAGGTGGAGCAACGTATCACTCGCGTATGTGCCACAACAGAGGGCAGCTTTGCAGAAATGGGTGTCTCGCTTCGAGGCGGTGGACACGGCGGGTTTTCCCGAACAGGAAAAACTCAGCCAGATCATGATGGTTCGAAACCTGAAAGAGCGCATCGAAGCAATCGATTTGAAGCTATATCTGATGCCGGTCGACCAGTTCAACGGAATACATCTCACTCTGGCGACTTTTGTCAGCTTTATCCCATTCAACACCGCAAAACAATATGAAGACTACCTGGCGCGATTGCACAAAGTGCCGCAGTTGCTGGATCAGGTTATCGAAGTGCTGCAACAGGGAGAAAAGGTGAAGCTGCTGCCGCCCGCGTATTTGTTGGACAAGACCGTCACGCAATGCAGCGCGATTGCGGAGGCCGCGGGAGAAGCGAATGCTTTTGGTCAACCGGTGGCTCATTTTCCCGAGTCCATCGCACCTGCTGATCAGAAACGCTTGCACGACGAGATTCTGGCCGCCGTTGACAACGAAGTCCGTCCGGCCTACCGGAAGTTGCAGGATTTCCTGTCCACAGAGTACGCACCGAAAGGCCGCAAGGATGAAGGCATTTGGTCACTTCCGAACGGGGATGCATTGTACCGCTTCTACATTCGGCAGCAGACCACAACGAGCATGGATCCAGAAACGATTCACCAACTGGGGCTAAAGGAAGTTGAGCGCATCCGGGCGGAACAGCTCGCCATTGCAAAGAAACTCGGATTCGCAGATCTGAAAACGTTCCAGGCTTCGTTGAAGACAAACCCGAAGCTCGTCCCGGCATCCCGCGATCAGATTTTGGATATCTACAAGCGTTTCATTGCGCAAATGGAGCCGCAACTGCCGAAGTATTTCGGGCTCTTGCCGAAGACCCGCCTGGAAGTGAAGCCCGTGGAAGAGTACCGAGAAAAGGAGGCTGCCGGGGCGCAATATTATCCCGGCACGCCCGATGGATCGCGTCCCGGAGCCGTGATGGTAAATACCGGGGATTACCAGCACCGTACGACGCCGGAAATGGAATCAACGGCATATCACGAAGGAGTACCGGGTCATCACATGCAGATTGCCATCGCGCAAACTCTGCCGGAGTTGCCAAAATTCCGGCAAGAGGGTGGCTACACCGCTTATGTGGAAGGTTGGGCGTTGTATGCAGAGCGGCTAGGAAAAGAGATGGGGTTCTACCAGGACCCGTATTCGGATTATGGACGGCTTGAGGGAGAGATGCTGCGCGCCGTGCGGCTGGTGCTGGACACGGGTGTGCACTACAAACATTGGACCCGCCAACAGATGGTCGATTATTTCCATGAATTCTCTTCGGAGGATGAACCGGACGTGCAGGCAGAGACGGACCGCTACATTGCAATTCCAGGACAAGCGCTTGGATACAAGCTCGGGCAGCTCGATATCCTAAGGCTTCGCCAGCAGGCACAAGACGAGTTGGGGAAACAATACGATGTGCGTGCTTTCCACGATGAGATCCTGAACGGCGGAGCGTTGCCGCTGGATTTGCTTGATCAGCGCGTGACGGCTTGGATCACGCAACAAAAAGCGGCTGCAGCACACGGCAAGCCTGCGAATTGAATCCGCGCAAAGCCCCTAACGACGAAACAGCTAGAACGCCGAAGCTGGTGGCAGGTCCGAATTGTTCATGTCGAACAGCACCTTCCACGCACCGTCCGCCTGCTTTTTCCACACCATTAGGTACTTCCCTTTGTCCGAGATGGTTTTCCCTGATGCGTCCTTGAAACTCACTTCGTATGCGCCGCTCGTATAACCAAGTTCACCGGAACGCGCGACGCCCGCTTTGTCCGGATGCCAGGCGAGCTTGTAGTCCTGGAGCGCGAACCCATCCGCAATCAATTTCGCAGCGGCTTTCTTCCCAGTGACGATGAGAGCATTGGGCACCAGCATCGAGCCTTGTTCGTCCAAGAACGACACGGATTTCTCGAGATTTTTCGTGTTGAAAGCTTTCAGCCATGCCGCGTCCGCAGCCCGAACGGCATCCACTGCCTTGTTGCTTGCTTTCATATCGATTCCTCCGCTGTCGGCGGTGATTTTCCTCACTCGGCAGGAGTCTATCACTGCACCCGGTATCGGTCTTACCCCGTGATTTCTGTCACTGAAGGTGATTGCCCCACCTCCTAACATAAGTTATTTAGGACTTGCGGTCAGAAAGATAGCGCAGACGCGGGGGAGATCCCGAAGGGACAACGGATGAAAAAATGCCATTTTGAGGCTGCTGGTACGAGCGGACATGGCCTGGCAGGGTTGTGCGTCCCTGCGGGATTGGACTTGATATTCGCTGTGAGAGCCGCCCTGGAGGGGCTATGAAGTTGCCCTTCGCAAATGTCCTACTTGCAGCGATTGTCGGCGCTGGTTCCCTTTTCCTGGTGGGCGGGGTTGGACTTTCGCGATCTTCCGGCAAGGACCATGCGCCGCCCGCGAGCCAACTGGCGAAGATCACTGTCGACTACCCGCTCGACGGCTCTGTTTTTCCCCCGGAGATCACGCCACCTACTTTTCTCTGGCGCGACACCAGCGAGACCGCGAAACGGTGGGTGGTTGAGGTTTCCTTTGCGGACGACTCCGGTGGAATCCGCGTGGAGGTCTCTGGCGAGCATATGCAAATGGGCGAGATTGATCCAGAAGCGGGTCCGGGTAATGAGCTCTCACAACTGACTCCAGAGCAAGCGGCCACCCGGACGTGGAAGCCGGACGCAGGCACGTGGACGAAGATCAAACGACAGTCCGCGAAATCGCCGGCAATTATCGCAATCACCGGGTTTGCGGACGACAATTCAAAACTGCCGGTGTCGCGCGGCAGCGTGACAATTTCCACGTCACTGGATCCCGTCGGCGCTCCCGTTTTCTACCGCGATGTCCCACTGATGACGACGCCCCTCACGGAGAAAGGCTCGATACAGCCGCTGCCGGCCTCCGCCATTCCCCTCATCAAATGGCAGTTGCGGAACATTGGGGAGCCCCAGAGCCGAACAGTGATGGAGAAACTCTACACCTGCGCCAACTGCCATTCGTTTTCGCGTGACGGCAAGACGCTCGGGATAGATGTCGATGGACCGAAGAACGACAAGGGGTTGTACGCCCTCGTTCCGGTGGCCAAAAACATGGCCATCCGCAATCAGGACGTCATCCGCTGGAGTTCCTTTCAGGAAAACCTTGAGGCCAAGAGTTCCGAGCCCACCGTGAAGCGGTTCGGGTTCATGTCGCAGGTGTCGCCGGACGGCCGGTACGTTGTGACATCGATCGGGCCTCCCGCCGCCGGGAACATCCATCAAAACGAAAACCCCGGTTTCGCGCCAGGGCTCTCGGATCGCCTTTTCAGCATGAACTATAATGACTTCCGATTCACCCAGGTCTTTTATCCGACTCGCGGCATCCTGGCTTGGTACGACCGGAAGCAAGGGAAGCTGCGGCCCCTGCCCGGCGCGGATGACCCGCGGTTCGTGCAGACCAGCGCATTTTGGTCGCCGGATGGAAAGTATCTGATCTTCAGCCGGGCGGAAGCCCGCGATCCTTATCCGCCTGGGGCTAAAAAGCCCGAGTACGCCAATGACCCGAATGAAACGCAGATCCAATACGACCTGTACCGGATTCCTTTTAACGAGGGCAGAGGCGGCAAGGCGGAGCCGGTCACCGGTGCTTCCGGGAACGGCATGAGCAACAACTTCCCCAAGGTCTCCCCAGACGGCCGCTGGATCGTGTTCGTGCAATGCCATAACGGGTTGCTGATGCGCCCGGATAGCAAGCTGTACATCGTGCCTTTCGCGGGGGGCAGAGCCCGGCTGATGAAATGCAACACGTCGCTGATGAACTCGTGGCACACCTTTTCGCCCAACGGACGGTGGCTTGCGTTTTCGTCGAAGGCGCGCACGCCTTACACACGCCTCATGCTCACGCACATCGACGCCCACGGCAACGACAGCCCCGCGATTCTCGTGGACAACACGACCGCTGCCAATCGCGCCGTGAATATCCCCGAGTTTGTGAACGTGCCGCCGGACGGCCTCGAAAAGATCGACCCCCAGGCAATGGAGTTTTACCGGTTGGCTAATTTGGCCTTCGAGTTAATGGAGAAGAACCAGATGGCCGAGGCCATTCCAGACTGGCGCAAGGCCCTGCAACTGAATCCCGACGAGGCCCCGGCGCATTTCTTCTTGGCTGTGGCGCTGACTGGAAACGACCAGGAGCGCGAAGCGGTGGAGGAGTATCGCAAGGCCTGCGCTCTCGATACTCACGAGCCGACATGGTTCGCCCACCTCGCGGTGTCCCTGGCGCTAACCGGCGATCTGGACGGGGCAGTGGTCAACTGGCAGAAATCGCTGGCGCTCGATCCCTCCAATGCCGGGGCAGAGACGGACCTGGGCACGGCGTTGTTCGAAAACGGGCGAACTCAGGAGGGATACGAGCACCTGCGGAAGGCAGTCGACATGGCTCCTGACTTCCCCGATGGGCACAATCATCTCGCGTTGGCGCTGGCAAAGATGGGACGAGTGGACGAGGCAGTCGACCAACTGCAAAAGGCAATTGCACTCCGCCCCACTGCCGTGGAGTATCGCTTCAATCTTGGTTATGTCTTGGGATTACGCGGTGACTCCGCTGGGGCCGTGGCTGCCTTTCAGAAGGCCGTGGAGCTTAGCGATGGCAAAGACTGGCGGTGCCTCGCCGCGTTGGCTGACGCATATGACAAGACTGGCCGTTCGGACGAGGCCATACACTCTGAACAACAGGCGCTCGATTTGGCCCTCCAGCAACACGACGAGCAACTGGAAAAGAATTTGCGGGCTGATCTCGAGCGCTACGAACGCGATGGCGCAAAGGCGCAGCCCCAGTAGCGATCCGCGTGTGTCCA
>Ga0187801_10000013_pt1 | contig 33282 bp, 30 predicted proteins | sample NC_wetland_sal_i_10_FD_132465 | JGI IMG/M metagenome (GOLD analysis project Ga0187801, IMG submission 132465) | Wetland sediment microbial communities from Neuse River Estuary, North Carolina, USA - Control_1 | ecosystem: Environmental > Aquatic > Freshwater > Wetlands > Sediment | place: USA...
ACTCGCTGGTCACCCAGCCCTTGCCGGTGCCTTTCAGGAACGAAGGCACGCCGTCGTTCACCGTCGCGGTGCAAATCACGCGCGTCTTCCCCAACTCGATCAACACGCTGCCTTCCGCCTGTGAGATAAAGTCCGGCGTGATCTTCAGTTGCCGTATCTGATCCGCGCTCCGCCCGTCGCTTCTCAATGGTCCTCCTGGCGTTCTAGAACTCACCCCATAAAGTGGACCCGTACAAGTTCGCGACGCCTCAGGGGCTAAAGCCTGGTTTTGTGGCAGTCAGTTACGGCATGGCTGAGAAGCCATGCCCTGACGAAAAACGCGCGCGCACTCCTACAGACTCTGAAGCCCCCGCCTCCTAAAGAGAAGGACTTTTTCCGCAAACTGTGAAGTCGTGCCCTCCCGAACGTTACCTAGGAACTAGCTCAAATCCTCGCCGTTGGGCTGCGTTTGGCGGCTGCTCTCGAATCAGTGCTTCGCTGCCTTTTCGGCCTTCTCGATGGCCCGTTTGAACGGTGCAGTAATCGCCGAAACCGGAGATGTTGAATGAGGGGTCGGCGCCTCCTTCATACTCACCTGAAACGTCTGCGTCAAATCCAAATGTCCGGCAAGGGTATCCACTTCCTGCCCGTGAATCAGGATCTTCAGCCGCTGCACTTGCGGCACGTTGGCTTCCAGCGTGCGCGTGATGGAATCCACGGCTAGTTGTTCGCTCTGGATCCCAGAGGGAATAGAGGTCGCCAGCGACTCGGAAAAATCCGCGACGGCAGTTCCGTCAGGCAAAATATAAAACGCCAGGAGCGCCGCGTCCGGCGGTAGCGTGCGCGCCTCCGGGTCCACCGGCCCGGCCAGCAGCGTGTTTAGAATTTGCTTGGCGCGCAACACGGGGTCGCTTGAGAGGGGCAGCTCCACCGTAACGGGCACGAGCGAGCCATCCGACCCCGTTGATCCCCAGAACATTTTGGCCTTTACCTTGGGGTCGCCGCTGGTTACGGGGGCCGGCGGCAGCAATTCGCGTCGCGCCTGCTCCGCCGTCTCTTCGGTCAATTGCTTGGCCTTATTCACTTGGCGCCGCAGGGCGGGGAAGTAGAGCGCCGCCGCAATGACCGCCACCAGCAGTCCCCCGGCCAGCCGGATTCTCCACTTCGGGCTCACGGTTGCACCCGCGAGGGCGGAGCGGTTCCGGGCAGAACCGGCAGCACATAGGACGGCCGGAAATCCACTACCCCGTGAGCAATGGCTTCGGCCACTCCCGGAATCATGCGGTCCAACTCTGCACGCTCTTCCACCGAAACACTAGATATTTCCACGGCGATCGCTGGCGCGGCCGTCGTGCGCAGCTGTCGCACCGGAGCCACCTGAGCCGTGGCAGGTGAGCCTTTGAAGCGCTTGGCGAGTTCCGCTTGCACCATGTCCCCCAGTTTATGGCTGAGTCCCACAAAGGGAGCTTGGGCCCGGTCCCACGAGATGAGCCCCGGCGTGTCATACGAGGGCGGCGCGTCCGGCATCACGTAAGTGCGCACGGTTCCTGCCAATCCGGTGGAAGCAATGTGCAGTGTGATGAAGACGGCCCCGCGCTGCGCATTGGCCCGCGCAGAACGGTCGTCAAACGACGGGTTATCGTTGCCATCGCGTGTCAGAATCACCTGAAAACCTTGCCCCTCCAGCGCCCGTTTGATTTGCGCCGTGAATTGCAGCACCACTTCACTTTCGCGAATGCCCTCCGTTCCGCGCGCGCCAAGATCGGTCCCCCCATGGGCGGGATCCAGCACCACGATGTTCAAGCCTACGCTGGGTGGCGGCGGCGAGGGAGGCACCGGAGGCGCCGCAGATTGGCTGGGGGACGAGGTTTCCACCTGCTTCGATGGCGCTGCCGGTGCATTTTGCGCCATGCCCTGTGCGTTGCTAGCGGTCCGAGGTTTAGCCCGGAGCCCGCTGCTGAAAGTGGCCAGACTGAGTGCCAGCCCCAGCAGGACGGCAACGACCAATCTATCTTGTCCTCGGAGGTCTCTCACGTGGAGCAGAATACCAAATCTCAGCGTCCAGCCGGTGTTTCTCCGTCGGCCAGTCCTCGAAAGAGGGACCTCCACCCATTTTCGTCCAGACAGAAAAACGCCCGGCTCCAGCGAACCGGGCGTCGAGAGTTGGCAACCTGGCAGGACCAGGGTAGGGTTGCTTAGTCCGCTCCGCTTGTTTCCAGCGCCGTTTGTCCCGTGTATCGCGCCAGCGCCTTTTGCGTCCCGAAATACAACCCAAAGCCCGCCAGAATAATAATGGCGCCAAAGACCAAGCCGTTCATACCCAGGATGGATTCGTGTTCACTCTCCACCATGGCCAGGATTAGCAAAGCCAGTGGGAACATGCCGCAGGAGACCGCACCGGCCATTCCGCCGGGCACGCGGAACGCCCGTTCCAGCTTCGGCTCGCGGATCCGCAGTGCAACCAGCGTTACGAACTCCAGCATCAGCGCCGCACCGTACAGCATAATGTCCAGCGTGATCAGCCTCTGGAAGCCCAACACCAGGCAAGGCACCCAACAGCTTGCCAGCACCACGATGGAAACCCACGGCGTATGATTTTTCTGCGTGACTTTGCCGAACACCTTGGGCAACATCCCGTCGCGCGCCATCGCCAGCGGCAGCCGCGAATAACTCATCACCAGCGCGTTAAACATCCCAAACGCGCTCATCATTCCGCCAATGGTCACGATAAACCGCAACCACTGGATGCCCATTACTGTGCCGCCAAGTTGCCCCGCCACCGCTGCCCAGGAGCCATCTCCATCGAACGCTGACGCCGGAATGCCCGCAAAGTACACGGCAACGAACGGCAGAATGTAGGTGAGGGAGACGAGAATCACCGCCGCGATCATCGCTCTGGGATACGTTTTTTGCGGCCGCTCCACTTCCTGCGCGATGGTCGAAGCGTTGTCCCAGCCCATGTAATTCCACATCGCCACCAGCACCGCGCCCAGCAGGCCCATGCTTACTCCGGCCGAGACCGTGTGCGGGTCCGACAGCGTTCCGGCCTTTAGCGGCGACAGCAGTACGATCAGGCCAAACGGTAGCGATAGCAAGAAGAACAGCCACAGGGAAGTAATCCCGACAACGCGAATGCCAGCCAGATTCAGAGCCGCACACGTCACCACCACGAACAGGCCCGCGAGGAGACCATGATTGCCCTCGCCGAACCACGGCGCCATCTGCTTCAGGTAAAACACAAACAGGGTGGGATAAATCGCCATATCAAAGATGCTGGCGGCCACCGACAGCCACGCTTCCTGGAATCCCCAGAAATTGCCAAGGCCTCGGCGTACCCACGCGTAGTAACCGCCTTCCGCAGGCAGCGCGCTGGAAAGTTCACCGATCATGAACGCCGTCGGAAAGCACCACAGCACCGGAAGAAACAGTAGAACCAGAATTCCTCGTCCATAGCCCGCACCCGAAATGATGGCTTCGGTTCCGTAGGTGCCCCCAGACACCATGAAGAAGGTCGCGGCTATTAGCGGCCAAAGAGTCAGTTTTGCCACTTTGTTTTTCGCTGTCGGAAACGCTCGGGAGGGAATTTGTGCGGGGAGCGATATGGTGCTCAATTTTTTTCTCTCGTCCTCCTAAAGTGAACCTCGCTCTCCAATCGGCGGAGCAAGTGCACTTTTTGAAGAATACAAGTTCTGCGCGGCCACGCAACAAAAAAATGCATCAAATTGAATTTTTTTTCAGTTCCACAACTGTACTTTCGTACGGGACTCGCCCGCCGGTTTCGCCGCTCTCCATCTGTTTGCGAGGTGGCTCCGGTCCTTCCCAAATCTCCTGCCGCGCCGGACCGGCTTGCGGGTGACTTCTTCCGGCCGTGCTACACTCGATTCATTCGCATTTATTCTTGATTTCTTCGAGGGATCTATCCGCATGAGAGTCCGCTTGGCCATTTTGCTGTCCGCTCTTGCCCTAGGCAGTTCCATTACTCGGGCGCAGCAACCTCCCGCCCCACGTCCCGTTGGCGTCGACGATCTGTTTGGGCTTCGCGAGGTGCACGATCCGCAGATCTCGCCGGACGCCCAGTCCATCGCTTACACCGTCACTTCCACTTCGCTCAAAGACGATAAGACCGAAACGCAGATCTGGATGGTCCCTGCAGCTGGCGGCGACGCCATCGCTCTTACTGCCGAAGGGGTGACCTCCGACCATCCGCGGTGGTCTCCCGACGGGAAGTTCCTCGCTTTTCTCTCGGCCCGCAAGGACGCGGACGGCAACGAAAGCAAAACCCAGGTCTACTTGCTGAATCGGCTGGGCGGGGAAGCGCAGCGCCTCACCGAAACCATTCAAGATGTCGAGGACTTTGCCTGGTCGCCGGACAGCAAGCGCTTGGTCCTGATTCTCCGTGACCCTTCTCCCGAGGAGTCCGAGGCCGCCGGCGGCAAGGGAAAAGACGAAGATGGCTACGACAAACCGACTGGGGCAAAGAAATCGAAAGCTCAGCGTCCCTGGGTCATCGACCGGCTCTATTTTAAAGAGGACACAGTCGGCTATCTCGAGCGGCGCCGCACGCACCTCTACGTTTTTGATATCGCCTCAAAATCGACGACGCAGGTGAGCTCCGGGGACTACGATGACACTGATCCTGACTGGTCTCCCGATGGCAAGTTCCTGGTCTTCACCAGCAATCGTTCCAAGCCCGACCCCGATGCCACGTACGCTTACAACATCTGGGTCGTGGCTGCGGACAACACCGACAAAGGCGCCACGCCAACGCAGGTAACCACAGGACTCGGTGGTGACCGTCAACCCGCTTGGTCTCCGGACGGCAAGTGGATCGCCTACTCAACCCAGCTCGATCCCAAGCTCTTCGAATACGGCACAAAGCACATTGCCGTGGTTCCTGCCGCCGGTGGTCAAGCCAAAGTGCTCACTTTGGCTCTGGATCGCAACAGCGAGAAACCCCGCTTTGCCCCTGACGGCAAGTCCATCTACTTCGTGGTCGATGATGACGGCACCCAGAATCTCGCCCAGGTGAATCTCGCCGACAGCAAAGTCACCCGTCCCATCGGTGGCCGGATCATGCTGGAGAGCTTCTCCCTTGCAAAAGACGGCGCCATTGCTGCCAACCTTTCCACCATGGACCGCCCTTATGAGCTCTTCACTGTTCCCGGCGGGAAGCTCACCCGCCTGACTCACCTGAACGATACCTGGCTCGCTCAGTTCAAGTTCTCGCCCGGCGAATACGTCTCTTTCCGGTCCAAGGACGGCACCATGATCCACGGCTACATGTACCGGCCGCCGGACTACGTGGCCGGAAAGAAATATCCGACGATTGTCCGCCCGCACGGTGGGCCAGTCTGGGCTTACTACGCCGAATTTCAAGACCTCGCCCAGCTCTTGGCTGCCAATGGATATGTAGTCCTCTTCCCGAACCCCCGCGGCTCATCCGGCTACGGACAAGACTATTGCAAGGCCATCTTTGCGGACTGGGGCAATAAGGACTACCAGGACGACATGGCTTTCGTCGATTACGCCATCGCGCAAGGCATCGCTAACCCAGACAAGCTCGGCGTGGGCGGATGGTCGTACGGCGGCATCTCCACCGACTTCATCATCGGCCAGACCAACCGCTTTAAGGCCGCCATCTCCGGCGCAGGCGCAGCGGAATTCACCAGCCTATGGGGCCACGATCAGTACGTGCGGGACTACATCGCCGAACTGGGCCTGCCTTGGGAACATCGCGAGACCTGGAACCACGTCGCTCCCTTCTGGCACATGAAGGACATTCATACACCCACAATGTTCGTGGGTGGAAACGTTGACTGGAACGTTCCGATTTTAGGTGGGGAGCAGATGTACGAGGCCCTGAAAGCACTTGGCCGTGACACCCTGCTCGTCGTCTATCCCGACGAGTACCACGAGTTCAAGACGCCCAGCCACATCAAGGACCTTGAAGAGCGCTACCTCGCCTGGTACGCGCATTACGTGAAAGGAGACGGAACTCCGGCCCAGCCCACTCCCACCAAGGAGCCCAAGTCCGGTAATTAATGACGTTTTGAAAAGCTCTTGAAACACGCCACCCAGAAATACAAAAAGGGCAGCCCAAGGACTTGGAGGCTGCCCTTAACTTCCGTTCTGAGTCCGCTTTTACCGACCCATTTTTGCGCCGATCACTTCACCGGACACGATAATTTCCACGCGCCGGTTCTGCTTGCGCCCCGCTGCCGTGCTATTGTCCGCGACCGGATCAGCTTGGCCCAAGCCTTTCGACGTGATGGTATCCGGCGACATTCCCTGCGAAATCAGGAAATCCCGGACGGCATCAGCTCGCTGCTGCGATAGTTTCATGTTGAAGTCCGGCGTTCCGGTGGTATCGGTGTATCCCTCAATGGCCAGGTTCAGCCCGGGATGCGCTTGAATGACGCCGGAGAGTTTGGCTAGTTTGAGCTGCGCGTCCTGACTCAAGGCATATTTGCCGGTCTCAAACAGGACATCCGCCATGTTCACCACTAGCCCACGTGGCGTGTCGGTCGTTTGCAAAATATCATTCAGCTGTTTCAGGAGCTGAGCTCGTAAGGCAGCAGTCGCAGCCTGTGCGCGTGCCGCCTCATCTCTGGCCGCTTGTTCCTTTGCTTGCAGCGCGGCCTGCTCCATCGCAGCCTTTTGTGCCGCCGCATCCGCCGCTGCCTTCTGTTGAGCTGCCTGTGCCGCGGCTTCGGCCTTCATCTGCGCTTCCCTGGCGGCTGTAAGTTCCGCTTGCCGCTTGGCCTCCGTGGCAGCAGCAGCGTCAGCTTCTGCCTTGGCCTTGGCGGCAGCAGCCGCTGCGGCTGCGTTCTTTTCGTTTTGAATGCGCTCCGCTTCCTGGCGCTCCGCGGAAAGCGCGCGAGCATCCTCGGCGAATTGGATGGTCTGGCGGGCATTGGTAATGATTTGGGATTTGTCTGCACCGGAAGTCAGCGAATTCTCTGCCATTTGCAGACTGCTTTGTGCCTTGGCGAAAACGTCCGGAGCATACTGCTCCGCCTTTTGCGATTTCGCGATGTCCACGGCGTTGCGCGCTTCATACATGTCCAGCGGCACTTTCTTCAGGTCCGGCGCCAGCGCTAGCGGATTTCCCAGTTTGGAGTACTGGCTGCGCTTCATCAGCAGGTAATTGTTATCCGGATAGATCTTTCCTTTGGTGTTCTTCTTGGTGTCGTTCTCCAGCACTACCACTTCGCTGGGCAGTTGCACGGCGAAATAAGGTTCCGCGGTCACAATCATCGCGAATGTCTGCGATTGCGCCGTGGTGCTCAGCTTGCCGTCCCCATTCTTATCGATGGGAACCTCAGCTATGTTCGTGGTGTTTCCATCCGGCGTAATGGTCCAAAGAACGTATGTTAGGAATTCCGCGCCCAGGGTCGTGGGCTGGGGCATTGCCTTCACTTTTAGCTCAATGGTCGTGCCTGCCTTCTTGGCCTCTACCTTGGCTTCGCCGCTCGCCTGCGGCGCTGCGCTTGTCCCGAGAAAAATCATCTTGGTTGCTCCGCCGCCCACCTCATAGCCAACGGCCTTGATGGACTTGCTGATGACGTCCGCCGCAGGTATTTCCTTTTTGTTTTGCGCCTGCGCAAGGCTGGCGGCGAGAAACACGAACACCACGAGCAGGAAATTCTTCCAGTAACGTTTCATTTGATTTCTCCAGGTTGGTTCAGTAGCCAGTGCTAATCCGGGCGGAGGACCTGGCGACAGAATGATTCTATATCAGAAATTGAGCCCGCCCTAGCGATTCTAAACAATTGACGGTCATGGATCTTTGCTTCTTCCGGCAAAGCATCTCGAAAAATAATTAGCGCCGCGTTACGCAGAGGTCCGCACCCCCAGTTTGCTCTTCCTTTGGCGCCCGCGCTATCCTCGTTTGCTTCGTGGAGGATGCGCATGCTTCGGGTTAAAACCAAGTGGAATTTGCTGGCAGTGCTGTTTGTGCTGTGGATCTCGCCGCTCTCTGCCCAGCAATATGACACCAAGTTTTATTCCGAGATGCGTTGGCGTTGCATCGGGCCCTTCCGCGGTGGCCGAACTGTGGCTATCACTGGCGTGCCGCACGAACCCAGCGTCTTTTATATGGCGGCAGTGAATGGCGGCGTCTGGAAGACCAACGATTTTGGAAATACGTGGTATCCCATCTTTGACGACCAGCCCTCGGGCTCGGTTGGCGCCATTGCGGTTGCTCCCTCCGACCTGAACATTATCTATGTTGGCAGCGGCGAAGGCCTGCAGCGGCCTGATCTTGCCGTGGGCGATGGCGTTTACAAATCCATCGATGCCGGCAAGACCTGGACGCACCTGGGCCTACGCGACGCGCAGCAAATCACCGCCATCGTCGTCGATCCGAAGAACTCAGATCGCGTTTTTGTCGCTGCTGAAGGCCACCCTTATGGCCCGAACGCGGAGCGCGGCGTCTTCCGCTCGCTCGATGGCGGCAAGACTTTCGAGAAGGTCTTGTATAAGGACGAAAACACCGGAGCCGCCGATCTTGTGATGGATCCCGGCAATCCGCAGATTCTCTTTGCAGCGCTCTGGGCCGCGCGTGTCGCTCCCTGGGAAATTCGCAGCGGCGAGTCTTTCATCATCACCGGCAGCGGGCTGTACAAGTCCACCGATGGCGGTAGCACCTGGCGGCCGATCACCAAGGGCTTGCCCACGGCGGAAGACGACCTCTCCCGCATCGGCATTGCCATTGCGCCGAGCAATCCCAAGCGCATGTATCTCGACGTCGAGACAAAAAAAGAGAAGGCCGGCATTTATCGCTCCGACGATGCTGGGGAATCATGGCAACTCGTCAACACCGATCATCGTATCGGTGGCCGTGGCCCCGGCGCGATGGGCATCGCCGTTGCTCCGGACAATCCAGACACAATTTACGTTGCCAATACAGCCGCGTGGAAATCCACCGATGCTGGCAAGACCTTTGTCGGATGGAAGGGCGCGCCGGGCGGTGATGACTATCAACGCATTTGGATCAGCGACGAAAACCCGCGCATCATCGCCATCTCCGCCGACCAAGGCGCAGCCATCAGCGTGAATGGTGGCGACACCTGGAGCACTTGGTACAATCAGCCCACCGCGCAGTTCTATGATGTGACCACCGACAATCGCTTCCCCTATTGGGTTTACGGCGGGCAGCAGGAATCCGGCAGTGTCGCCACGAAAAGCCGCAGTGATTATGGCGAAATTTCTTTCCGCGATTGGAGCCTGCCCGGAGTTTTGGAATATGGCAGGGTCGCTGTTGATCCGAAAGATCCGAACATTGTCTATGGCGCAAAGTTGACGCGCACCCGCCAGGACATCGGCGAAGTAGCCGATGTCGCTCCCGAACCCATCCGCCGTGGCGAGTATCGTTACAATCGCACTCTGCCCTTGATCTTTTCTCCGCTCGACCCAAAGGTGCTGTACTTCGCCGCAAACGTACTCTTCAAAACCACGGACCAGGGCCGCAGTTGGTCGATCATCAGCCCGGACCTGACGCGTGAGTCGTATGCGATGCCCGCCAATCTCGGGGTTTTTTCAGCGGGCGATCCGGAAAAAGGCAAGCATCGCGGCACGATTTATGCCGTGGCGCCCTCTTTCAAGGAAGCCAACACCATTTGGGTCGGCACCGATGATGGTTTAATCCGACTTACGCGCGATGGCGGCAAGACCTGGAAGAATGTCACGCCGCCGTCGCTCACGCCCTGGGCCAAGGTTTCCATTCTGGAAGCGTCGCACTTCGAGCCTGGCACGGCCTATGCCGCAATCAACACCTTCCGTCTCGATGACCTCCGCCCGCACATCTATCGCACGCGGGATTTTGGCGCCACCTGGCAAGAGGTTGTCGTTGGCCTCCCCACGAATGTTCCAACGAACGTTGTGCGCGAAGATCCCGAGCGCAAAGGCCTGCTGTTTGCCGGTACGGAAACCTCCGTCTACGTGTCCTTGAATGACGGCGATTCCTGGCAACCGCTTCAACTCAACTTGCCGCATACGTCCATGCGCGACCTCACCATCCACGGTGATGACCTAATCGTTGGCACTCACGGCCGCTCTTTCTGGATTCTCGATGACATCACGCCTCTGCGGCAGTTGAGCGACGAAATCGCCCGCTCCACCACACATCTGTTCGCACCGCAGGAAGCCCTTCGCTGGCGCTGGAATCGCAATCCGGATACGCCACTGCCTCCCGATTTTCCGGCGGGAACGAATCCGCCCGATGGGGCGATCATCGACTACTACTTGGCCGCCAACGCACAGGGCCCGGTCACACTGGAGATTTTTGACGCCCACGGCGAACTCGTCCGCCGCTACGCCAGCACCGACAAGCCGCTTCCCATGGAAAAGCTGGCTTCGGAGCATCCCATACCGATGTATTGGGTCCGGCCCGCACAGATTCTCTCCGCAGAAGCGGGCATGCACCGCTTTGTGTGGAACTTGCATTACGCCCCGCCGAAAGCGCTCGAATACGAATTTCCAATCTCGGCGATTGTGCACAACACTCCGCTCTTTCCACTCGGCGCCTGGGCGCTTCCCGGTTCCTACACGGTCAAGCTCACCGTGGATGGAAAGAGTTATACCCAGCCGCTGATCGTCAAAATGGATCCGCGCATCCAGACACCGCTCGACGATCTGCGCAAACAGCATGAGATGCAAATGGGCGCCGTCGAGGGAATGAATGAGAGCTACGAAGCTCTCGAGCAAGTGAAATCCGTGCGCACCCAAATGAAAGAGCTGGCCGGCAAGGTCAGCGCAAACGAGAAGCTGGCCAAGGATCTCGCTGCGCTGGACAACCAGTGCGCCGAACTCGAGGGTGCCACGCAACGCAGCTTCTTCGGCGTGCCGCCCAGCGGCAAGCAGCCGGAGAATCTGTCCACGCTCAACCAGCACTTCTCCACGATCCTCACCGTTGCTGATAGTGCGGACGCCGCGCCCACTACACAAGCCACCGCTGCGTATCAAGAACTCGAAGAGAGTGGGACCGCTCTGCGCCGCCGTTGGAGTGCGCTGCTTGAGCGCGACTTGGCAGGTTTGAACGGCGAATTGAAGAAAGCCGGTCTATCGCCCATCGACCCCAAGAAGCCACTTGCGGAAGAGCTGGGCGGCGCCTCCGACGGCGACGACGAGGCGTAAAACCCGTAGCAACAGTCCTGAATCGCCCTTCCACCGGGAAAGGAGATACTTCGTAGCAGGGACTGGAAACCGCGCTCTTAGTTGACCATGGTCTGACTATGGTTTGACCATGGTCAAATACTATGCTATTGTACTCTTGCATAAGGAGTTGCCCATGCAAGAGATTGCCATCTCCAAGTTCAAAGCTACTTGCCTCGCCGTCCTCGAGCGTGTTCGTAAAACGGGCCAGCCTGTTGTCATCACTCGCTTTGGTCAACCCATCGCCACGATTGGACCACCTGGTGCCCAGCCTCCCAAGCAAATCAAGCTGGGCACGATGGCCGGGACCGCAAGGATTTTAGGAGACATTGTTGGCCCAATTGGAGACATTTCCGATTGGGAGGCTGCCCAAGACCCCGAAAGTGAATCGTGATGCGGCTACTCCTCGATACGCACATCTGGCTCTGGAGCATTCTGGAACCGCACAAGCTCAGTTCCGAAGTGCACCAGTCCATCAGTGATCCAGGAAATGACAGATTCCTTTCCCCCGTGAGTATTTGGGAAGCCATAATCTTGCTGGAAAAGAGAAGAATCGAAATCGACCGGGATTTCGGGGAATGGTTTGAAAAATCACGGCAAGATTTTGACTTTCAGGAAGCTTCGCTGGACTGGAAGGTGGTCCACGAAATGCGTTTTATAATGCTTGGCTACAAGGATCCCGGGGACCGCTTTCTCGCGGCCACGGCAAAAGCTTATGACCTAACGCTTGTCACCGCTGACCCGCGATTACTGCGCATACCTGGGCTGAAGACTCTCGGCAACATCTGAGCGGCGGCAACACGCCATCGAAGGATTAGCGCAGGTATTTCGCGAAGAACGCCGTGATGCGCTTCTCCGAATCCGCCGTCGCCTCCGCGCGGTAGCCATCCTTAATGTTCGGATTCTGGTAGGCGTGGCCGGCGCCATCGTAGATCTTGATGTCGGGGTCTTTCCCGTCAGCCTTGATCGCGGTCTCAAACGCATGCACACTCTCCGGCGGAATCCCCTTATCATCCGCGCCGAAGTTCCCCAGCATGGGCGCTCTGATCTTTGCAATGATGGCCGGGTCAGTGGGAAGGGAGCCATAATTCACAACGAAAGCTGCCAGCTTTGGCTGGACTTCGGCCAGCTTGATGGACCAGCCCCCGCCCATGCACCACCCGATCGAACCTATTTTGTTCGCCTCTACGTCCGGTCGTGAAGCCAGATACGAGAACGCGGCTTCCAGGTCGCGCAGCCCGCGATCGTCCGGCAGCCCGCGCATCAGGATGTGCGCTTCATCGGGCGTCGTGCCTACTTGCCCGCGGTAAAGATCCACGGCCAGCGCCACATAGCCCTGTGCCGCGTATTTCTGCGCCTGTTCCTTCACCCAATCATTCAAGCCCCACCATTCGTGGATCACGATGATTGCGGGATGTTTCCCGCCGCCCTCCGGCAGCGCCAAGTATCCGCTCACAGTTTCGTTGCCGCTCTTGTAGCTCACCGTCTCGGTCTTCGACGCTTCAGCCCTCGAAACCAGCGCAATTCCCAGCACACACAACGACACAATCGGCAGCACAAGCTTACGGTTCATAGACGCCTCCTTCCGTTGCAGACGCTTTTCATTTCTGAGCTCGGCGTTTGACAGCACAGCCGCGGCGAGCGAAAACGCAATCACAAATCCCGTTTTATAGGGCCGCAGAAACACCACGGAAAGTCTCAAGGTCCGGCGTGTTTCTTTCGCTGATTTGTTGGAGCTTACTTGCTCAGCTCGTCGAGGGCCGCCAGCACTTCATCGCTGTGCTTCTTCACGTCCACTTCCGTCCACACTTTGCGCACCTTGCCGCTCGGATCGATCAGGAAGGTATGCCGCGCGGAAAGTTTCATCACCCCGTAATTGGTCAGCGAGTCGTACTTCTCTGACACGCCCATATTCGTATCCGCCAGCAACTTGAAATTCAAGCTTTCTTTCGCGCAAAATTCCTGGTGCGATTTTTCATCCTGTACGCTCACGCCCAGGATGACCGCGTTCTTGGCCTCGTACTTGGCCAGGTCCCGCTGAAAATTGTGCGCTTCAATCGTGCATCCGGGTGTCATGTCCTTCGGATAAAAGTACAGCACCACCCATTTGCCGCGAAAATCACTCAGGCTGACCGGTTTGCCATCCTGCGAATTCAGAGTGAAGGCCGGGGCCTCTGTTCCCACGGCCGGCGTTTTGTCCCCTGCACGCAGGGCCATCGCCAGGACCGTTATGCCACCCACCACTACAACGACCGCCGCCAGAACCAGCAACAGATTCCTCATTTTTCACCTCTCACCTTGGGGGACAATACTAAACTTTCTCGGGCTGGAACACTAGGGTTGGATGCGGGGAGTCGGTGCGGCGCTACCCTTGGGATCTTCGGGATACCTGGCCTGCAGCTCTACTTCTTGACCACCACCGCGTTTGCCGGGACGGCCCCAGATGACATGCGTTTGGCCTCCGCGCTTCGTGAGCTCCAGTCCGCAGGTGGGAAAGAGACGCGCCAGAATCTCGGGCACACTTCGGAGAACTCCACCGCTACTTCCGGAATGGAGGAATTTCCGGGATTGACGTCCACGACCGTGCAATTCATCTCCTCGTTCGTCGCCAGGTGCTTGATTCTGAGCTTCTGCCCGATAACCACCCGTTCCTGCAACTGAATCAGAGCGCCGTGCGCACTTACCACCAGCGTGTGAGTCCGTTCGGAGAATGGGGCGCCGCCGGCTTGCTTCCCCGAAACGAGCAGGGAGACGGACAGCAGTATCCGTTGGCTCCGCCGCTGCTGCGCGTATTGATGAGGCTGAATGTGCGGCTTGTTCACGCTCGGTGCCTCCTGTCCATGGTTCCTTACATGCATGAGAAGAGCCATTGGGAAAAAAGAACCGCCCGTAAGATCGCTCGAGCGGGGAAGTGAGAAAAATCTGACCTAGCTCCGGCACACTTGGCCGTCCTTTTCGCGCACTTGCCGAATTGCGTCCATCTTCCTGAACGATATGCCTTTGCCGGAACTTAACAAGCCGCTCACGCACTACGGCCCTCCGCGATTACCGCAACGCGTTCCTGGGCGCAGGCAGCGTGAGGGAAAAATGTGAGAGCATCAATGAATAGGGGCAGTGCCGGAACGGTATTGCCTGTTCCATTTGGGAAGTTGTTCAACGCCAGAGGTTTGCACGAAGAGTCGTAAGAAGGGAATTAGTAGGGCGAGGGATTCGTCTTCAAATCGCAATGAGGCAATGCCCTGTTTTTGTCGATTTACAAGGTGTAGAGCATTTCGGACGTGCTGATAATCCGGCCTTTCGCCCGCCCAAAAACTGTGAATTCCAGACACTTGCAGTAGGCAAGTTCTCTCGATGAGTTTCAGGGATCCCTGAGCGACGCAAGAACTCTAATTCTGCGACTCTGGCTCGACGGGCACGGTCATGCCTTCAACGGCGGCTTCCTTTTCGGCGCGTTTCGCGAGCTTTTTTTGCGCTCGGCGTTCGGCCTTCTCGCGTGCCTTTTCCTGACGCTTCATTTCTTTCTGACGCTTTTGAAATGTGATTGTCATTGGATCTCCTTAGAATTGCACTGCGTGCAGGCAGTGCAGGAACGGCTATCCTGCAAACTACCAGCGTGGTTCGCGCGGCTGCCTTGCCGCTTCGCGATAATCTTCGTTCGAGAATCTCTCCCGGCTTCCTCCGCCATTACGGCCTCCGCCACCGCCGCTGCTTCTTGGCGGCCGTGTGGCATCCTTCGGACGAGCTTCATTCACTTTCAGGTTACGCCCGCCAACCGCTTTGCCGTCTAAGCCGGCGATTGCCTTTGCGGCCTCTTCATCATTGGGCATTTCCACGAATGCGAAGCCGCGGGCTCGGCCAGTCTCTCGATCCTTCACCAGGTTGATGCGAGCCACTTGTCCAAACGGCTGGAATAGTGCGCTCAATTCGCTTTCGGTCATCTGAAAACTCATGTTGCCCACAAACAAACTCTTCATTGCCTCTTCTCCTTAATTTTTCGTGTCCCCCGGGATAACTGGTTTCCGCCTTCGTTCGCCTGATCGTTCAAAACTCCTCAATAAGAGCTCCGCACAAAAATTTGAAATCTGCTCGAACGTGACGGATGCCGCAACTTACGCAGCGCTTTGGCTTCGATTTGGCGAATACGTTCGCGGGTTACGGCGAATACCTGCCCCACTTCCTCGAGTGTGCGCTGGCTTCCGTCATCCAGTCCAAATCGCATCCGGATGATTCTCTCCTCGCGGGGCGTAAGCGTCCTCAGTATCGTGGCAATCTGATCTTTTAGGTTGAGGTCGATCGCAGCGTCAGAGGGGGACAGCACGGCCTTGTCTTCGATGAAGTCGCCCAGGTGGGATTCTCCCGCTTCTCCAATCGGCGTCTCAAAGGACATCGGTTGCTGCGCAATCTTCTTCGTCTTGCGGACCATGTCGACAGGCACATCCAACCGTCTCGCGATTTCCTCCGAAGTAGGCTCGCGTCCAAGCTCCTGCACCAGTTTTTGGCTCGTGCGCGCCTGCTTGTTTATGGTCTCGATCATGTGTACCGGGACGCGGATCGTGCGCGCCTGGTCCGCGATGGCGCGGGTAATCGCCTGGCGAATCCACCATGTCGCATACGTGGAGAACTTGTATCCCCGGCGCCACTCGAACTTGTCCGTGCCTCTCATCAGGCCGATATTGCCTTCCTGGATCAAGTCCAAAAATTGCAGCCCGCGATTGGTGTATTTCTTGGCGATGGACACAACCAGCCGAAGATTCGCCTCCGTCAACTCCTTCTTCGCCTGTTCCGCTTCCGTCTCGCCGCGCTGAATCAGCGTAAGCGCGCGCTTCAGGCTGTTTGTCCCGACCTCGCTCGATTCGGAGATCTCTCTTGCACGAGCGCGGCACAAGCGCAGTTCTTTGCGTGCTTCGATCGCCGTCTCTCCGTGCGAGGCGTTGGCACGACGTTCCAGCCGGGCGGCCTCGCGCTCCAGCGCATGCAGGCGTTCGACCGTGCGCCGCAGCAGATCGATCAGGCGCTTCTTCTCGTGTTCCCGGAAATCAATGGAGCGGACCAGCAGGGACATCTCTATCCGCGTGCGAGCCAATTTCCACCTGGCTCGAAGATGCGCTCGCCTGTTGGACATTGCTGTTGATTGCAGTTTGTCCGCCTGTTTGTGCGCCAATTCATGGAGCTTCTCGATCTTGTCGATCGTCCGCAGGGTTTGCCGCGTCTTTTCCTCAATTTTATCCGGAGTCAGTTCTTCTTCATCGAATCGGACGATTTCCTTGATCGACTTCGTCCCCCGGCTGAGGTCCGCTGCAACGGAGATCAATTCCTTCAGCATTAGTGGCGAGCGAGAAACCGCTTTCATCACCCGCAGGTTTCCGCGTTCCAGGCGCTTGGCGATCACCACTTCGCTCTCGCGTGTCAGTAGCGGAACGATGCCCATCTCCCGTAGATAAACCCGCACAGGATCGCTGGTCTTTTCCTGAACCGCCGCGAATTGGTCAGGTTCCGGTTCCTCGCCACGCGCGGCCTCAAACTGCGGCACGACCTCAACTGACTCTGTAACTTCAACGGCTGCCCGCGCGGTCTTGGCGTCGGAAACGTCTTCGTAGATTTCGATGCCTTCGCTCTCGAAAGTCGTGAAGACGCTGTCAATCTCCTCAGGCGTATGATCTTCGAACGCAAGGACGTCGTTCACCTGGTCCTGGAGAAGGTAACCCTGCTCCTTGCCCAATTTGACTAGGTTGCGGACCTGATCGAGTTTTTCCTGAACGTCCTGTGCCAATGGCTTCTCCCTTCACCCACTGCCAGAATTGACCGGGCCTTTCTCCAGACCAGAGCGTCACCGGATAGAAACACTTGGACATTACATGGCAGGCGGCGAAGACGATGAGTGGATTGCAGCTTGTCCTACGTTACGCTGCTCTTTGTGGACGAGACTCCGGTAGTCCCGATGCCCTCGTGTACTGCAAGTATTTGCAGTTCCTGAATTGGTTCTTACCCAGTATACACCACTTGTCTCATCGGCTCGCGTCGTTCCACGTCGCATTCCACCCGAAGAGCGCAGTCTCTCACTGAGTTCCAGAATCGTCTTCTCGATTTCGATGTCGTCGACGGGTCTGGAGATTGCCTCCGCCGCCCTCGCCGGTATCTAGGCAAACCTCAGTTCTACATCTGCGCCTGCAGGACTTCGCCTGGTAGCGCCACCATCGTCGGCCTGTGCGTGGATTGCCTGCGGGGAGCGGTCTCTTGCATCCGATCCCTTTTTTCCATGAGCTGGCCGTCCACGGCGAGCCTTTCCATCCGAATGCCCAGTGTGCGCTCCAATTGAAATAGTTCAGAGCGTTGCTCGCGCACGAAAAGAGTGGAAGCAACTCCGTGTTTGCCTGCCCGCCCGGTGCGTCCAACGCGGTGGATGAAATTCTCCGCCACTTCGGGCATGTCGTAGTTGATGACGTGGGTGATTTCTTGAACGTGGATTCCACGTGCCGCAAGGTCCGTCGCCACCAGCACGCGAAAGCGTCCCTGTTGGAATCCGGTCAGCGCCGCCGTGCGTTGCGATTGCGAGCGATCGCCATGAATCATCGCCGCTGCAATGCCGTCGCGATTCAGGCCTTTCGCAATCCGCTCCGTCCCGCGCTTGGTGCGCGAGAAAACCAGGCAGCGGCCGCTCTCCTTGTTTAGCAAGTGCCGCAGCAAATCCAGCTTCCCGTCGGCGCTAACCTCAAATGCTTGCAGCCGCACATTCTCCGCTGGCTTAAGAGTTGAACCAAGTGCGATGCGCACCGGGTTTTTCGTGTAATCCTTCACCAGACGAACCATGTCGCCTTCCATCGTTGCGGAAAAGCACATCGTTTGGCGATCTTTGGGCAGCACCGCCGCGATCCGGCGAATCGCAGGCAGAAATCCCATGTCCAACATGCGATCCGCTTCGTCCAGAACCAGCACCTGCAAGTGGCTGAATTGAACCAGTCTGCGGTCGAGATAATCCTCCAGTCGGCCGGGAGTCGCCACAACCACCTTGGCTCCATTGCGGATGGCCCGCAGTTGCTGCCCTTCGGCCAGTCCGCCAACGACCAGGGCCGCATCGGCGAGTTGCTTGCCGCGCAACGCGTTGTACTGCTCCACCACCTGCATGGCAAGTTCGCGCGTGGGAACCAGCATGAGTGCTGCAATCCCTGGCTTGTCTTGTTTAAGAAGCCTTTCGATCACAGGGATGAGGAACGCCAAGGTCTTGCCGGTACCGGTTTGCGCGGTTGCGAGTACATCCTTGCCTTCAAGCGCTGGCGGTAACGCCGCAGCTTGAACCGGCGTGGGCACTGAAAAGCGAGCCGAAGAGAGCCGCTCCTTCAGGTAAAGAGAAATCGGAAGTTCTGAAAAATTCTGCATTTTTCTTTCTTACTGGCGGCGACAAGTGCGGCGCTTGCCCGATGGTGCAGGGAGGCGCGGCGACCGGCAGGGCCAGTCTTAGTTTTGAATTACGCTGAAAACGAACGGAGGAAACGTAGGGCGGGGATTCTCAGATCAGAGTACAAACCAGAGGGGCCGCACAACACAGCCGCGGTATTAAGCGCAAACGCAGTGTACCACATAAGGAGAAAGAATGCTCGTCGCATCGGGAATATGGAGTGGCAGTCAGTTTCCGCTCACTCGACTTCCGCTGGAAACCCCCCGCACCGTCTAAGCTAGATTTCTATATAATTCACTCCAACAAGTGCGAAGGGTGAGGCTTAAACATGAAGCGTCTGCTGCGAGTCCGTCTTGCAGGAGTAGCGCTCGCGCTCCTGGTCCCAGCATTACATATGGGAATGATCCCGGAACTGAGAGTCTTCTCAAGGCCAGTTCCGGTTCCGCCGCTCTGGCAAGCCCCGGCACAACCATCGGCCAAACAGGCCGCGGTCGAACAGTGGATTAAGACCAGCGCGATCCCCTTGAGCACCGTCCAGGCCGGCAACGGATTCGCCGACATGGAGCCACTCGCAAAGATCGTGGGAAGCGCGCGCATCGTCGCTCTTGGGGAAGCGACACACGGCACACACGAGTTCTTTCAGTTGAAACATCGCATGCTCGAATTCCTCGCGACGAGGATGGGTTTCACCATCTTTTCGATCGAGGCCAATATGCCCGAGGCGTATCGTTTAAACGACTATGTTCTGAATGGCAAAGGCGACCCCGCCGAATTGCTCAAGGGGATGTACTTTTGGACATGGGATACAAAGGAAGTCCTGGAGATGATCCAGTGGATGCGGGAATTCAATCGGTCGGGTAAGGGGCGCATCGAGTTCACTGGGTTCGATATGCAAACGCCCACCATCGCGGCCCAGATCGTAAGTGACTTCGCGAGCAAGAACGACCCTGATTATCTGCCGGTCATCCAACAAGCAGTGTCTCCCCTCGAGGATGCTGCCGGAAAGATACGGTGGAGCGAGATTCTCGACCACCTAAAGTCGTCACAACCGGCATATCTGGCCAAGGGCGCTTCCCCGAACGACGTGGATTGGGCTATCCAAAACGCTAACATTGTGCTCCAGTGCATGCAGATGAAGTCCGGGGAGATTACGCGCGACCGTGCGATGGCAGAGAACGTGAAATGGATTTTGGATCACTCCCCGGGAGCGAAAATCGTGCTGTGGGCGCACAACTTTCATGTGGGGCAGACTCCGGGCGCGATGGGGGCCGAACTCCGGAGAACATACGGCAATCAGATGGTGGTCTTTGGCTTCGCATTCAATCAGGGATCGTTCCAGGCGATTGACCAAGGGATTGGTTTGCGGAACTTCACGGTTGCTGCGGCGCCAGCCGGCAGCTTCGATGCTACGCTCGCTGCAAGTGGCATCCCGATCTTCGCCCTGGATCTCAAACGTGTCCCCGCCGATAGTTCCGTTGCTGCCTGGATGAAAGGACCGCACGAAACACGAAGCATCGGCGCGGTCTATTCGGAAGAGGCAGCAGCAAACTACTTCCATGATATTTCCCCTCAAGCAACCTTTGATGCAATCCTGTTCGTCGAGCGGACTACAGCGGCGTTGCCGAACGCGACTCTCCCCGCCGTGTCTTGTTCTGCCGACACGGACCCGGTCGTGTGCAGCGACAAGACGTATAGCGTCTCCTTCCGTTTGCCGGGGAGCTGGAGCGTAAAATCCTCCCGGCGTTGGGGCGACCGGGAGAACACAGTGTTTCTCAACGACCCACAGAAGACCTCCGAACAGACGGGCCCCTCCTTGTACTACCGATCCCTGACCGTACCTCTATTGGGGAGGCCAGTGGGCATCCAGGCGGAACTCCAGAGAGAGATGGAGTCCAAGGTCACGCAGCGCCAGACAGCGGGTAGTTCCACTTACCATCTGCGCCCGGAGAGCTGTGAGGCTCGCACAGTTGGAGGTCACGATGCCCGAAGTTGTATCGGCGAGTTCACCAGTGAATTGGGGATGCCGATGGCGGAATACCTGACTCTCGTCAAGACCGAGAACACATTGGCGTTATTCTTCGGCTTTATCCCGGCAAAGGATTTGGATAACTACCGCAAGCGTCTTGACCCAATTATCGAAACGTTGCAGATGCCGTGACAACTGCCGCGCGAGTTGGGAGGCTCAAAATTGCATGCGGACGTGAGCTTCGGTGATTTGAATTTGGCGGATAGCACTATTGTCCCAAAAAGCTGAAACGGCGCTACGACGGCTTTGTTTTGCCCAGCTTGCGCGGACCGTTTTTGTTTCTGGCCCACCGCCGCACGGCATTTTTCCTGGACTCAACCTCGATCAATTTGCCGATGTCACCCGAATCCCGGCGCTTGTGCATCGTAGCCACAGAATCTTCAGGAAAATGAAGTGGGTCTCTCAAGCTCTGCAGTTCCCTGTAGTAGTAGAGAGGACTGGGCCTCCTCTGCCTAAATCTCAGGCTTTTCAGGAACTCGATCTCCTCGCTCGTGGCATCGCCGCTCATCGCCGCACTGCGCAGAAACTCCTTGAACCCCGGCTCCTCTTCGGGCGAAAGGGCCCCGCCCGTTTCCACATACTGAAATCTCATCAGCTGTGTTGACGCCAATCGTTTGTTCAGGATGATTTCCATCGCAAACGTTTTCAGGTCGATATCCCAGGAATCAATCACCGGATCCAAAAACGCGGAGCAGTGTTCGGTGGAAAGGTTGAAGACATCCGTATCCAGAAACTCCAAAATCATTGCGCGCATCTCTTCATAGGATTGGCGGCGCAGTTTTGCCACGCTGCGCAGCCAACTCTCGTTCTGCAACTCATCCCGCGCGATCCCCTTGGACACATCCAAAAGCTTTTGCGTCACCAACCTCTCCAGCTCGCCGAAAGCCTGCTTTTCAAAAATGTCACGCACTTGCGTTCGCCTCTCCGTTCTGCATTTCCGAATGATCAACTCTCGAACTTCCTTGAACAATGGCGCCGGTGGATCGGCCAATTCTTTTTTCAATTCCTCCCGGCGTTGCGCCCGCACCATGGCAGAAAGCTCGCCCTTCGGCAGCTTCAAAAATGCGTTCATCTTCTCGTACAGGTCCGTGCGATCGACCGCAGGCGGCGCTTTCTTTCGCGTCAGCAGTTGGGAGATATAGGATTCCGTGACCTGGGCAGCGGCCGCAAGGTCGCGCTGTTCCAGCCCCAGTTCTTTCATCCTTTGTTGAATCACAAAACAAACGTCCACAGGCTCCCTCCCTTCGATTAACTATGGCGGTAAAGCTTATCTTACCTGAATCAAAAATACTTGACAATCACTGTAAAGTGGAGCATTCTTGTGGTGTGATTCAAGGCTGCCTTCAGGCTTAGAAACCCCGTGGGTTCCTGAATTTCTCCCTTGCTCATGGTCCGAAGGAGCGTCCTATGTTCGTTCGCAAAGTAGCCGTACGTCTGAAGGCAGATGGCGCGGGAGAATTCATCCGCAAAATGGAAGACGAGATCATCCCTCTGCTCCGCAAGCAGCAGGGTTTTATGGATGAGCTCACCCTCATCTCCCAGAGCGGCAGGGAAGTCTACGCCTATAGCTTCTGGGAAAACAGCGCCGACGCCGAAAAATACGAGCAGGCCGCCTTTGCCCAGGTCAACAAACTTCTCGCTGACGTAACGGAAGGCGCAGTACGCATCCACACCTACATGGTCGCCAACTCCACTTTCCACAAGCTGGCCGCTGCTGTCGCTTCCTGAGCCTGCCCCTTCGCGCCGGTCGAAGCCATCCTTGGCTGCGGCCCGTCGATTTTTCCAAGAGGGCGGGCGCCGAGTCCTTCCTTCTTTCTTCACCAGTTCTCGGCAGAGGAGATTCTATGCAGGTCCTGATTTGGATTTTCGTTGGATTGGCCGCCGGCTGGCTTGCCGGTAGAAGCTTCGAGGGAAATGGCTATGGCAGATCCATGGATCTGATCATGGGAGTCGCCGGCGCGGTCGGCGGTGGGTTCCTGATGCACTCCTTTAGAGTCCCGGGCTCTGCCGGAATCATTCTGACCACCTTCGTCGCCGTATGTTGCGCGGCTCTCCTGACAATTCTTGTTGCCCTGATGAACGGCAAATCCGTTTATGTAAGGACATTTTAGTTTTTCCCGGCGTGAGATGACGGAATCGATCGTGACTAGTCCTAAGCAACAATTCCAGGAAACCGGAATCATTCTCATCCGGGACGGCGCCCTCTTGCCCCCGGACCTGACCATCGAAAGCGAAGCCTTTTTGCCTGGCTGGCACATGGTCAAGAACCTCGACGGCTACACCCTCAATCGCAAAATCAAAGAGGCTAACTGGAATTTCGTTCGCCTCACCGGCGAGTACAAAGCCAGAGTCGTAGGTCGTGCATACCCTGGCGCTCTTCGAAGCGCCGTCACTCGGATTCTGGCGAAGCTCCGCGGCCGGAAGTTCAATTCTCTGGAAATTACGGTGGTCGTCTTGAAGCGTTTTGTCGGCTTGGCCTTTCTCAGCATTTCGGCAAACCGCCGGCATATCCAAGGCGGGCTCAAGGTTTCGCCGTGAAAGATTCCTTGCCCTCGGGATTTCGACGAGTAGCAGGTTTTTTTACGGTGTAAAGGAAGAAACAAACAGCTCTTACATCACTTGAGGTACGATGGAAGAGCCAGAAAAAGGAAAAAGAAACGCAATGACGAAACTCTATGTAGGGAATCTCTCATTTGGCATGACGGATGAAAGCCTGTTGCAGTTGTTCAGTGGTAAGGGATATCAACCGGCCTCGGCTCGTATCATTACCGACCGCGAAACCGGGCGCTCGCGCGGCTTTGGCTTTGTGGAACTCGGGCCGAGCGATGACGCGACAAAAGCAATTGCCGATCTAAACGGCCTGGATGTTGAGGGCCGCCAGTTGCAGGTCAATGAAGCGCGTCCCCAGGAAGGTCGTGGGGGCGGCGGCGGTGGCCGTGGTGGCTATTCCGGTGGTCGATCCGGCGGAAACAGCCGGCGCTACTAACTCCGTCCCAGCTTTTTGGCGGGATTCTCTTGGAATTGCGTCGCGTCCCTTCGCTCACCAGCGTGGCGAAAACGTGCGGGACCAAGGATTTTGGGTTTTGCGGTCTAGGAGGATTTTGTGGCAAATCTTTTGGCGGGCCAATACATCAAGCATTTTCAGTATGGTTGTGGGGTCATCACTGAGTCCAGCCTGGACCGCACCACGATCGATTTCGATGCTCACGGCATCAAGAAGTTTGTCACCAGCCTCATGGTCGTCGAGCCTGCCGAGGGAACTCCTCCAAAGCGCCGCCGCGCCAAGCGCGCCAAGGCCGCGACAACGGCACCCGCGCTCACTGCACGCGTCTTCGTGCCAGGTGCCAAGTGAGCATCCCCATCATCGTTCAGTACGTCGGTTTTCAGGCGAAACCACTGTCTCGCGAGTACACCTTTCATGTCCGCGGCGCCGGCGAAGAACGCGAATTCACTTTGAACATTGCCAACGAAGCTTTTGTCTCTCATCGTGCTCGCTATCAGGATGCACCGGGCATTTGCGCGGAAAGGCTCCAAGCGGAACTGGCCGCTCACGAGAATCATCCTTCAGAAACGGAATTCGTAATCACTACCGCGGAATTAGATTCCTATCGTGTCGCTCGCGCACCCAAGTCACCACGTAACCTCTACGGCCGCCAGGCACAACAGGACTTCTAGCCCACCGCTAACAGGCAGGCGATATGCACATCACGTGCCCCAATTGCCAAAGTCGCATGATTCACCGGTCAAAGAAGAAGGGAATCCTGGAAACTATCTTGCTCACAGCAATTTTCGTGCGTCCGTTTCGATGCGAGAAATGCGACACCCGCTTCTTTCAACTGTCCTTCCGCGAAAAGCCCGCTCCAGCCCGCACCGCCAAGACAAGCTAGTGTCGTTGCAGGTTTTTCTCGTTACCTTTCCAAATCGTTGATTCATTGAGCCCCGGAGCTGGGGTGTTGTCACTTTGCTTTTCCCAGGAGCTGGCGAGCATAGGCGGGCGCTTTGCCGGCATCTTCGTGTTTGCAATAGGCATAAACGTCGACGCCTTGGCCCAGCCATGTGTCGAAGCGTTTTCTCCAGGCTGTCAGTTGCTTGGGAGTGTAGTCTTCAAGACGCAGGCGGACGTAGGTGAATCCGGCGGTAAGCACGTCAGGGGGTGTTTGTTTGTCGGTTTCGGACAAGCACAGCGCTGTCTCGTGCTGGCGAAGAACAGCGTACGTTTCCTCCGTGTACCATGAGGGGTGACGTACTTCAAAGGCGAAAGCGAAAGCGGGCGGGCGAAGAGCAAGAAAGTCTTCCAGGAGAGGGCGATCGAATTTGAACGTGGGCGGCAGCTGGACGAGGATCGGGCCAAGGTGGTCGCCGTCGTTCAGCACACTGGCCACTTCCAGGAAGCGCTTCAGAGTGCTCTCGCAGCCGCGGAGTCTTTGAATGTGAGTGATTTGCTGGTTCGCTTTCAAGGCGAAGCGAAAGCCTTCCGGAACGGTTTTCGCCCACTGCAAGAGCAGGTTTTCCGTCGGCATGCGATAGAAACTGTGATTGATTTCGACGGTCGAGAACTGCTGGGCATAGAAGCTAAGCATTTCGCGATCCGCAAGCTTCTGGGGATAAAAGCTCCCTTTCCACTCTTTATAGGAGTATCCAGAAGTCCCAACACGAAGCTGGCCAGAGCGAGGCATGGTGCACCCCCGTGCCCTGCCATTTAATCACGGTCACCGGGCTCAGAAAAGGCAAAGGCCCACGACCGCCCGGCAATCAACGCGCTTTCTTCATTTTCGCGGGCATACGCTCGCTGAGAAGTTCGATGGCTTGTTCCAGTCTTTGCCGCCGCTTCCAAAAATCACCCCACAGATCGCCTTTCTCTTTCAGCCGCGCAAAGATGGTCTTGATGTTCAGGGTTTCGGGCCGGAGATTTTTCCGCAGCTCACGCGGCAGGATGGGCGTAGAAACAGGGGCCTTTGGAAAGGCCCGCACGGCATATGGTGCAGCCAGCGGGCGGCCAAGCGCATTTTGTTGAACGTCAATCAGGACGCGCCCCGCCGGGCGCCGTGCCACGGACCGTTCGTTGGTTACGAGGTTCGGGTGCTCGCTGGCCACCGTTCGCGCCACGATCTCGGCGAAGGTCCGCAACTGTTCGTACGTATAGACACGCTCAACGGGGATGTACAGGTGGATTCCTGTTGCGCCGGAAGTTTTCGGATAGTTCACCAAGCCCAATTCTTCCAACTTTTCATGCAGTGCTCCAGCGATCTTGACCACCACGGAGAAATCGGTACCTTCGGAAGGATCGAGGTCGAAGAAGAAATAGTCCGGATGCTCAAGATCGGTATAGCGGCTGGACCACGGGTTGTGGTCGATGCAGCCGAGGCCAGTCAAGAATAGAAGGGAAGCGCGGTCATTGGCAGTCGCATAGTGAATTTCTTTCCCGCGTTCTTCGGAATCGAGGGGCACTGTCGTAAACCACTCTGGTACGCCCTCGCGCAGATCTTTTTGAAAGAAAGCCTGCCCCTTGATTCCGTCCGGATAGCGACGCAAGACCAGAGGCCGGTCGCGGAGGAAAGCCAGGACATAGTCGGCCATGCGGTAGTAGTAGGCCAGAAGGTCCCGTTTGGTGTAACCGGATTCAGGAAAATAGACTTTGTTCAGGTTGCTTAGGCGCAGCCGTTTGCCGTCCAACTCAAGGATGACCGTTTCCGACCGGCCCTTGAACAACTCCGCTTCAATCTGCGCTTTTGTGTTGAGCACTCGGCCCACAACCTGGGAGACCTGAACTGTGGTCGGAGCGGCCGTGGCCGGGGCGGCTTCGTTCTCCCATTGGCAATCTTGCGGACGCGCATCTTCTCGAAGTGCCACGAAAACAGGGTGGCGCAGAGAATGTTCTTGTGTCCATCCGCTGAACTTGACACGAGCCACCAACTCGGGAGACACCCAGGAGGGCTTTTCGTTGGTTTCGGGCACCGTGTCAAACGGACAAGCGGAGACTGCCAACTCCTTCAACTTGCCGCTCAATTTTTCCAGCTTCTTTGCGTCAAATCCGCTGCCGACGTGTCCGATGAAGCGAAGCTTTTTGCCTTGGTACAAGCCCAACAGCAACGAACCAAAGGGAAGAGCAGCCGTGCGAGATTCGGTCCAGCCACCCACAACTGCGTCGAGTGCCTTCCTCACCTTCAGCTTCACCCAATACGTGCTGCGATCGGAAACATAGGGGCTGTCGACCCGCTTCGCGACGATCCCTTCCAAGCCAGCCTCGTTCGCCAGCTCGAAGAGTTCCTTACCGTGTTCCAGTTGGTGATCGGAATAGCGAAACCGTTCGGACGCATGCAGCAGGCGTTGCAGAAGTTGCTTGCGCTTCAGAAGCGGCGCTTCGCGAAGGTCGTATCCGTCGCAGTAGAGAAGATCGAAGACGTAATAAACGACAGGTATCTGCGAAGGCAGATTCTCGCTCGGGGCACGCACGTGCATGCGTTCCTGCAAGCGTTCGAAGTCGCTGTGGCCCTTGGCGTCCAGGGCCACAATTTCTCCATCAACAATCGCTTGGCGGGCAGCCAAGGCTTCGGGAAAAGAGGCCAGTTCCGGGTAGCGTTTGGTGATCTCCGCGCCTGTACGGGAGCGCAACGTCACGTTGCCATTCTCAATTCGGGCTAAAGCGCGCACACCGTCCCACTTGATTTCGAACAGCCAGTTGGGATCGGAGAAAGGATGCTCACCGAGCGTTGCCAGCATCGGTTCGACGCGAGGCGGCACAGCACTCTTTCGGGCGCCGTCCAATTCGCCTGGCTGGATAGGACTCGCGCTGCGTTTAGGCGGCAGCTCCTGGGCGATTTCTTCCAGCATGCGGCCTGTAATCACCGAGCCATCGTGCTCGTCGATGTTCCAGGCGCTATCCTCGCTAGGGTCCTTGTGTTTGATTAGCAGCCATTCGTTGCCCTTCTCGCTGTGTCGAAGCTTGACGAGAACGAAACTCCCGCGAAGCTTCTCCCCGTTCAGATTGAATTTGATCTCGCCGCGTTCGATTTGCTTGCCGGCGTCGGGTTCGCCGATGACGCTGAACGTTCCCCGATCCCACACCATCACCGTGCCAGCGCCGTAACTGCCTTCCGGGATCTTGCCTTCGAAACCGGCATACTCGAGCGGATGATCCTCGGTTTGAACGGCCAGGCGCTTATCGGCAGAGTTGAGCGAAGGCCCCTTTGGCACCGCCCAGGACTTCAATGTGCCGTTCACAGCCAGGCGGAAATCGTAATGCAGCCGCCGGGCCGCGTGCTTTTGCACCACGAAAGTGTTTTCTTTTGCCGGCCCGGGCTCTTTCCCGGATGGCTCGGGAGTTCTGTCGAACCGGCGCTTCCGCTGGTATTCTTCGAGCTTGGCCATGGACGGATTCTATCTCAGGCCGTCGTTTGCTTTGCAGGCTTGTCTTGATTGGCTTTCGGCCGGCTAGTTGGCTCATTTTATAAAATGGGCAATACCCGGCATGCATTCATCTTGCTTCCTGCCGGGCGAGCGGCTAACCTTGGAAGCTCGTGCCCAATCCCTAGGCTGATTACCGAAGGAGTATGCATATGGCCACGACTGTCTGGAAAGGCCACCTCACCTTTGGCTTGATTTCCGTGCCCGTGCGAATGTTTGCCGCTGCACGCAGTGAACGCATCAGTTTTAACCAACTCCACAAGGAATGCCATTCGCGGCTCAAGCAGCCCTTGTTTTGTCCTGTTTGCAACCGCAACGTGGAGCGATCCGAAATTGTAAAAGGCTATGAGTACGAAAAGGATCAATACGTCCTGTTCAGCGAAGAGGAGCTTGACAAGATCGAGCCTCCTTCCGCGCGCGTCATGGAAATCCTGGAGTTCGTGAAGCTCGATGAGATGGATCCGCTCTATTTCGACTCCTCCTATTACGTCGCCCCGGAGGATGCCGGAGTGAAAGCCTATCAACTGCTCATGAAAGCCATGGAAGAGTCTGGCTACGGAGCCATCGCAAAGCTCACCATGCATCAGCGGGAACACATCGTCGTCATTCGTCCTGGCACTAAAGGCATGACGCTGCACACGATGTTCTATTCCAATGAGATTCGCGCCGCAGAGTCCGTTCACACCGACAACATCGAAGTGAAAGATCAGGAAAAGAAGCTCGCGCAGCAACTTATTGAAAGTCTTGCGGCTCCCTTCGATCCTCAGAAGTATCGCGACGAATATCAAGAAAACCTCCGCGCGATGATCGCCGCAAAGCTCAAAGGTCAGGAAGTAACCGAAGTCGCACAGCCACACATGGCTCCGGTGATCGATCTGATGGAAGCCCTCAAGAAAAGCATTGCGGAAAAGAAAGCTCCGGCTTCGATGCCCGCGCCTGCGGCCGCTGCACCGGTAGGTAAGAAGCCCCCGGTTCGAGCCGTGCAGCCTGTTCCATCTGTGCAGAAGAAGACGGGGAAGAAGCTGGCCGGATAGTTCCTAATGGGTACGACAGATAGTTTCAGCCTCGACGACGTTCAACGCATTTTGGGCATTTCTGCGAAGCAGTTGGAATACTGGGACCGTTTGCATCTCGTCTCCCCCCGAACAGAAAAAGGGAACCGCTTCTACGACTTCCGCGATCTGATTGCCTTGCGCACGGTAAAACAGTTGGTCGAAAAGGGAGTCCCCGCCAATCGGCTGCGGCGCGCTCTTGCGGCACTCAGTGAGAAGCTTTCCCAAGTTCAAGTGCCATTGGCGGAGCTTCGCGTTCTTTCCGATGGGAAGGACGTCATTGTCGAAAGCGAGGGAGCGCGCCTGGAACCACTATCGGGTCAATTCGTATTGAATTTTGAGACTCGTGAGCTCCACGAAAGAGTGCGCGTCATGGCGGGGCGCAATGCCGACGATTGGTTTGCCACCGCGCTTCAGTATGAGGCGGACGGAAAGACGAGGGCCGAAGCGATCGATGCGTATGATCACGCCTTGGGCCTCGATCCCCAAAAGCCGGAAGCGCTGATCAATTGCGGGACTCTCTACTACGAGGACGGAAATCTCGAAAAGGCGTCGGAGTACTTCCAGCGCGCTCTTGCATTGGATGCCGAAAACGCTCTGGCCCACTTTAATTTGGGAAGTGTGCTGGAAGAAGTCGGCGAGCTGGAAACGTCACGCCAGCACCTCCGGCAAGCAGTCCATTTGCATCCGGACTATCCCGATGCGCATTACAATCTGGCTTTCGTTTGCGAGAAGCTGGGCGCGTATGCCGAAGCTCGGCAGCACTGGCAAGCGTATGTCAGGCTGGACCCCGTAAGTCCCTGGTGCAGTTATGCCCGCGAGCGCCTCGCTTCTTGCAAGACGGCAAATTCGGCGGGCACCTCATAAGCGCGAACGGCGTTTGCAATCAGCGAGACGACAACTTGCCACTGGAAAACAAGAGGTCTGACCGAAATGTGCAGGAACATCAAAACGCTTTTCAATTTTGATCCGCCAGTCACTCCCGAAGAGATCCGAGCTGCTTCGCTCCAATTCGTGAGAAAAATCAGTGGTTTTAACAAACCGTCGAAGGCAAACGAAGTCGCGTTCCTGCTCGCTGTCGATGAAATTGCCGCCGTTTCGACTCGCCTTATCCACTCACTCGAAACGAACGCACCACCGAAGAATCGTGAAGAAGAAGTGACAAAAGCGAAGGCTCGCGCCGTGGAGAGGTTTGGCGGTTGAGGGTCTGCCCGGACTCGCCGGCCGAAGTGAACGCACTTGTGCCAAGCAGAAGCCGGGCTCAGAGTATGGTCGCTCGACCGCTGCTGCACTAGAAGAACGACCGAGTCGGGGCCGCCAACAATGACTTGACCCTTACAGTTCCGCGGACTATCCTGCACTCTCCCCCCGGTAAACCATAGATTTGCCCCGTCAAAGGAGAGACTCATGTCTACAGCTCCAAAACCCCAAATGGCAGTTCATGACCCCGTCAAAGTGGACCCGAAACATTACAATGTTGAAGTCGAAAATGAGCAGGTGCGCGTGCTCCGAGTCAACTACAAAAAACACGAGAAGTCAGTGATGCACTCGCATCCCGACAATGTCGCGATTTTTCTGAATGATGCACACTGCAAGTTTGTGTTCCCGGATGGCAAAACGGAAGAGCGCCGTTTCCGTGCAGGCGAGACGCTCTATTCGCCCGCCGGAAGCCATTTGCCGGAGAATCTCAGCGGTCACCCCATCGACATAATACTCGTCGAACTGAAACGGTAGTTCTGGAAACCGCTAAACGCACACGAAGAAGACGGTGCGCTGGTGGCGGGGTATTTGTGTGCCCCAGGTTGTGGATGGTGCCCCTCGGCAAGCTCGGGACACCATATCCTCGTCGGATATGGTGGAGGCGGAGGAGTTGCAGGTGGTTTATGCCTGCCCTGCGCGAAGCCGAAGGGAACCCTGGGTCAAAGCTGCCTTCTTCACATGACTCCAGCGCTTCAACTGGTTTTCGCGCTTTCGCGCTGAGGAGAGAGAGTCGTGTAATTCAGTCCACACTAGTTCCACTGGCCTGCGCCGGGCTGTCCAGTCTGCGCCCTTGCCTTGGTTGTGTTCGGCGCACCGGCGCTGGGGATCTTCGGCAACTCCCACGTAGAATGAACCGTCGGCACATCGCAGGATATAGCAGAAATGCATTCCGTTCGGTGCCCCTCGGCAAGCTCGGGACACCATACCCTCGTCGGATATGGTGGAGGCGGGGGGAGTCGAACCCCCGTCCGAAAAGCGCTACGCCACGGAGCCTACATGCTTATCTCAGTTCCGTTTGGTTCGCCTTCCGCGCTTAGAACGAGCAAGAAACGCAGCCGGCTAGTCCGATGGTTCTCGCCCAAGCCTTACGGACCGAAAGGCTCAGGCCAGCTCACTGTACGACGCTTCTTGCCGGGCCCGTGAGCAAAGCCCGGGGAAGCGTGCGCTTAATTAATTAAGCAGCAAGTGCCAAGTTGTTGTTGGCAGTTCTAGTTTCCAGCCTGTTACGGGCGGTTGGCCCCCGGCATGCCTCCGAGACGCGACAGCTTCCGTCGAAACCGTGTCGCCCCCTTCCTTACTCCTGTATTTTAGCACTCCTGACGAGCGGATTCCTTCTGCCTGCTCCCCAGCCTCGTTGAACCATTTCAATGCCGGTGATTCACGGCGGGACACCTCCCGCCGCCTCCCATTCTGATTCTCCCTTTATCTCACTGTTATTCAAAGACTTGGCTACATCCTCCCCACCGCTGGTTGGAGCCCACCCTGCTCATCCATCTCCCATTGGAAGGCCGCTGAGCACGCCAATCTCAAGACCAGTTCGCGGCTATTGTTGTTCGCAAAGACTGTTGTTGGCGATGGCAGGCAGGGATGATTTCATGTCTTTTTCTAGGATATCGTTTCACCATAAGCTTACCCTTCTGGTGATTGCCTTCACTTTTTTGGCTCTCACCATGACCTGCCTTGGCCTGGCCCTTTACGAGCGAAACAGTTTTCGCAGCGACAGGGTGAACGAGCTTTCCATTTTGGCCGGCACTCTCGGCACCAACACTGCCGCATCCCTGGCTTTCACGGATCAGAAAACTGCCGATGACATGCTTGGTGCACTTCACTCGGACCCGCATATCGTGGCCGCGCGCCTCTATGACAACGTCGGCAACGTCTTTGCCGAATATCGCCGCCCGAAGCTGTCCAGCGGCTTTCCGATTCCTCCAGCCGGCACGGAGGGAGCCACCTTCGGGCGCGATTCCATCACTTGGCACGAATCCGTTTTTCTAAATACGGAACAGTGCGGTTCCTTGGTCATCGTCTCCGATTTGACGGCCTTTCGCGACAAAATCCTGCAATACGCCAAGATTTCCGTGCTGGTCCTGGACATCTCCATCCTTGCCACCTTCTTTGTCTCCATGCGGTTTCTGCGCATTGCCACCCATCCCATCGTGCAACTGGCGCGCATCGCAGGGAGAGTTTCGGCCCAAAAGGATTACTCGCTCCGTGCGCCTTCCGGCGGAGAAGACGACATCGGCAGGCTGGTCGCCGCCTTCAATCAAATGTTGCAGGCTATCCAGCAGCGTGACCTCGCCCTCCAAATGGCCAACGATGACCTCGAGGAACGCGTCCGGGTTCGCACCGTGCAATTGCAGGCAGAAGTCCTGGAACGGAAACAGGCTGAAGAAGAAATGCGCCGCGCAAAGGAGGCCGCGGAAGTCGCCAGTCGCACCAAAAGCGAATTCCTCGCCAACATGAGCCATGAGATCCGTACACCGCTCAACGGCGTCATCGGCATGACGGATTTGGCGCTCGATACGGAAATCACCGCGGAACAGCGGGAATACCTGGAAACCGTGAAACTCTCCGCGGACTCGCTCCTCACCATCATCAATGACATTCTCGATTTCTCCAAGATCGAAGCCGGAAAATTTGAACTCGAGCTTAGCGATTTCAACCTTGCGGACTGCGTTGAAACAACCTTAAAAACCCTGGCTTTGCGCGCCGACGAGAAAGGCCTTGAGCTTCTTTGTGAGATTGCGCCCGGCGTTCCGGAAGTCGTTTGTGGCGATCCCACGCGGCTTCGGCAAGTTCTCATCAATCTCGTAGGCAATGCCATCAAGTTCACTCACGAAGGCGAAGTTTCGCTCAAAGTCGCTTGCGACTCTGATGACCGCGATGCTTGCGAATTGCATTTCACCGTTTCGGACACCGGGATCGGCATTCCTCAGGACAAGCTGAAATCCATCTTCGACCCTTTTTCCCAAGCCGATGCCTCAACCACCCGAAAATACGGTGGCACTGGTCTC
>Ga0187801_10000014_pt1 | contig 33107 bp, 32 predicted proteins | sample NC_wetland_sal_i_10_FD_132465 | JGI IMG/M metagenome (GOLD analysis project Ga0187801, IMG submission 132465) | Wetland sediment microbial communities from Neuse River Estuary, North Carolina, USA - Control_1 | ecosystem: Environmental > Aquatic > Freshwater > Wetlands > Sediment | place: USA...
ATTTGATCGCCGGGCGGTCCGGCACATAGCCGGCGATCGGCGTGAAATAGACCGCGCAGACAACTGCAGGTCCCTCATAACCGCGGTCAGCCTTGACGGTTTCCATGCGCTTGAATTCGCTGTGCAGATCGTAGCGAACCCGGCCGTCGAACACCGCCACTTTGCGGTTACAGGCTTCCGGCGATACCGGATCGCCGCTACCTGCAACGCGATTGAGCATCGAGGTCATCGGATCGAGCACGCCACGGCGATCGGCGTCGGTAACCGGGATGCGATCGGGAATAGGCGGCAATGGCGGCTCGACGACGTAATCGGTGACATTGCCGGCTGCGAGCGTCATCCGTACGTCATCGATCTTGCGATCATAGCTCAGCGTAGCCCCATAAGCCGTGGGTGTCGGCTGGCCGGCGCTGATCGTGCCGCGCGCCGTGCCGGTACCGCGGCCGCCCGTGAAGAACCGTACGATGCCGGTGGTCGTGCCGCTCGCCGCCGCCGAATAGGCGTCGTCGGACAATTCTATAATCCAATTGCCGCGACCGATCGGGATCCCGGCAACGCTGACGACATACTCGGCTTCGAGCCGGGTGAGCCCGCCGGTTTGATGATGCGCGGCGTCCCCGGCCATGGCGCTGGAAACCTTAGCGCCAGTAACCTTGGCGCCAGGAACCACGCCCGAAGCAAAGACTAAAAACGCCGCGGCGATTGCGGCGGCGCCTGCAGGGCGAACGCGCAGTTGCAACAGCACAAGGCGGCGCAAGGGGGCCCTCAAATCCGGAAACGTCGAATAAGCCCCTGTCTCATGGGAGAATACGACGTTTCTGTGGTTTGGACCGGCAACAGATGCGCAGGCTGCGCGCTTGACCCCTCATGGCGCGGCCACTATAGGTCCGCGCGATCCCCGTATCGTCCGAGAGGCGGCGCCCAGCGCGGGACCAGCGGGATTTTGGCTAAGGATCCTCTACCATGGCATGGCGATGCGAGTTGACCGGAAAGACGCGCCAGATCGGCCACCGGGTCAGCCACTCCAACCGCAAAACCAAGCGGCGGTTTTTGCCCAATCTCCTCAATGTCACGCTGATCTCGGACGCACTCGGCCGTTCGGTCCGTTTGCGGATTTCGGCAAATGCGCTGAAATCCGTCGATCACCGCGGCGGTCTTGACGCTTTCCTGCTCGCCGCGAAGGAGGCCGACTTGTCGCCGCGCGCGCTTGAAATCAAGCGCCAAGTCGCCAAAAAACGCCAGGCTACGGCTTAACGATCCTCATCCGCTCGCTACGCATAAGGCCGCCGGCGCGGGCCGCCGAATGAGCCACTTTGCCGTCCGGCACTACGCGCTCAAGCGTCGCCGTGTCGGCCGGACCCTGTCGTCGGTCGGATGCTCCTCGAACAGTTCGGCGAGCTTCTCGGTCATGACGCCGCCGAGCTCCTCGGCATCCACGAGGGTGACGGCGCGCCGGTAATAGCGCGTGACGTCGTGGCCGATACCGATCGCGATCAATTCGACCGGCGAGCGGGTTTCGATATCTTCGATCACCCAGCGCAGGTGGCGTTCGAGATAGTTGCCGGGATTGACTGACAACGTTGAATCGTCGACCGGCGCGCCGTCTGAAATCATCATCAGAATTTTGCGCGTTTCCGACCGTGCCAGAAGCCGCTTGTGCGCCCAGTCGAGCGCCTCGCCGTCGATATTCTCTTTGAGCAGTCCCTCGCGCATCATCAGTCCGAGATTCTTGCGCGCGCGTCGCCACGGCGCATCCGCCGCCTTGTAGACGATGTGACGCAAATCGTTGAGCCGGCCGGGATTGGGCGGCTTGCCCGCGGCGAGCCATGCTTCGCGCGACTGGCCGCCTTTCCACGCCCGCGTGGTGAAGCCGAGAATTTCGACTTTGACACCGCAACGCTCCAGCGTGCGCGCCAGAATGTCGGCGCAGGTTGCGGCGACGGTGATCGGCCGACCGCGCATCGATCCCGAATTGTCCAAGAGCAGGGTAACGACGGTGTCCCTGAAGTTGGTGTCCTTCTCCCGCTTAAACGATAGCGGATGCAGAGGATCGACGATCACGCGCGACAACCGCGCCGGATCGAGCAAGCCCTCTTCGAGGTCGAACTCCCACGCGCGATTCTGCTGTGCCAAGAGAAGCCGCTGCAATCGGTTGGCGAGGCGTGCGACCACGCCCTGCAGATGCGATAACTGCTTGTCGAGGTAGCCGCGCAGGCGATCGAGCTCTTCAGGCTCGCACAATTCCTCGGCCCCGACCATTTCGTCGAACCGCGCCGAGAACGGCCGATAATCCGGCCCACGCGGCTCATTACGTGGGTGACGCGGGCGCCATGGCTCGGCGGCGCTCTCCGAATCGGCCATTTCGGCATCGTCAGCCATCTCCGCGGCCGGCGCGTCGACCGCTTCCGAGGCGCTATCGGGCAATTCATCGGCCGATGCTTCCGCCTCGGCCGCCAACTGTTCGCTTTCGGCAGAATCGGAGGCTTCCCCGTCCTGTCCGGTCTCCTCCTGCTGATTGCGGTCCTCGCCCTCTTCGCCTTCCTCTTCGTCGGATTCGCTCGAACGATCCTCGCCCATATCCAGGCAGTCGAGCAGATCGTGCACAACATCGCCAAAGCGGCGCTGATCGTTGACTACGCGTTCGAGCCGATCGAGATCGCGGCCGGCGCGCTCCTCGATCAGCGGCCGCCACAACTCGACGAGCTTGCGCGCGGTCGCCGGCGGCGTCTGGCCGGTGAGACGCTCGCGCACCATCATCGCCAGCGCGTCTTCGATAGGCGCATCGGCACGATCGGTGATTTCGTCGAACTTGCCGCGATGAAAGCGGTCGTCGAGCATGGCGGTCAGGTTTTTCGCAACGCCGCCCATGCGGCGCGCTCCAATCGCTTCGACCCGAGCCTGTTCGATGGCTTCGAATACGGCGCGCGCTTGTTGGCCGCCCGGCGCCAGCTTGCGATGCACCGCCGGGTCATGGCAGGCGAGCCGCAGCGCGATCGCGTCGGCATGGCCGCGAACGATTGCAGCCTCGCGCTCGTTCAATCGCCGCGGCGGCTCCGGCAGACGCGCCTTGCCGCCGACAAGCCCAGGCCGCTCCGAGGCAAAGTTGACTTCGAGATCGCCCTTGCAGGCAATCGCTTTGAGGCAAATTCCGACGGCGCGCTTAAAGGGCTCGGTTGGAGCTTCTTTCGCTGCGCCCTTCGGTTTGATGTTGGACGACATGGCTCGGCGCGGCTCAATGCCTCTCCCGGCTAACGGGAAAGGCCGTTAGGACAACGCGACATTGACCGCGCTCTCGGGCAGTTCCTGCCCAAAGCAACGTTGATAGAATTCGGCCACCAGCGGCCGTTCCAATTCGTCACATTTGTTGACGAAGGTTAGCCGGAAGGCAAAGCCGATATCGTTGAAGATTTCCGCGTTCTCGGCCCAGATGATAACCGTGCGCGGACTCATTACCGTCGAAATGTCGCCGTTCATGAAAGCGTTGCGCGTGAGATCGGCGACCCGCACCATCTTCGAGACGATGTCGCGACCTTCCGCTGTGCGGTAGTGCTTGGCTTTGGCCAGCACGATTTCAACTTCATTATCGTGCGGCAGATAATTGAGCGTGGTAACGATCGACCAGCGGTCCATCTGACCCTGGTTGATCTGCTGCGTGCCGTGATACAGCCCGGACGTATCGCCGAGCCCGACCGTGTTGGCGGTTGCAAACAGCCGGAATGCCGGGTGCGGCTTGATCACTTTGTTCTGGTCGAGCAGCGTCAACCGGCCCGAGGATTCCAGCACGCGCTGAATCACGAACATGACGTCGGGGCGGCCGGCGTCATATTCATCGAAGCACAAGGCCACGTTGTTCTGCAGCGCCCAGGGCAGAATGCCGTCGCGGAATTCGGTGACCTGCATACCCTCGCGAATGACGATCGCATCCTTGCCGATCAGATCGACACGGCTGATATGGCTGTCGAGATTGACCCGCACGCAGGGCCAATTCAGTCGCGCCGCGACCTGTTCGATGTGGGTTGATTTGCCGGTGCCATGATAGCCGGTGACGATCACGCGCCGGTTGCGGGCGAAGCCGGCCAGGATGGCGAGCGTAGTCGGGCGGTCGAAGCGGTAGTCCGGATCGAGTTCCGGCACGTGTTCGTCCGGTTCGGAATAGGCCGGGATTTCCAAATCGCTGTCGATTCCGAACACTTGTCGGACCGACACTTTCATGTCCGGCAAGCCGGATTCCGTATTTGTATCAGTTGCGAGAGCCATTGCTCCTCCGTGACGTCGGCTCGGGAGCGAGAAACAAATCCGAGGCGCGAATCGGGTGTCGGCAGCCGGTTGCGCGACTAGATTTAGCAGAAAGTTCCGAGGCGGCGAAAGCCACTCAAGATCAGCGGAAAGTTCAGCAGAAACCGGCCGATTTCAGGTAATTATAGGCTTGAATAATCTCCCGGAGCCGGGCTTCGGAACCCCTGTCACCACCATTGGCGTCGGGGTGATGCCGCTTAACCAAGATCTTGAACTTAGACTTGATATCGGCACGTTTGGCGTCCGCTTCAAGGCCGAGAACATCGAGCGCCCGGCGCTGTGCATTGAAAATCTTGCGCCCCTCCGGCGCGGTGCGCGCATGACCAGCGCGCCTTGCGCCCCATTCGCCGAGTAGAGAGAACGGATCGTCAGCCGCCCAGTCGGCATCGCGAAAGTCCCTGGCCGCGCTGCGGGTGCGTTTGCCGCCGATCGAACCCATTTTCCAGGTCGGCCGATGCCCGGTCAGGGCCTCTTTCTGGTATTTCGAAATCGCGTCTTCGCTCATACCGGCGAAGAAATTGTATGAATTATTATATTCACGCACATGTTCGAGGCAGAACTGCCAGTATTCGCTGGCACGCAAGCGGCCTTTCGGCGCGCGGTGCGTTGCCGACGCAGTGCAGCCGGGCCATTGGCAGCCGGGAAGCTCCGCGGCAAGGCGGCGGTCGTGCTCCGGCTTGACCCGAATCCGGTCGAACAGCGGCGAAGGAGATCGCATCATGAGACTATGCGGGACTGTGGCGGCGAGGTTCAAGACTTGACAGCGAACAAATCGGCGCGTCGCGCCGATACGCCTAACGTTTTATTGCTGCCAACCCGTGCTTGGCTGGACCGGGCCTGACAATGGGAATGCAGGACATCATAACGACTAAGCTTATTGCGGCTTTCGCGCCGGAGAGCCTGCACGTCGAAGACGAATCCCATTTGCACGAGGGACATGCCGGGCATCGGCCGGGCGGCGAGACGCACTTTCGCCTTTATATTGTAGCGCGGGCGTTCCGCGGAAAGACCCGGCTTGAACGCCACCGCATGATCAACGCGGCACTCGCCAACGAGCTCAAGGGCCGCGTCCATGCGCTTGCCATTCATGCGGCGGCGCCCGGAGAGACCAGCTGATCTACCGCCCGACGACCGCCGCTTGCGGCACCAATTCGGGCTCCTTGAGAAGTGCGGTCAGATCGAGCGGCGCGGTGAACATCGCAAGCTCGCCGTCCGCACTGCGCGGCCACTGTTCGCGCGGTCGATCGCAATAGAGCTCGACCCCGTTGTCATCAGGGTCGCGCAAATAAAGCGCTTCGCTCACGCCGTGATCGGAAGCGCCCTCGAGCGGAATGTTGGCCGCGATCAGTCGCCGCAACGCGTCGGCGAGTGCGGCGCGGGTCGGGTAGAGCACGGCCAAATGATAGAGCCCGGTGGTGCCCGGAGGTGCTGGATTGCCACCGCGGCTTTCCCAGGTATTGAGCCCGATGTGATGGTGGTAGCCCCCGGCGGAAATAAATGCCGCTTGCGGCCCCCGGCGCTGCATCAATTGGAAGCCGAGCACGCCGCAATAAAAGTCCAGCGCGCGATCAATATCGGCGACCTTAAGATGGACATGGCCGATGCGAACGCCAGGATCGATGGAAGGTGCACTCATTCAGCTCGCCTTTGCGGTCGGCTTGCGGGTGAGCGGGGCCACTCGCAACGCCGTGATGCGGTTGCGCGTCCTGCGCAGGACCTGAAAACGAAAGCCGTGGAACGTGAAGCTCTGTCCCGGTTCCGGGATTGAGCGCGCTTCGTGAATGACGATGCCCGCGATCGTGGTCGCTTCGTCGTCAGGAATATTCCAATCCATCACGCGGTTGAGATCGCGAATTGGCACGCCACCGTCAACATTGACCGAGCCGTCCGGAAGCGGCCGCACGCCGGGCACCGCAATATCGTGCTCGTCGCGGATGTCGCCGACAATCTCTTCAATGATGTCTTCGAGTGTAACCAGACCTTCGAGTTCGCCGTATTCATCGACGACCAGCGCAAACGGCGTCTTGCGATGCCGAAACGCTTTAAGCTGCTCGGCGACCGGGGTGGTATCGGGCACGAACCACGGCGGCTTCGCCAGGCTTGGAATCTCGATCTTGGCGGCATCCCCGCCGGCGGCGTGCAAGGCGCGCCAAAGCTCCTTGGCGTTGAGAACGCCGATGACGTTCTCGGGCGAATTGCGCCACAGGGGGATACGCGTGACGCCCGCTGCCAGCACCGCGTCTATCAGTTCGCGCCGCGGCTCGTCGGCATCGAGCATCACCATTTCGGTGCGATGGATCATCACATCCGAGACCGTGAGCTCGCGCAAATCGAGCAAGCCGCCCATCATGTCGCGGTCGTGCTTTTCCACCACGCCGGCGCGATGCATCAGATCGACGGCGCCGCGCAGTTCTTCGCTCGGTGACAAAATCGATTGAATCCTGCCGACCGGCATGCCGACGCCGCGCAAGATCCAGCGCACCAGCCACTCGACCACGCGCAGAAGCGGAGCAAACAGGCGGACGGTCCGCTCCACCGGGCTCGCCACCGCCAGCGCCATGCGGTCCGGGGCGTTAAATGCCGCCGTCTTTGGTAAAACTTCGGCGAGAATGAAAATCACCAGCGTCATCGCGAAGGTCGCATAAATGACGCCGGCCTCGCCGAAATAGGCCAGCAACAGGCCGGTTGCCAAAGTCGAAGCGGCGATATTGGTGAAATTGTTGGCGAACAGGATCGCGCCAAGGAGCCGCTCGCGGGTCGCCATCAGCCGGTTGACGATGCCGGCGTCCCGGTTGCCCTGCTTTTCCAGACGCATCATCGCCGCGCGCGAGGATGCGGCGAGCGCGGTCTCGCTCGCGGAAAAGAACGCCGATATCAAAAGGCACAAAACCACCGCCAATACGATCAGCCAATCGAGAATGCTCATCGCCTCGCAAGTTTCTCGTTCAAAAACGCTCGGATCTCGAGCTCCGCGACCCCGGTTTCGATCACCGCCGAGCCGACGGCGCGCACCAGGATAAATGTAAGCATTCCCCGTTTCACTTTCTTGTCCTGGGCAATCAATTCCATGATCCGGTCAAGACCCGGCAGCGGTCCCGGAATATCGGACGGGCTGGTCGGCAGGCCCACTTCGGCGAAGTGGCGCTTGACCCGCGCGGCCTCGGCCGCGGGCACAAGGCCGCGGCGTGCGGAAAAATCGAAGGCAAACACCATGCCTATCGCAATCGCTTCGCCGTGCAGCAGCCGATCGGAAAATCCGCAGGCCGCTTCCAGGGCATGACCGAAGGTATGACCGAGATTAAGGAGCGCGCGCTCGCCGGTCTCGCGCTCATCACGGCCAACGATCGCCGCCTTGGCGCGGCAGGCCACTGCCACGGCATGTTCGCGCGCGGAATTGCGCGATGAGCTGGCGCCAAATATGTCGCGCCAATGCGCTTCCAGCCAGGTAAAGAACGCGGCATCGCCAAGAAGGCCGTATTTCACGAGTTCGGCATAGCCGGCGCGGAATTCGCGCTCGGGCAGCGTGTCAAGGAGTGCCGTGTCGGCGACAACCAGGAGCGGCTGGTGGAATGCCCCGATCAGATTTTTCCCCTGCCTTGAATCAATAGCGGTCTTGCCGCCGACCGAAGAATCGACCTGAGCCAAAAGCGTCGTCGGCACCTGCACGTAATCGAGTCCACGCCGCACCACGGCGGCGGCGAAACCGGCGAGATCGCCGATCACCCCGCCGCCGAGCGCAACGACCAAATCGCCGCGCTCGATCTGGGCATCGAGAATGGCCTCACAGACCTGTTCGAACACGCGATAGCTTTTCGAAGACTCGCCCGGCGGAACGATCATCTGGCCGCTCGCTATGCCGGCGCGCTTGAGCGCCGCTTGCGCGGCCGCCATGGCATGCGCGGCGACGTTTTCGTCGCTGACGATAAAAACTTTAGCGTCCGGGCGCAGTTCGGCGATTCGCGCTCCGAGCGTGGCGATGACGCCGCGCCCGATCACGATCTCATAGCTGCGCGACCCGAGTGCGACCGGCACGACGACGGCATCGTCACGCACGAGTGCGGTCATGACTGGCTCCGCTGCGGCGGCGTCGCGTCAAGAAAGGCAGCGAGCCGCTCGACGATTTCGGCGACAACGGCATCGTGCGGCACGTCGCGCGACTGCACCGTGAGATCGGCTTGCGCATAAATCGGTTCGCGCGTCGCCAAAAGATCCCGCAACGTGGCGGCAGGATCGGCGGTTTGCAGCATCGGACGGTCCGCCTTGCGCTTGCTGATCCGCCGCAGCAAAAGTTCGAATTCGGCCGAAAGCCAGATCGAAACGCCCCTTTGTTGGATCAGCGCGCTGGTCTCCGGGTTCATCACCGCTCCGCCGCCGGTCGCCAGAACCTGCGGACCGCCGTTGAGCAATCGGGCGATAACGCGCGCTTCGCCGCTGCGGAAAGCCACCTCGCCATGCCGGGCGAATATATCGGCGATGCTCATGCCGGCAGCTTTTTCGATCTCGGCGTCGGCATCGACGAAGGGAATGCCGAGTCGCGCCCCGAGCCGACGGCCGATCGACGATTTGCCGACACCCATCATCCCGATCAGCACGATCGAGCGGTCACCAAGCCGCGACACGATGGTAGGTGCCGGACCGTTGTTCGTCGATTTTTGTGTAGCAATATCAGTCATTTATGCGTACTAACCCTTGGCGAATCCGTGCCGATGGCGGCGCCATCGTCGTATCAAGACCATCGTACCCGGTCCCGGCAGCCGGTACCAACCGGATGCGGCTAACCCTTGTCGCGGCTTTGAAACGCCGAGTTCACCCGGCGCATGGACCGGAACGACGCATGCAGAACCGCACGAGCATCAATTATTTGGTACTTTCGCCTCGGATTTGATTCCGAAGTTCGCAGGCAAGGTTTACCGCGCGTGCTTGCGGCCTTCACGATGGGGACGGTGGACGATGCCCAGCCTGCTGCGGCTATTGACGATCGTTGTTCTGTTGTGCGCCATCGTCTATGGCGGTCTCTATGCGCTTGCTCATTTCGTGCAACCGAAGTCGCGCGAAATTTCCGTTTCGATTCCGCCCGACAAATTTTTCAAGGAACACTGAGAGCAGTCATGGCCGGCGCATCGGCGCACGCGGCGCGAAATTCCGACGAGCGGCTGGTTCGGCTGTATCTCGACATGCTGGCGGCTGAGCGCGGCGCCGGCGCCAACACGCTTGCCGCCTATCGGCGCGACCTCGAAGACCTATCCTCCTATCTCCGCGGGTTGCGGCGCGCTATCGCGTCGGCACGGACCGCCGATTTGCGGGCCTATCTGGAAGAGCTTTCGCGGCGCGGGCTTAAGGCCACCACCACGGCCAGGCGGCTTTCGGCGATGCGGCAGCTCTACCGGTTTCTTTACACCGAGGCTCACCGCAGCGACGATCCCGCCGCCGTCCTTGAAGGGCCGAAGCGTCAACGCGCTTTGCCTAAGATACTCAGCGTGGCGGAAGTCGATCGTCTGTTGCGGGCGGCGGGGCAATGCGATGCCGCGGCGCCACTCCAAGCACGGCTGCGCGCGTCGCGCTTAACCTGCCTCCTTGAGATTTTGTATGCGACCGGGCTGCGCGTATCAGAACTCGTGGCGCTGCCGATCGCGGCAGCGCGGCGGGATGCACGTGTCATTGTGGTCCGCGGCAAGGGCAACAAGGAACGTCTGGTGCCGCTCAACGACGCCGCGCGCCGCGCGATCGCCGATTATCTCGCCCTTCGCGATCTGTCAGGCGCCGCCCGATCGCAATGGCTGTTTGCATCGTTCGGCGATAGCGGGCATTTGACGCGACAGCATCTGGCGCGTGAGTTGAAGAGCCTGGCGCGCGCGGCCGGCCTTCGCGCCAACCAGGTCAGTCCCCACGTGCTCCGCCACGCGTTTGCCAGCCACCTCCTGCACAATGGCGCCGATCTGCGCGTGGTGCAGACCCTCCTGGGCCATGCGGATATTTCAACGACGCAGATCTATACTCATGTGCTGGAAGAGCGCTTGAAGGGTCTGGTGCGCGACTTGCACCCTCTGGCGCGTGAATAATATGTCTAGTCTCGCCAGTTCCGGTGATGCAATTAGCTTTCCCAATGCGCAGCTATCTCGATTTTGAAAAGCCGGTCGCCGAACTGGAGGCCAAGATTGAGCAATTGCGCGCGCTGCAAAGCGGCGGCGATTCGATTGCCATCGGCGAGGAAATCAGCCGCATCGAAGGCAAGGCGGCGCTCGCGCTGAAAGAACTCTATGGCGGGCTGAGCCCGTGGCAGAAGACGCAGGTCGCGCGGCATCCGCAACGGCCGCATTGCCTCGATTACGTATCCGGCCTGACTACCGACTTCGTGCCGCTCGCCGGCGATCGCAAGCACGGCGAGGACGCAGCCATCGTCGGCGGCTTCGGCCGCTTTCGCGGCGAAAGCATCTGCTTGATCGGCCATGAAAAGGGGGCCGATACCGACATGCGACTGAAACATAATTTCGGCATGGCGCGGCCGGAGGGCTATCGCAAAGCGGCGCGTCTGATGACCATGGCGGATCATTTCGACATCCCTGTCCTCGCGCTCGTCGATACCGCTGGCGCCTATCCCGGAATCGGCGCCGAAGAACGCGGCCAAGCCGAAGCGATCGCGCGCTCGACCGAAGCCTGCCTCGATATCGGCGTGGCCAATGTGGCGGTGATCATCGGCGAAGGCGGATCTGGCGGAGCGATTGCGATCGCCACCGCAAACCGGGTGCTGATGCTCGAGCACGCCATTTACAGCGTGATTTCTCCCGAGGGGGCCGCCTCGATCCTGTGGCGCGACACCACTAGAGCGGAGGACGCCGCATCGAGCATGAAAATCACTGCGCAGGATCTGGTTCGGTTCGGGATCATCGACACGATCGTGCCGGAGCCAACGGGCGGCGCGCATCGCGATCCCGGCGCGGCCATCGGCGCCGCCGGCGAAGCAATAGCCGAAGCGCTGGGCGAGTTGCGCGGCCTCGATCGGGCGACGATCGTCCGGCTGCGGCGAGAGAAATTTAACGCGCTCGGGCGAAGCCTCGGATGAATGTGACGTGGCGGCGCGCCAACCTGCGAACGTGCAATTGCCACAATGTCGCCGCGATTCCTCCACCTGGCGGGTTATGGTTGCTAACGTCTTGGATTTAGGAGGCAAATTCGCGGAGAATTTACCAATCATTTAGCCGCCGGGTGTTCAACCAATGGAGCGGCAGCGGCTGCCTTGCGAAAGCCGCGTCTTGCGGATAACGATTACACAGATGATGGCGCGGGGATGGTCCATCTGTCGGGGAACTTCGCTTTGATCCGCAGCTATTTCGGCCGCGCGCTCCGGCGCAGCGGCGCCAGCTTGCGTGTGGTCGCGACATCGGCGGTGCTCGCCTGCGCCTTTGCGCTCGCCGGTTGCTATGGCGACGAGGGTTATCAGCTGCCAGCGAGGGCGATGAAGGAACTGTCGCCCGAAATGCTGGCGCTGCTGCAAAACAAAAATATGCCGAAGGACTCCCCGATCCTCGTCCGCGTGTTCAAGGAGGAATCGGAGCTGGAGGTGTGGAAACAGGATACCACCGGGCTCTATCAGCTGCTGAAAGTTTATCCGATCTGCCGCTGGTCGGGAGAACTAGGCCCCAAGAAAGTCGAAGGCGACCGACAGGCGCCGGAAGGCTTCTATTCGATCTCGCCCGGATTGATGAACCCGAATTCCAATTACTACCTCGCGATCAACATGGGCTTCCCGAACGCCTATGACAAAGCGAACGGTTACAGCGGCGGATTTTTGATGATTCACGGCGACTGCTCGTCGCGCGGCTGCTACGCCATGACCGACGAGCAGATCGGAGAAATCTACTCGCTGGCGCGAGAATCGTTCCTAGGCGGCCAGAAGCAATTCCAAATTCAAGCCTATCCGTTCCGCATGACGCCGGCCAACTTGGCCAGGCATCGCACCAATCCGAATATGCCGTTCTGGACGATGCTCAAGGAGGGCAACGACCATTTCGAAGTAACGCATATGGAGCCCAAGGTCGATGTCTGCGACCGCCATTACGTTTTCGACGCACAGCAGCCGGCGGATTCGACCAAGCCGCTTGCGTTCAGCCCGAGCGCGCGCTGCCCGGTCTATGAAGTCGCCGCCGAGATCGCCGGACCGGCGCTGGAGAAGCAACGTAACGACGAATATCAGATAGCGCAGCTGACCAGGCTGAATACGCCGGTGGCGCCGATCGTCATGGGCACCGACGGCGGCATGAACCGTGTCTTCGTCGCCAAGTTGGCAGAAACCCAGCCGGCCTATGACAATGACGGCCACATCCATGCGCCGCCGATCCACCCCGGCATGCCGGCACCGACGATCAGCGGCCCGCGCGAGGACCCCGAAGCGACCATGAAGACCGCTTCGGTACAGAAACCGGGACTGTTTGGCGGCCTGTTTGACCGGACCACGACCCAGAGCACCACCAGCCAGAGCACCACCAGTCAGGTCGCCTCCGCCAATACAAGCTCCAATAGCGAAGGTTTCTTTGCGCGGCTGTTCAAGCCGAAGACCGAGGCCGCTCCGCAACCGGCGCCGCAAGGAACGACGCTGGCGGGCTTAAAGCCGGCGCCGCAGCCGCGCAAAGTCGATACGGCGAAAGTCGAAACGTCAAAATCCGAGCCGCAAAAAGTTGAATCGCAAAAGGCGGAGGCGCCGGCCGCGGCAGCGCCACGGGCGCAAGCGCCACAGATCGCCAGTGCAGTGCCGCCTGCGGGCCTGATCAAAGGCGCGCAACCGCCCGTTCCGGCGGGCTCGTTTGACGGCCGCTGGGCGGGATTGCAGTAAGGAGCGATCAGGGATCAGCGATCAGGGCTGTGATACCTGGTGACTGATATCTGATTTCCGTTAAGCGTATCGGCCGTGGCAGTGCTTGTATTTCTTGCCTGAGCCGCACGGACAAGGCTCGTTGCGGCCGACTTTACCCCAACTCTGCGGATCTTGAGGATTGCGGGCCGGTCCTTGCGGCCGCAGTACCGGCGAGCGCGCCGGTGCGGTTCCCGCCATGGCTCCGCCCGCCGCGGGCGCGTTGGCCGGCCCTATGCCGTGGCGCGCCAAAGTCTCCGCGCCGGCTAGTGCCAGCGCCATCTCGTCTTCGCCAGTCGTGGGATCGATCTTGTGCGCTGCCATCGCCGGCAGGGCTGCCGGCTGCTGTGGCGGTGCCGCCTGGATCTCGACGCGCATGAGCTGCGCGGTGACGGCTTCGCGCAGATTCTGGCTCATGTTTTCGAACAAGCTAAACGCTTCCGCCTTGTATTCGTTGAGCGGATCGCGCTGGCCATAGCCGCGGAATCCGATCACCTGACGCAAGTGATCCAGCATGACCAGATGCTCGCGCCAGAGATGATCCAACGTCTGCAGCAAGATCGACTTTTCGATATAGCGGATCACGTCGGGACCCCACTGCGCCACTTTGGCCGCCATGTGCTCATCGGCACGGCGCTCCACGCGCGTGAAGATCTCCTCGTCCGCGATACCTTCTTCCTTGGCCCATTCGTCGGCCGGCAGATCGAGCCCGAGCACGCGCTTGAGCTCCTCGCGAAGCCCGGCAGCGTCCCATTGCTCCGGATAGGCGTTTTCCGGCACGTGCTTGGCCACCAGATCGTCGATCACCGTGTGGCGCATGTCGGCGACCACTTCGCCGACGGCCTGGTCCTCCATCCATTCGACGCGCTGATCGAAAATGACCTTGCGCTGATCATTCATCACGTTGTCGAACTTGAGGATGTTCTTGCGAATGTCGAAATTGCGCGCCTCGACCTTCTGTTGCGCCTTTTCCAGCGCCTTGTTGATCCAGGGGTGAATGATCGCTTCATTCTCCTTCAGACCGAGCCGCTGCAGCATGCCGTCGAGCTTGTCGGTGCCGAAAATGCGCATCAAGTCGTCTTCGAGCGACAGGAAGAATTTCGAGTGGCCAGGATCGCCTTGCCGCCCGGAACGGCCGCGCAATTGATTGTCGATACGGCGGCTTTCGTGGCGTTCGGTGCCGAGCACGTAGAGCCCGCCGGCGGCGAGCGCCTTCTCCTTCAAGCGCGCGACTTGGGTACGGATGTCGCCGGCGCGCGAGCTCTTCTCGCGCTCGCGCAGATCGGCGATGTCGGCCAGTTCCTGGCGAATACGCATATCGGCATTGCCGCCGAGCTGAATGTCGGTGCCGCGCCCGGCCATATTGGTGGCGATCGTGATCGCGCCCGGCACGCCGGCCTGGGCAATGATCTGCGCTTCCTGCTCGTGATAGCGCGCGTTGAGGACCGCGAACACCTTGGCCTTGGATGCGCCCTCGTCGCCGGAATAGAGCGCCGCAAACGCGTTGGGATCGGAGAAATCGTGCTGCTCCCAGCCCTGCTTGCGCAGCATTTCGGCGAGCTGCTCGGATTTCTCGATTGAGGTCGTGCCGACCAGCACCGGCTGACCCCGCGCTTTGCAGTCCTCGATCAGGGCCAGGATAGCGCGGAATTTCTCCGGAGCGGTCCGATAGACTTCGTCGTCGTCGTCGATGCGAATCATCGGCATGTTGGTCGGGATTTCCAGGACTTCCAGATTGTAGATGTCCTGGAATTCATCGGCCTCCGTCACCGCCGTACCGGTCATGCCGGCGAGCTTTTCGTACATGCGGAAAAAATTCTGGAAGGTGATCGAGGCGAGCGTCTGGTTCTCCGGCTGGATAACCTGATGCTCCTTGGCTTCCAGCGCCTGATGCAGCCCTTCGGAGTAGCGGCGACCGGGCATCATGCGGCCGGTGAACTCATCGATGATCATCACTTCGCCGTTGCGAACGATGTAGTCCTTGTCGCGGGCAAACAGCTTGTGCGCACGCAAAGCCTGATTCACGTGGTGGACAACCGAGACGTTCTCGACATCGTAGAGCGAGTCCGATTTCAGGAGCCCGGCGTCGCGCAGCAAGTTCTCCATCTTTTCCATACCGATTTCGGTGAGGTTGACGGTACGCTGTTTCTCGTCGAGTTCGTAGTCGGCCTTGTCCAGGCGGGGAATATAGGCGTCGATGGTGTTGTAGAATTCGGAGCGATCGTCGAGCGGGCCGGAAATGATCAGCGGCGTGCGGGCTTCGTCAATCAAGATCGAATCGACCTCGTCGACGATGGCGTAGACGCGGCCGCGCTGCACCATGTCCTCGAGCCGATATTTCATATTGTCGCGCAGATAATCGAAACCGAGTTCGTTGTTGGTGCCGTAAGTGACGTCGCAGTCGTATTCCTTTTTGCGCTGTTCGTCGTCGAGGCCGTGCACAATGACGCCGACGGTCAGACCCAGGAACGTGTAGATCTGGCCCATCCATTCGGCGTCGCGCTTGGCGAGATAATCATTGACGGTGACGACGTGGACGCCGCGGCCGGCGAGTGCGTTGAGATAGACCGGCAGGGTCGCAACCAGCGTCTTGCCTTCGCCGGTCTTCATCTCGGCAATCTTGCCTTCGTGCAGAACCATGCCGCCGATGAGCTGGACATCGAAGTGGCGCTGCCCGAGCGTGCGTTTGGCGGCTTCGCGGACGGTGGCAAATGCGGGCACCAGGATGTCGTCGAGCGTCCGTCCCTCGACCAGCTCTCGCCTGAACTCCTCGGTGCGCGCGCGCAAAGCCTCGTCGGACAGCGCTTCCAACTCGGGTTCCAGCGCATTGATCTCGTCGACGCGCGGCCGATAGGAGCGGATCCGGCGGTCGTTGGAGGAACCGAACAGCTTGCGGGCGACAGCGCCGATCATCGCATTATCCCTTGGAATCTCGGCTCATCCGGCAGGTTTGACGACAACACGATTTTTCCGGAAATTCGTTCCCGCTCTGCTCGGACCGTGCCGTCGTTGTCTCGCGGGCGACGCAAACCCAACGGGCGGAAAATACGGCGCTATTCGGGCGGTGACGAGGCGATTGAACATCCCGATACACGGCGACAGATAGGAGGGGGTCGTTTTTTTGTCAATGCGACCGCTGTTTCACGCGATCGTTAGGCGCCGCCAGATTTCCCCCATTGCCAAACGCTGGGCGATTGGGCGAGTGTCCGCGCCGATCAAGGGCCGCAGGCTAGTCGCCGGACCGCAAAATGGCGGGCCAAATGGGCCCGCCGGGCATTTGCTGTCTCGCCCGTACGGCTGGTTTGCGCGTTAGCGTCGTGGTTAATCCCGGACTTCACGCCAAAGGATCCGATCATGTCTTTCACTCATCCCTTCGCCGCTCGCTTGTTGGGTGCGGCTGCGCTTGCGGCACTGCTGACGGCGCCGATCGCACGCGCTGGGGATTCCGACCCGGTCCTTGCCCGCGCCAACGGCGTCGATATCCGGCAGAGCGATCTTGCCTTGGCCGAAGAGGATATCGGCTCGGCGATGCCGAAAATGAGTCCCGAGCAAAAACGCGACTATCTCATCACCTATCTTGCCGACGTCATCATTCTGGCGCAGGCCGCCGATCAGCATCAGCTCGCCAATCGCGACGACGTCAAGCAGCGCATCGAATTCGAGCGGCACAAAGCGTTGATGGAAGCGCTGCTGCAGGATGCCGGCAAAGCCGCCATGACCGACGATGCGATGCACAAGGTCTATGACGAAGCGATCAAGCAGACTCCGAACGAGCAGGAAGTCCACGCCCGGCATATTCTGGTCGCGACGGAAAGCGAAGCCAAAGACATCGAGGCGCAGCTGAAGAACGGGGCGGATTTCGCTGCGCTGGCGAAGGAAAAATCAAAGGACCCAGGCGCGGCCGAAGGCGGCGATCTCGGTTATTTCACCAAGGATCAGATGGTACCGGAATTCGCCGAAGCTGCTTTCAAGCTCGACAAGGGTCAGATCTCGGATCCGGTCAAGACGCAATTCGGTTGGCACGTTATCAAGGTCGAAGACAAGCGCACGAAGCCGACGCCAACATATGATGAGGTCAAAGGCCAGCTGGAGAACTACGTCGCGCGCCGCGCGCAAGCCGACCTCGTCGACAACCTGCGCAAATCGGCAACGATCGAGCGCCTCGACCAGCCCGCCAGCCAGGCGAATCCCTCCACCCTCAATCCCGCTGCGCCGGCAAAGAAGTGATTGGCCCTTGCGGGGCGCGCAAAAAAGCGTCATTCCGGCCGAGCCAAGCGAGTGCCGGAATCGATAGTCCCAGTGTTCGAGACTAACCGCTGACGCTGGGATTATGGATTCTGGGCTCGCGGGCGCCGCTCGCCTCCGGAATAACTCATATGTCCTCCACCATCTCTCCGCTCGCGCCCAAAACCACGCCGCAACTGCCAACCATTGCCGGCGTGCGGCTGGCCACGGCACAGGCCGGCATTCGCTATCGCGACCGGACCGATGTGATGCTCGCGGTGTTTGAGCCGCAAACCAGCGTTGCCGGCGTGTTCACCCGTTCGAAATGCCCCTCGGCACCGGTTGAATGGTGTCGCACACAGATCAAGGGCGGCAACGCGCGCGCGCTGGTCGTCAATTCCGGCAATGCCAATGCCTTCACCGGCAAAAGCGGGCGGCAGGCCTGTGCGTTGACGGCCAAATTTGCGGCAGCGGCGGTCGGCTGCAAGAGCTCCCAGGTGTTTCTCGCTTCGACCGGTGTGATCGGCGAGCCGCTCGATGCGCAAGCCTTCGATCGCGTCATGGCCGGCCTCGCCGCCGACGCCTGCCCGGACGGTTATGGCGATGCAGCCAAGGCCATCATGACGACCGACACGTTCCCGAAACTGGCGACGGCGCGCGCGCGGCTCCGCGGCACGGATGTGACCATCAACGGCTTTGCCAAAGGCGCGGGCATGATCGCGCCAGACATGGCGACCATGCTCGCTTTCATCTTTACCGACGCGCCCATTTCCGCTCCCGTGCTGCAGTCGGTGTTGCGGGAGAGCGTGGTCGATACGTTCAACGCCGTCACCATTGACGGCGATACCTCGACCTCGGACACCGTGCTGGCATTTGCGACCGGCGCTGCGGCCGCGCCGCGCATCAGCCGCAGCAGTGACCCGCGGCTAGTTCCGTTTCGCAAGGCATTCGCCGGCGTCTTGGCCAATCTCGCCGAGCAGATCGCCCGTGACGGCGAAGGCGCGCGCAAGCTCGTCGAGATCGTCGTTGAAGGCGCGGTGTCCAAAGCTTCGGCGCGCCGCATCGCGCTCTCGATCGCCAATTCGCCGCTGGTCAAAACCGCAATTGCCGGGGAAGACGCAAACTGGGGCCGCGTGGTGATGGCGGTTGGCAAAGCCGGCGAGCCGGCCGATCGCGACCGACTGTCGATCTGGTTCGGCGGCATTCGCGTCGCGCATAAAGGCGCGCGCGATCAAGCTTACGATGAAGCGGCGGTTTCCGCGGCAATGAAGCAGCCCGAAATCAGCCTTAAAGTCGCACTCGGGCTCGGCAAGGGCCGCGATCGCGTGCTCACGTGCGACTTGACCAAAGAGTATGTCGCGATCAACGGGGATTATCGAAGTTGAACGCGGCACCCAAACGCATCCGAACCTCGGTGCTTGACGTCGCTTACGAGGAAAGTGGCGCGGCGGACGGCGCGCCGGTCTTTCTGATGCATGGCTGGCCATACGATCCCCGCTGCTACGATGCGGTCATCGCGCCACTCTGTGCCGCCGGCGCCCGCGTGATCGTGCCTTATCTGCGCGGTTTCGGACCGACGCGCTTTCTTGACCAGACCACGCCGCGCTCGGGCCAACAGGCCGCGCTCGGCAACGATCTGCGCGAATTGATGGATGCGCTTTCCGTCGATCGCGCGGTGCTTGCCGGCTACGATTGGGGCGGCCGCGCCGCCTGCATCGTGGCGGCGCTTTGGCCAGAGCGCGTGCGCGGCCTCATTACCGTCAACGCCTACAACATCCAGGACATTCCGAACTCGGCCAAGCCGCAATCGCCGCAGCAAGAGCGGCGCTTCTGGTATCAATGGTATTTCCAGACCGAGCGCGGCCGCACCGGGCTTGAAAGCAATCGTGGCGAACTGTGCCGCCTGTTGTGGGGGCTTTGGTCGCCGCACTGGGCTTTTGACGCGGCGACTTTCGAGCGCAGCGCCGCCTCGTTCGATAATCCCGATTTCGTCGCGGTGACAATACAGTCCTATCGCCACCGCTACGGCAATGCCGTCGGAGATCCCAAACTTGAGGAAATCGAGCAGCGGCTCGCCCAAAAGCCGAAAATCACGGTGCCCACGATCGCCTTGCAAGGCGAGGCCGACGGCGTCTTGCCCGCGGAAGCCTCCGAGCGGCATGCCGGGTTTTTTACTGGGCCTTATCAGCGGCGTGTGCTGCCGCGGATCGGGCACAACCCACCGCAGGAAGATCCAAAAAGCTTCGCCGATGCCGTTCTCGAAATGATGCGGATCTAGGCGATGACGCCGATGAGAAGCCCGTGACCGTCAAGCTTGTCCTCGTCGCCGCCTGCGCTTTGATCGACACCGATGGCCGGGTCCTGATCGCGCAACGCCCGTCCGGTAAAGCGATGGCCGGCTTGTGGGAATTCCCCGGCGGCAAGGTCGAATCCGGCGAGCGGCCTGAGCAGTGTCTTATTCGCGAACTCAAAGAGGAACTGGGAATAACGGTGAAAGAAGATTGTCTCGCACCACTGACATTCGCGAGCCACCTTTATCCTGATTTCTATCTGCTCATGCCGCTCTATGTGTGCCGGCGTTGGGACGGGTTCGTTGCGGCCAAGGAGGCGCAAGAGCTGAAATGGGTGCGGCCGCACGAACTGCACCAATATCCGATGCCGCCGGCCGACGAACCGCTGATCGCCCACCTTGCTGCGCTGATTTAGAGCATGATCCGGAAAAGTGGGAACCGGTTTTCCGAAAAGATCATGCTCAACCAAAAACCTAGAGCGATAATCAATTCAATTTGGATCAATTACGCCCTAGTTATCACGCGGAAGGTCAATGCGATCGCGCTCACGCGTCAGCGGCCGGCTTTCTCGCCGGCGGAAATCTCGCGCGTGCCAAGGGCACCGGCGAGTCGCGCCTTTGCCGATCCTGGTCGCAGTGGCTGTTGTTGATCCGGATGCGGTGCCCAGCCCGACAGCCACACAATATCGAAGGTCGTCCGAATGCGACCATCGGCATCGGCAAAACGCCGGGCGTAGATGTCAGCCATCCGCATGAGCGTCGTGCGCCGCAGCGGCACACGACGGCGCGCCACGAGCGCGTTGGCGGCCCCCATCCGCCGCAGGTCGTGCATCAGATCGAAGGCCGAGCTGTAACGCACCGTCACGCGCTCGACATCGGTCACCGGCAGGGCGAATCCCGCGCGTTGCAGCAAAGCGCCGAGCTGGCGCAGATCGGCGAATGGTGCCACACGCGGCGAGGCGCCGCCTTCGATTTCGCTTTCGGCCTCGGCAAAGGCTTGCCGCAGTTCGGTCAGCGTTTCGCCGCCAAGGAGCGCCGCCAGAAACAAACCATCCGGCTTGAGCGCGCGGCGGATTTGCGCCAGCACGCCCGGCAAGTCATTGGCAAAGTGCAGCGACAGGCCGGACACCACGAGATCGAGGCTGGCGTCACGAAACGGGAGCGCCTCCTCGTCGGCGACCACGAATGGCGTGTCGCGGGCGATGACATCAGCGCCCACGATCACTCCCACTGCGTCGAGCCGGCGCAGCGATATGCGCACCGCGTCGCCGGGCGTGCCAAGGTCGATCCCGACATCGAAGCGGCGCAGCACCACGCTTAAACGATCCGCAAGCTCACCGGCGACATGATCGAGCAAAAAATTCACTCCCGACGCCGCGGCACGGGAGCGGCGCCAGCGCTGGAGCAAACGATCGAAGATGATTGGGCTTTCGGTCATTTATCTCTCAACCATGAGAGTCATTGTCTCATGTTCTTCCTTAGCATGTGTCGCCGAGATGGCCCGATGACAATGGCCGTCGAGATCGGTAGCGTGACGCCTCAATGTTGTCCGACGGCAATATTCTCCCAGCTCCGTTCAAGCGTGTCGTCGGCGCCGCCCAGTCGGCGCTGCGCCGTGTGCTCGATCTTGCGCTGCCGCCACTTTGTGCGGCGTGCCGCGAGCCGGTCGAGGGCCGCGGCCTCTGTCCGGCATGCTGGTCGAAACTGTCGTTCATCACGCGACCCTATTGCGAGCGGCTCGGCACACCCTTCGTCTACGACCCCGGACCGGGCATCTTGTCGATGGAGGCGATTGCCGATCCTCCGGCCTATAACCGCGCTCGCGCCGCGGTGCGTTTCGACGAGATTTCGCGGGTGCTGGTGCACGCACTCAAATATGGCGATCGGCTTGATCTTGCACCAATGATGGGCCGCTGGATCGGTCAGGCCGGGCGCGAACTTCTCGCCGAGGCCGACGCGCTGGTTCCGGTGCCGCTGCATTGGCGGCGCTTATGGGCGCGGCGTTTCAATCAATCCGCCATGCTGGCCGTTGCAGTATCGCGCCAAACCGGTGTGCCGGTCGCTGCCGGCGCACTCAAGCGGGTCAAGCCGACCGCGCAGCAGGTCGGGCTGTCGCTGACCGAACGCGCCGCCAACGTCCAAGGCGCGTTTCGTGTGCCCGGCGACGGCAAGGCCGCCGTGACCGGCCGCCGCCTGGTGCTCATCGATGACGTGCTGACATCGGGCGCGACCGTCGACGGCTGTGCGCGAGCGCTGTTGCGCGCCGGAGCCGCCAATGTCGATGTACTGGTTTTTGCCAGGGTTGCCGAGCCGGCACGAACGTCCATATAAGACTTTGCTAAAATTTAAGACCGATCATGGCCAATATCGATATTTACACGGTTCGCTACTGCCCCTATTGCCAGGACGCCAAGGAGCTCCTTTCGCGCAAAGGTGTGAGCTACCATGAAATCGACGTCACTGGAAAACGGGACGCTCGCAAGGAAATGATCAAGCGCGCCAACGGCCGGAGCACCTACCCGCAGATTTTCATCGGCGCAACCCATGTCGGGGGCTGCGACGATCTTTATGCGCTGGAGGAAACGGGCAAGCTCGACTCGCTGCTTGCCGAGGCGAAGCAATCATGAGCGCCGCAGAGCGTTTGAGCTTTAACGCCGCAATGATTCAGATGCGCTCGGGGCTCGACCCGGCGGCCAACCTGGCCGCGGCATTGGAGTTGATCGATGAGGCCAAAGAGGCCGGCGCCGATTACGTGCTCACTCCGGAAATGACGAACATCCTGGCGGCAAAGCGCGAGCAATTGTTCGCGAAGATTGTCGCTGAAGAGCAGGATGCGACGCTGACGACCTTGCGCGAAGTGGCGCGCAAGCTTGCGATCTACATCCATATCGGCTCGCTGGCGATCAAGGCATCGCCGGAAAAGGCCGCCAATCGCTCCTTTCTGATCGACCGCCGCGGCGAGGTGGCCGCGCGCTACGACAAGATCCACATGTTCGACGTCGATCTCGCGGGCGGCGAAAGCTACCGCGAATCCAATACCTACCGTCCCGGCGAACTGGCCATGGTTGCCGATTTGCCGTGGGGCCGCCTCGGCCTGACCGTGTGTTACGATTTGCGCTTTCCGGCGCTCTACCGCGCGCTGGCGGAAGCCGGCGCATCGTTTCTAGCGATTCCGTCAGCTTTCACGCGGCAAACCGGCGAAGCGCACTGGCATGTTTTGCAGCGTGCTCGCGCCATCGAAAACGGCTGCTTCGTGTTCGCCGCCGCCCAAGGCGGCAAGCACGAAAACGGCCGCGAGACATACGGCCATTCGCTCGTCGTCGACCCCTGGGGCCGCATCCTGGCCGAGGGCGGCACCGAACCGGGCGTGGTCATGGCGCAGGTCGACCCGTCCGAGGCCGTCGCCGCACGCAGCCGGATTCCTTCACTCCATCACGGCCGTCGCTTCGAACTCGTTGAACCGTTGGCCGAGCCGACCTATCTCCACGCAGTGCGAGAGCCGACATGATTCGTTACGCGCTCAACTGCGATCAAGGCCACGCTTTCGAAAGCTGGTTTGCGAGCTCCTCAACCTTTGACAAGCAGGCCAAGCGCGGGCTGGTGACGTGCCCGATGTGCGGCTCGGCGAAGGTGGAAAAGGCGATCATGGCGCCCAATCTGGCCGCGAACCTCGGCCATAGCGGGATTGCGGATCCGCGGCCACCGACGCCCACCCCACCTGCACCACCGCCGCCGCTGCAGCCGGCGCCGATGCCGCCAATCCCGCCGAAGACGCCGGTCGCGATGATGTCAACCGCGGAACGCGAGCTGCGGCACAAGCTCAAAGAACTGCGCGATCACATCACCAAGAATGCGCACTATGTCGGCCCCCGGTTTCCGGAGGAAGCGCGCAAGATTCACTACGGCGAGGCCGAGCACCGCTCGATCTATGGCGAAGCTTCGCCGGAAGAAGCGAAGCAATTGCACGAGGAAGGCATCGAATTTCACCCGCTGCCGATCCTGCCTGACGACAAGAATTGACGCCGGATCGCCGCCGCGCGGCGTGGAAATTATTTTTCAATAGGCCAGTATCAGCAGCGCCACACCGGCGACCACGAGCGCCATGCCGATGGCTTCGCGCGCGCTGGTGCGTTGACCAAAGCCGTAGCGCGCCACCAGCTGCGCGAACAGAACTTCGATGAGCGCCAGCGTCCGCACACTGGCCGCGGTCGCGAGTGCGAAGGCGAGAAACCAGAACTGCGAAGCGAGCGCGCCCATGAAACCGGCGAACAGCGACGGTTTCCAGGCCCGCAACAGCGCGAACATCATCGAAGGCCGCCGCAGCGACAAATAGAGCGAAAGCACGACAGATTGCATGGCCAAGCCGATGACCAGCGTGAACGTCGCCGCCATAAAATAATCCGGCAAGTTTAGACTGAGGATCGCGCCACGAAACCCGATTGCAGCGAGCGCAAAGGCACCACCCGAGGCCAAGCCCAATAATGTCGGCTTCATTCCGCCGATCATGCCACCCGGTTTGGTGGACGTGACAATCACGCCGGCCGTCGCCAGCAAAATGGCAGCGGCCATCGACCATGTCACCGTATCGTGGAGAAAAATGAAGCCGAATATCGCAACCTGGATCGGTTCGGTCTTGATATAGGCGATGGTGACAACGAACGACCGCTCGCCCATCGCCGCAAGCATCAAGGCCGTGGCGGCGATCTGGCTCAATGCGCCGGCGACGACCCACGGCCAGAAGTAAAATCCGGGCCGCGGCAACGGCGCGCCAGTGACCGCCAGCAGCACCGCCAGAAAAACCAGCGCGAAAGGAAAACCAAAGAGAAACCGCACCTGGGTCGCGCCGACGGTGCCGAGCCCCGCGGTCAATTCGCGCTGCATCGCATTGCGGATGGTCTGGGCGAAGGCGGCGGCGATGGTAAAAGCGGCCCAGAGCCAGGGCGTCGCGGTCACGCAGACTTCTCCGCAACGACCATGTAATTGACGTCCGTGTCGCTGGAGAGCTGCCAGCGGTCGGCCAAAAGATTGTAGATCACGCCGGTCTCGCCAATGATGTGCAGGCCGCTTTGCTCGATGGCGATCTCCAGTTCGTTGGGCGTGACGAACTTGTCCCATTGATGCGTGCCGCGGGGCAGCCAGCGTAAAATATATTCGGCGCCGACAATCGCCAGCGCGAAACTCTTGATGGTGCGGTTAAGCGTTGCAACAAACAACAGCCCGCCGGATTTCACCAGCGCCGCGGCGGCATCGATAAACAGATTAAGATTGGTGACGTGCTCGACCACCTCCATCGCCAGCACCACGTCGAATGTTTCACCGGCCGCGGCCAAGGCCTCGGCGCTGCTATTGCGATAGTCGATTGTCAGCTGCGATTGATCGGCATGGCGCCGCGCGACGGCGATATTGCTTTCCGATGGATCGACGCCCACCACGGCCGCACCAAGCCGCGCCAAGGGCTCGGCCAGGATGCCGCCGCCGCAGCCAATATCGAGGATGCGGAGCCCGGCGAGGCTGTCGAGGCGGGTTGCATCGCGATGGAAATGGCCGGCCGCGCGATCACGGATATAGGCGAGCCGCACCGGATTGAACTTGTGCAGCGCCGCCATGGGGCCACGCGCATCCCACCACTCGCCTGACAGCCGCGAAAATCGCGCGACTTCGTCATCGTCGACCGTGTCTGCGCGGGGTTGCCGCCGCTCCATTTTCAGCTCCCATTGCGGGGCCGCAGCCCACCATCCACCATGCCCGCGAACGCCGCGAAAGATACGCGACCTCGGCGAGTGTTGCACTCGCTCCCGACCTGAACGAGGATAGGCTTGGAAAAAGGTCCGCGCATCAGAAAAACCGGGAGGGAAGGATGCAACGTTTGCTTTGCGGCTTCGCTGGTTCTGTCTTGACGCTGCTCTTGGGTACCGCCGCAGCCGATGCCCAGGACACTGTGAAAATCGGTGTCATCATGCCCTATTCCGGGCAGTTCGCCGACACCGCGACGCAAATGGATAACGGCATCAAGCTATATATGAAGCAAAACGGCGACAGCGCCGGAAAGGTCAAGATCGAGCTCATTCGCAAGGATACCGGCGGCATCGCTCCCGATGTCGCCAAGCGGCTGGCGCAAGAAGTCATCGTGCGCGACCACGCCGACCTTCTCGGCGGCTTTGTGCTCACTCCCAACGCGCTCGCCGCCGCCGACGTCTCTGCGGAAGCGAAAAAATTCATGGTGGTGATGAACGCGGCAACCTCGATCATCACCACGAAATCTCCCTACATCGCGCGCACCTCGGTGACGACGCCGCAGCTCAATCACACGCTGGGCGCATGGGCCGCCAAAAACGGAATCAAAAAAATCTACACCATGGTCTCCGATTACGGCCCCGGAATTGACGCCGAAACCTGGTTCCAGAAAGGCTTCAAAGACGGTGGCGGCGAGATTGTCGGCTCGGTGCGTTTCCCGGTCGCTAATCCGGACTTCTCCGCCTTCGTCCAGCGCGCCAAGGATTCAAACCCGGACGCGATCTATATCTGGGTGCCCGGCGGCGCGCAGCCTGCGGCAATCGGCAAAGCGCTGGCGGAGCGCGGCATCGACACGTCGAAGACCAAGATTTTGGGACAGGACGCGCTGACCGCCGAAACCGCACTCAAAAGCATGGGCGACGCGTCACTCGGAATCATCACGGTTGCCTATTACGATTACAATCTTGATACGCCGATGAACAAAGCTTTCGTCAAAGCGTACAACGACGAATTTCATCGCAATCCTGATTTCTTTGCGGTCGGCGGCTACGATGGCATGCATCTCATTTACGCGACGCTGCAGAAGACCGGCGGCAAGACCGACGGCGACACGCTGATCGCCGCGGCCAAGGGCATGGCGTGGGATAGCCCGCGCGGACCGATGTCGATCGATCCGCAAACCCGCGACGTCGTCCAAACCGTTCACATTTTCAAAGTTGAAAAGGTTGGCGGCGAGTTGCGCAATGTCGAGATCGACAAGGTGCCGAACGTGAAAGATCCCGGCCACATGACGCAGTGAATTTCGAGCGCCTCGGGGTCATGAGTCGGCAGTAACAGAGCGACGGCGGCCGCGTCCGATGCCTCCTGTCTTCGGCGTTCTGTTCGATGGCCTCGCCTACGGCACGCTACTGTTTCTGCTCTCGGTCGGGCTGTCGGTCACGCTCGGCATGATGAACTTCGTCAATCTGGCGCATTGCAGCTTCGCCATGCTCGGCGGTTACGTCACGGTCACGCTGATGAACCGGCTTGGCTGGCCGTTTTTTGCGACGCTGCCGGCCGCCTTCGTGGCCGCCGCCGCGGCGAGCGTCGTGCTGGAGCGCGCGTTCTTTCGCCGTTTTTACAATGCCAGCGACCTTGAACAGTGCCTGTTGACGATCGGCATCGTATTCGTATCGATCGCGGCTGCGGCCTACATTTACGGCACCGACCAGCAGCCGGTTCAACTGCCGGCGTTCTTGCGCGGCTCGATTGCTTTTGCCGGCTTGAATTTCGCCGTTTATCGGCTGTTTCTTATAGGCATAGCGCTGATTATCACTGTCGTGCTCGTCGCCACGCTGGAGATGACGCGCTTCGGCGCACAGGTCCGCGCCGCCGTCAACAATCAGCGCATGGCGCGCGGGCTCGGCATTGATGTCGATGCGCTGTTTGCCATCACTTTTGCGCTTGGCAGCGGGCTTGCCGGGCTCGGCGGTGCGCTCGCCATCGACCTGGTCGGTCTCGATCCGTCCTTTGCCTTCACTTACCTGATCTACGTCCTGATCGTCGTCTCGGTTGGCGGCCTTGGTTCGATCGGCGGCTCGCTTGCCGCCGCGATGCTGCTCGGCGTCAGCGATATCGCCGGAAAATATTATGTGCCGGCGCTCGGATCGATCCTGATTTATTTAGTCATGACGGTGCTGATCATGTTGCGCCCCGCCGGAATTTTCGGGAGACGCTAGCGTGACCAGCACAACGATCGCCGAGCCGCGCGATTATCTGCAGGCGCAGATGCGCTGGCGCTTGGGCGAAATCGCCTTTTGGCTCGCCACTCTGCTGCCTTTCGTCCTTGCGCCCGACTATCTCCTGCTGGCGAGCCAAGTTGCCATCGCCGCGCTATTCGTGCTGTCGCTTGATCTTATCCTCGGCTTCGCCGGCATCGTGTCGCTCGGACACGCCGCTTATTTCGGCACTGGCGCCTACACCGCCGGGCTGATTTCCAAATTGGGCTGGGGCGAGCCGCTCACCGGACTCGTCATCGCAGCACTGGCGGCCGGCTTATTCGGCTATGTGACGAGCTTCATCATCGCCCGATTCCGCCACCTGCCACTGATTATGATCACGCTCGGCATCGGCTTGTTGCTGCAGGAATCGGCGAACAGTGCGAGCTGGCTCACCGGCGGTTTCGACGGCCTCCAAGGCATCCATACTTGGCCGATTCTCGGCAGATTCCGTTTCGATCTCTACGGCTACACCGCATACGGCTACGCGCTCGCTGCTTTGTTTGTGATCTTTCTCGGCGCGCGGCGGCTCATTCATTCGCCGTTCGGCCTGGCATTGCGCGGCATCCGGGACAACAGCCAGCGGATGCGCGCGATCGGCGCAACGACCCATTCGCATATCCGCACTATCTATACGATCGCGGCAATGATTGCGGGCGCAGCCGGCGCCGTCCTGGCGCAAAGCACCGAGACCGTCTCGCTCGAAGTGTTGGGCTTTCAGCGTTCGGCCGACGTGCTGGTCATGCTCATTCTCGGCGGCACCGGCCGGCTCTATGGCGGGCTCCTGGGGGCAGTCGTGTACATGGTCGCGCGCGATCAATTTTCTGGGCTTAATCCGCAGTACTGGTACTTTTGGATCGGGCTCCTCTTGATCGCGGTGGTAGTGGTGTTGCCGAACGGGCTCCTTGGCGGTCTTTCGCTCCTGACGCGGCGCGCGAAGGCTCAATCGTGAGTGAGAGCGCGCTGGCCGCTCGCGGCGTCGATAAACGATTTGGCTCGCTCGTCGTCGCCGCCAACGTCAACCTCGCTCTGCCGCCCGGTGCGCGTCATGCGCTGATCGGCCCGAATGGCGCCGGCAAGACCACGCTTATCAATCTGATGACCGGCATGCTGCGTCCGGATGCCGGCCAGATCCTGCTTGGCAGGGAGGATGTGACGGCACTTGCGCCCGAGCAGCGCGTGCGGCGCGGCCTTGCCCGAACCTATCAAATCAATTCGCTGTTTCCGCATCTGACTGCGCTCGAATCGGTGACACTGGCGGTCTGCGAGCGGCGGCGGGTCGCGCAAACCTGGTGGCGCCGCCTGATCACCTACCGCGAGGAGATCGAGGAAGCGCATCAGATACTCGTCGCGCTGATGCTGGGCGCCGCCTGCCATCGCCCGGCGCGCGAACTTGCCTATGGCCAGCAGCGGCTTCTCGAAATTGCCTTGGCGCTGGCGAGCCGACCCAAGGTCCTCCTGCTCGATGAGCCCGCAGCCGGCGTGCCGCGCGAGGAAAGCAAAGAGCTGTTCGCCGCCATTGCCGGACTGTCGCGCGACATCGCGGTGCTGTTCATCGAGCACGACATGGAGCTCGTGTTTCGTTTCGCCAGCAGAGTCATCGTGATGGTCGGCGGCAGCATTTTGGTCGAAGGCACGCCGGCCGAGATTACGTCCGATCCGCAGGTGCGCGCCGTTTACTTGGGCAAGGCACAACGTGAGTACCGGTATGGCTGAGCCGCTGCTTGCGATCGCGGATCTGCGCGCCGGCTACGGCTCCGCCGTCGTGCTCGACGGCGTGTCGTTCGATCTCGCGCCGCAGGGCGGGCTCGCCGTGCTCGGCCGCAACGGCGTGGGTAAATCAACGCTCTTACTCACGATTATGGGCTATACGCGAGTGAGCCGTGGCCACATCCTCTGGCGTGGCGCCGACATCACCCATGACTCGCCGCACCGCCGGGCGCGGGCCGGCATCGGCTGGGTGGCCCAGGAGCGCGAGATCTTTTCGACGCTCACGGTCGAGGAAAATCTCACCGTCGCCGCCCGGAACGGCCCATGGTCGCTGCCGCGCGTCTACGAACTGTTTCCGCGGCTTGCCGAACGCCGCCGCAATCTGGGCAATCAATTGTCCGGCGGCGAGCAGCAGATGCTGGCGATCGCACGCGCGCTGATGACCAATCCGAATCTCCTTTTGCTCGACGAGCCGTTCGAGGGCCTGGCGCCGATCGTGGTGGAAGAGCTTACGGCGGCGATCCGGCAGATGATCGCGGAACGCGTCAACGCTTTCGCGCTGGTCGAGCAGCACGTCGAAATCGCGCTGCCGCTGACGCAGAACGTGATCGTACTCGAACGCGGCCGCATCGTGCATCGCGGTGCGTCGGCGGCCCTCCTCGCCGATCACGCGGCGCTTGAGCGGCTGATCGGTTTGCGGCTCGCGGATGCTTGATCCTGGCTGCGAGAAACGGTCTCTCGCCGGCTCATTAGGCGGGCATCCATCGTCGTGGGTAACAATCTCGGCTAAGATCATGCGAGCAAATGGGAAAGCATCATGCGCTTGCGCGACTGCCACAATTTTCACGACTTCCGCGAACTGGCGAGGCGACGGCTGCCCGGACCGATCTTTAACTACATAGACGGCGGGGCGGACGACGAAGCTACTCTTCGACAGAACACTGCAAGTTTCGAACGTTGTGATCTGGTGCCCAATATTCTGGGTGGAGTACAAAGCCCCGATGTGTCCGTCACCGTCATGGGGCAAAAGCTCGCCATGCCGGTTTATTGTTCTCCGACCGCGCTTCAGCGGCTGTTCCATCACCAGGGCGAACGCGCGGTCGCAGCGGCGGCAGCAAAATTTGGGACAATGTTTGGCGTGTCGTCGCTGGGCACGGTCAGTCTCGAGGAGTTGCGCAAGGCACACGATACACCGCAGGTCTATCAGTTCTATTTCCATAAGGACCGGGCGCTTAATCACGCCATGATGCAACGCGCCAAAGAAGCCGGCGTCAATGTAATGATGCTGACCGTCGACAGCATCACCGGAGGAAATCGTGAGCGCGATCTCCGCACCGGCTTTTCCATTCCCTTCAGCCTCACATTTGGCGGAATGTTTCAATTCGCAATCAAACCGATGTGGGCGATCAACTATGTGACCCATGAAAGATTCAAGCTGCCGCAGTTGGATGAACATGTCGACATGAGCGGTGGCGCCATGTCGATCGGCCGTTACTTCACAGACATGCTGGACCCTTCAATGAATTGGAACGATGTCGCTGAGATGGTCCGCGCTTGGAACGGTCAATTCTGCCTCAAGGGCGTTATGTCAGCCGCTGACGCGAAGCGTGCAGTCGAGATAGGCTGCACCGGCATCATTTTGTCCAATCACGGCGGACGACAACTGGATGGCTCGCGCACCGCGTTCGACCAGCTCGCTGAAGTAGCCGACGCGGTGGGTGACCGGATAGATGTCATGATGGATGGCGGGGTACAGCGCGGGACTCATGTTCTCAAGGCGCTTTCACTAGGCGCCAAAGCCGTAGGCGTTGGCCGCTATTATCTTTTCCCACTGGCGGCGGCCGGTCAGCAGGGCGTTGAGCAGGCGCTAAGCCTCATGCGCGCTGAGATTGAGCGGGATATGAAGCTGATGGGCTGCGCCTCAATCCGCGAGTTGTCACGCGATAATCTGCGTTTTCGGCAGTGAGCGAGGATGACGATTTCGATGTGATCAGCGCACTCGGGCATCGCGCTATGGCTTTATCTGAAGATGAAATTCGTTGACGATCTCGGTGTAGCGGTCGAGGTCGTCTTGCATGAATTTCGCGTAAGCGGCGGTGCCGCTTTCGGCCAAATGAATGCCGAGCGTCTTTAAGCGCTCGGCGATCTCGGGCTCGCGCAGGATTTTTGCCACCGCGGACTGCAGCTTGGCGACGATTGTCGGCGGCACACCGGCCGAGGACTGCAGCCCAAGGACCGTTGCGACATCGAAACCCTTGTAGCCAAGCTCGTCGCAAGTCGGCACCTCTGGAAGGGATTCGTCGCGTTGCAGAACGCTGATGCAGAGCGCACGCAGCTTACCGGTCCTGATCAACGAAACGACGTTGGGAATTCCGGACCAGCCGGCGTCGACCTCGCCGGTCAAGAGCGCGTTGACGAGACCGGTACCGCCGCGATAGGGCACGTGAAGGAGAGAAATACCGGCGGCTTTTTCGAAGATGATCATCGTCATCTGATGGATCGAGCCGGTGCCCGCGGAGCCGAAGCTCATCGCCCCGGGTTTCGCTTTGGCGAGCGCCACGAATTCCGCGAGCGTGTTGGCTGGCACATCGGCTCTGATCACCAGGATGGTCGGCAACCGCGCCAACGCGGTGATCGGCGTGAAATCCTTGAGCGTATAATTGGCGTCAGGATTCATCGCGATACTGATGCCGAGCGAGCCGGAATCGTTCAGGCCCAGCGTGTAGCCGTCCGGCCGCGCCGCCGCGGTCTGCTTGGCCGCAATCACGCCGCCGACACCCGGCACGTCTTCGACCACAAACGGATCGTTGAAGATTTCGCTCAAGCGAGCGGAAAGAATTCGCGCCAGCACGTCGGGATTGCCGCCGGCGGCCGAAGCCGCGATGACGCGGACCGGATGGGTTGGAAAATTATCTTCCGCCGACGCTGTCGATGCAACGAGCGCCAAGGCAATCGCGGCTACCGCCGAAATCCTGGTCATTATCGCCGTCATCTGTTGCACAAAGTCCTTACGTGTCGCCCCAAATATCGCGCGCCAGGCCGCAGACCAATTCGAGCTTGCGGGTTTGCGCCTCGACCGTCAGCGGATTGCCGGTGTCGAGGCTGGCAAAGCCGCATTGCGGACTGACCGCGAGCCGGTCCACGGCCACGAATTTGGTCGCCTCGTCGAGGCGGCGTTTGAGCGCCGCCTTGTCCTGAAGCTCCGGAATCTTCGTGGAGACAAGCCCGAGCACCACCGATTTATGCTTCGGCACGAAGCGCAGCGGCGTGAAGCTGCCGGCGCGCGGCGTGTCGTATTCCAGGAAATAAAATTGGATGGCCAAAGCGTTGAACAGCCGTTCCGCAACATCTTCGTAGCTACCCTCGGCGTGCCAGTGGCCGCCGCGATTGCCGCGGCAAAGGTGCACGCCGATGTACATTTCCTTCGGCGCGGCGGCGAGCAGGCGGTTGGTCACCGAGATATATTTGTCGATCAGCGCGCTCCAATCATCGCCGCGCGCTGCGAGTGAGTCTTTGACGTCGGGATCGCCGAATTTGGCAAAAGCGGTCTCGTCGATCTGAACATAATGGCAGCCGGCCTCCGCCAGCGCGCGCAATTCCTTGGTGAAAGCGTCCACCGTGTCGGACCAGAACTGCTCCATATCCTTGTAAGCACTGGCGAGGACCGCGGCATTGCCGCCGCGGAAATGCAGCGCGCAAGGACCGGGAATGGTGATCTTCGGCACGCGATTGGAATTCGCTTTCAGGAACG